>Ga0075109_1001661_pt1 | contig 13367 bp, 10 predicted proteins | sample AntAceMetag02UKD_FD_69798 | JGI IMG/M metagenome (GOLD analysis project Ga0075109, IMG submission 69798) | Saline lake microbial communities from Ace Lake, Antarctica - Antarctic Ace Lake Metagenome 02UKD | ecosystem: Environmental > Aquatic > Non-marine Saline and Alkaline > Saline | place...
CGCGCTAAGATCCAACCGCTTCGACAGCGCCCTTGACTTAGAGCAGACCCTGATGCGCTATGTCCATCTTGACAACACACAGTTGCCACAGTCAGCCCTAGGGAACCGACCACCGATGCAAGCGATGAAGGACTGGCACAAATCCCGCCCGCACCCCCTTGTCAAAATGCCTCGCAATCGTCCCGAACTTGACCGTTCAGCTATTTTTACGGCCGGTTCCGCTAAAGCAGATCAGCGTGCTGCTTTGCAGGCTTGTGACGCGCCCGAAACCCAGCTCTTCCTGCGCAAACACTAATCGGGTGCCTGAAAAGCCCGACACCCACCCGCCGGAGTGAATCATGCCCCAAATCGCCGATCGTCGTGCGCGCCTGGTCCGGGATCTTGGACGAGGGTTGCACACGACAGCGAAAGACCAGCGCATCTTTCTGGTGGACCGCTCAGCCCACGCACTGTCTGATCTTGACCTTTGGGCCGCGTTCGAAGCTACGGGCGCTGTCTTGCCACCACTTGCCGGGCTGGTGTTGACGATCAAGGCATGCTTTGACACGGCGGGCTGGATAACCAGCTCGGCATCGGCGTCTACGCTAGAGGATGCTCCCGCCAGCCGGGACTCGATAACTGTCGCTGCGCTGCGCGAGGCGGGTGCGGTTGTTCTTGGACAGACTAACATGACCGAATTCGCGTATGGCGCACTTGGCGTAAACAACCATTTTGGAACCCCTCGAACGCCCCTTGATGCTACAGGCGAACGAGTGGCAGGCGGATCGACTTCCGGAGGGGCGGTGGCTGCGGCGACAGGACTTGCCGATGTGTCGCTTGGTTCGGATACCAGCGGCTCTGTCCGAATTCCGGCGGCATTTTGCGGATGTTTCGGTTTCAAGCCCAGCCTGAAACGCTATAGACGCGAAGGTATGGCTTTCCTAGCACCCAGTTTCGACGTTCCGGGGCTGCTCTCGTCGGATTTGGGGATGATTGCGCGCGCTGATCAGGTCTTGGCCCAAGCTGACGAGCCATTGGGCACGCCAATTGACCCGCGCGCGTTGCGTTATGCAATCCCGGCACATCTGGCGGATATCGACATCGCTGCCCCCGTACGCGCAGCTTTCGAAACCGCTATCGCCGCCCTGACAGCACGCGGCGTGCGTATTGAAACCGTCAATCTGCCTGCGCTGGCCGAGAGTGCGACGATCACCGCAGTCGGTGGCATGATCGGGGCCGAGGCTTACGAACTTCATCGCGACCGGCTCTCTGCGCGGTTCGATCTTTACGATCCACTGGTCAGAAAACGTATATGCAAAGGCCAGGAGGTGGCTGCGTATCGTTATATTGCCGCTGCGCGCGAATTAGCGGCTTGCAAGGTGCGTTTTGACGGGCAGATTGCCGGCTTTGCTGGATTCTTGTTGCCAACGACTCCGATCCTTGCCCCGAAGCTGGCCGATCTTTCGGATCTGAGCAGCTATCTCGCAATCAACCTCCGCGCCTTTGAACTAACTGAATATGCCAACCGACTCGACCTGCCCTCTGTTACCGTACCGTTTGGTCAACTGCCGACTGGGTTGATGCTGACCGGTGTGCGGGGCGGGGACGTAGTGCTTCTGGCGCAGGCGCACCTTCTTGCTGAGGTCACTGGCGGCCTCGAATTTACCTTCAGCAATCTACAAAAGGATAAACTTATGATCGTGATCACCGCCGATAGCTTAACTGGTACCGCGCGCCATGCCTCTGGGCCAGGTTGGGAATCGCGCCGTCTTATCGTCCGAGACGACGGGGTGGACATCTCTGTCCATGAGACTCGCGTGTCCGAAGGTGCAGAACTGCACTTGCATTACAAAAATCATTTCGAAACCAACTATTGCTTCGCGGGCGAGGGCGAGGTGGTCAACAAGGTGACTGGTGAAATCTTTCAGATCAGGCCTGGCACACTTTACGCGCTCGACAAGAACGACCCGCATATTTTACGCGCGACCAAGGGCGATCTGCGTCTCGTCTGCACCTTCACCCCACCGCTCAAAGGCACCGAGACACATCGCGACGATGGCAGCTATGCCGTCGACTGAAGCAACCGCCTAAGAAACCCCACCAACATCAGCGCCCCGGCAAGTAGGCGGATCATAGCGAACGACAGCGGGTCGATCAGCTTATCGCCCACCCCGAACCGGTTCAGCACCGAGTTGGCCGCGAAGGCGATCACGGTCAGGGTGGTGAAAAGGAACAGGTCCATGGGGGAGGATTGGACTCTTGCCGAGACAAAGCAAGGATGAACCAGCTTGACCAAACCCATCAATTTGGGTCAGGTGATCCGGTGCCGCTATCCAGGCCGAAGCCTATTTCGCCATAACTGCGCGCGCAAGCTGTCGCCCGGGGTTTCAGCCCGTCTTGATTCCCGCTTTCTTCAGCATGGCATGCAGCAGTACCGTCGCGCCGGCGGCGAGGTCGTCGGGGGCTGCGTATTCGTGAACGTTATGGCTGATCCCGTCGCGGCAGGGGACAAAGATCATCGCAGTAGGTGCAATTGTTGCGATATTGCTGGCATCGTGCAGCGCGCCGCTGGCCATCCGCACATGGGTAAAGCCCAAGTCTTTTGCAGCACCCTCCAGTGCGTCGATGCAGCTGTCGTCAAACTTGCGAGGTGCGACCGAAATCCGTTCGGACAGCGTGACGTCACAATCCGATGCTTTGGCGATGTCATGACAGATGGCTGTGCAGCGTGCAGCCAGAAGCGCAAGGGTTGCGGCATCCGGGTGGCGAATGTCGATCACGAAACTGCATTCGCCAACAATCGTACTGGGCCCGTCGGTCGCTGTCTTGATCCGCCCGACGCTGACACGGGCGTCGGGCCCGAAGGACCGGCCGATCTCGTTCAGGCGGACCAGCATCCGCGCCGTGGACAACAGCGCGTCCTTACGGTGATCAAGCGGTGTTGTCCCTGCGTGCCCGTCCATGCCCGTCACCAGAACATCAAGCCACTTCAACCCTTGAACCGACGTCACGATCCCCAGCTGTCGGCCCAGCTTTTCCAGCAACGGACCCTGTTCGATATGCAGTTCGAAAAACGCGCCCATCGCAAAGCCAACTTGGCCCTGGTCGCCATACCAGCCGCGGGCGCGGACCTCGTCTGAAAAGATGGCGCCGTCTGCGGCGCGGGTACTGTCCAACCCGGCATCGCTGATCTGGCCGACAAACCATGACGAGCCCATCAGGCCGGGGGCGAAGCGCACCCCTTCCTCGTTCGTCCAGTTGATGACGGCCAAAGGGGCCATGGTATCGATGCCGGCATCGTTAAGCGTCTCGATCACTTCAAGCGCGGCGAGCACGCCGGAAATTCCATCGAACCGCCCGCCGTGGGGCTGGGTGTCCAGATGGCTGCCTGCGGCGATGACGGGAAGGGTGACGTCCTGACCGGGACGGACGGCGAACATGTTGCCTGCGCGGTCACTGCTGACTGTTAGTCCGGCGGCGTGACACCAACTTGCGAACAGCTTGCGGGCCTCGGCATCCTCGGCTGACAGGGCAAGACGGCATGACCCGTCACCCGCAATCGCGCCGATCCGCGCTAACTCCATGTGACGCGCCCACAGACGGTCTGTGTTGACGCGCAGGTTTCTGGTGCCCAATGAGAATGCTGTCACGGTCACAGAGTACGCTCCTTACGGCCGCTGATCAATTGCGACACCATCACTGCCACGATCAGCGCCCCGCCATAGAAAAGATCTTGCACGAAGGTCCGAAAGCCCAGCACCGAAAGGCCATTAATCCCGGTGACAAGAAAATAGACTGCAATTACCGATCCCCAGGCGTTGAACCGGCCCGGTTTGATGCAGGTCGCCCCAAGGAACGCTGCGGCAAATGCAGGCAGCAGCAGCATTGTGCCGGAACTGGGGTTCGCCGATCCTGTTGTGCCGGTGTACAGCAGCCCCGCTATCGCCCCGATCATGCCCGAGGCGACAAAGGACAGTAGGCGCACCCGGCCTACGGCGACCCCGGTCAGCCGCCCCACCTCGCGCCCGCGCCCCGTAAACAGCAGTTGCTGGCCAAACGAGGTGAATTCCAACACATACCAGATCACCGCAGCCAGCCAAATGGCATAGTAAAAGCTGATTGGAATGCCGAAAAACCGCTGAATGATAACATATTGCATAAGCGCGGATGAGACACCGCCAATCGTCTGGGAATCGCTGACCCAAAGTGTGACGCCATGCAGAAACGTCCCCACGCCCAAGGTCACGATCAGCGAATGCACCCGAAAGTACAGGGTGATGGTCCCGTTTACGACGCCGATCAGCGCCCCCACCGCCAGCACGACCGGGATGATGAAGACCAGAGGGATGCCCATCTTGGCGCTCATGATGGCGGTAAGCATCGAGGTGAATGTCAGCGTCTGTGCGATCGACAGATCAAAATCGCCTGCGGTCAGCGGGATCACCAAACCGAGGGTCACAATGACTAGCACCGCCTCGGACCCGAAGATGGTGGAAAAGTTGGACCAGGTCAGAAATGTGTCGGGCCGCATTGCACCAAACACCGCGATGACCGCAATCCACACAACAACAAGGCCAAAGCGCTCGGCTTGATACGAAAGTTCAGACAGTCGCATGGAAACCGCTTTCCTGATAGCACGCCTCTGCGATGGCGGATTTCGTGACGTTCGATCCGGATAGTTCAGCCTTGATCCGGCCCCGGTCAAAGACAAGGACGCGGTGGGCGATCATTTCCAGTTGTTCGAATTCGGACGTAGCGCAGATGACTGACGCACCAGCCGCACACAGTTCGATGATCCGCTCGAAAATCTCTCTCCGTGCGCCGACATCGATGCCCTGCGTCGGCTCATCCAGCAGCACCAGACGCGGTCCCAGTTGCAGCCATTTGCCAAGGACCAGTTTTTGCTGGTTACCACCTGACAGTTCAGACGCGGTCTGACATGGCGCTTCGGCCTTGACTGCGAAACGCGTCATGATGGCGGCAGTTTCGCGGGCCAGCAGCCGATGGTTGATCAATGCGCCCGACAACCGCCGCCCAAGCAACGGCAGCGTCACGTTTTCCGTAAGCGTGAGGTCAAGTGCAAGTCCCGCTTTTTGCCTATCAGCCGGGATCAGGGCAATGGCTGCGTCGATTGCGATGGTCGGCGTCATCCGCGTCAGGTCGTGGCGGGCGTCGCCAATGGCAAGCTGACCGGAACGGGCAGGCGACGCACCTGACAACAAATAAGGCACCTCGTCATACCCAGACCCGATCAGCCCGGTCAGACCCAGGATTTCACCAGGTGCGACAGACATTTCCACATCACGCACAGTCTGGCCCGACAAGGACTCCACGCGAATTGTAAAGCCGCTGGCTGGGGCAAGGGCCGGCACAATCCGGTCGGTTGTCATCGATCGTCCAACAATCGCCTCAACGATCTGGCCGCGCGCAGTTTCGGCGGTGACAAAGCTGCCAATCACATGTCCATCGCGCAGGACCGTGGCACGGTCGGTAACCTCCATCACCTCGTCGATGTCGTGCGAAACAAAGATAATGGCCACGCCGCGGGCCGTCAGCCGGCGCATCATGGCAAAAAGCTCGCTGACATCATCCATCGGCAAGAAAGGGGTCGGTTCGTCCAGCACCAGAAGCCCGGCACTGCCGTGCGACTGATGCGCACGCACCCGGTCGGCGGCCCGGACGATGGCCAGTTGGGCGCGTTTGACCGGGGACAGGTCAGCCACGACTGCGCCGGGATCAAGGCTCAGGTGGTTTTCATCAAACAGGGCGCGCGCACGCGCCGCCTCGGCCCGCCAGTTGATACGCCACGGGTTCAGCCGTTCGTGGTCGCCCGCTATCAGATTTTCCAACACAGTCGCATCGGCCAGAAGACCCAGATTCTGATGAACAAAGGCTAGCCCATGCATCTCGCTCTTTCCTGCTGGCATCGGCAGGGGCACAGATCGGCCATCGATTTCCAGCGCACCCTCATCAGGCGCATGATAGCCCGAAAGGATCTTGATCAGCGTGGACTTGCCAGAGCCGTTCTTGCCCAGAAGTCCATGGATTTCGGCAGGGTGGACAGTAAGGTCCGCGCGCGACAGCGCACGGACCCCACCAAAGGATTTGGTCAGGCCTTTGATGGCCAGACGCGGGATCGTCGCGTTGATCACTCGGCCATCATCCACAGGTCTTTGTAGGCCTGAACATATGCGTCGCCATACCCCATCGCGGGATCAGCCGGTGTGCCCACTTCACTGATGTTCTCGGCGCTGAATACTCGCAGAGGCACCTTGCTGTCACGGATCGCATCCTGACCGCACAGCAAGCGCATTTCGGCGTCAAGCATCGCGTGTGCAATCCAGTCAAGGTTTTCGCCTATGTCCATTTCAACGGTTCCGTCGCGAATCATGTCCAGAACGAAGGGCGTGCCATTGAAGGTGGCAACCTTGACCTTGTCGCCCTTGCCGGCAATTGCGATGGCTGGGGTGACGAAAGTCGACATGCTGTCATAGATCGGGATGACATAGTTCAGGTTGGCATTGGCCTGCAAAGCGCCTGCCACGGTCGGCTGAATCCGGGTCGCCCAGTCGGTGATCGGGACGTTGACGATTTCATAGACGCAATCTGGGCAACGGGTGTCAAACGCCTCGGTCAGGCCCGAGACGATTGAATCTGTGGACAGCGCCTCAGTCGACACCACAACCAAGGCATTGACCTTACCGCCGGTGCGCGAAATCGTCCAGTCAGCCATCAACTCGCCCGCTTTGCGGTAGTCGATGGCAGTCGCGCCGTCGACGCCAGCGGGGGCCTCTTGTTCCAACCCGGTCAGGTGCGACGTGACCACCTTTACCCCTGCAGCTTGCGCTGCGGCGACTTGCGGCTGAAAGAACCGCGGATCGGCACCAGCCAGCAGGCTGACCAGATTATACCCATTGTTCACGGCGTGTTCGATGCCCTGGATCCACTGGGTCGGGTTGCCCTGATTTTCCCAGACCATGTGTTCGAACCCAAGCATCTCGGCCAACGCGTCTTTGTGGTTCGCGATTGTCGTGATGAAGGGAATGGCGCTGGACGCGGGGATCGTAAAGATCGACTTCTCGGCCATACAGGCGCGGGCGTCATACGCGTCACCCGGGGCGACAAAGGTGGGCAGGCCGCTATAGGCGGCGATGTTCGCGGTCGCTGTTGCCACCCCATCCTGCGCAAATGCCGGCAGCCCTGCAAGTAGAAGTCCAGTGGCGAGTGATGTCGTGCAGAAGGTACGCTTCATTTTTATGTTTCCCTGTTGTTGCGAAGTTGTTGTGCTGTCGTCCGATCAATGCCCGCGCAAAGCTTGCGTTGCCGCAGTGTCCAGTCGGGTTCCGTCAATGACGACTCCATAGCTGGTTCTGGCCATGTCAACGTCGATCAATCTATCAAGCACATCCTCAAGCACATCCTGAGGCGCGCGCTGCATCGGGTCACCGTAACCACCACCACAAGGGCCGAAGGCGGTTATACGGTCGCCCTTGGCCAGATGTCGGTAAGGGATCTTTGAGGGCAGATTTTCCATGCTGCCATCCAGATGCGACAGTTCCACCTTGGCTGGCGATCCGTCAGACCCGCCAAGGAACCCCCAAGGCCGGAACCGCTGCCCATCCCCTTCGACCGACACCGCACCGTCCTGCAGCAGCTCGAACGACCGGATCGACCCGATACCACCGCGCCACATGCCCGGCCCGGCAACGTTTTCGCGCAGTTCATAGTTCAAAACAAGAAGCGGCAGGTGGCTTTCAATATCCTCAACCGGGTTATTGCGGGTGTTGGCATACAGCGTGTCGACCGCGTCCATGCCATCTTTGCCGTAACGGCCGCCATAGGCACCTTCCATGATTTCCATGTGGACCCAAGGGGCGCCTTTGGACACGCCGCTGAAGGCCATGACGCGCAGGTTGCCGATCCCGGCGCTGACCTGACGCGGGACGGCGGGGGCGATGGCCTTCATGATGGTATCGGCCAGCGCGTTGCCAGGGCAAAAGCGCGCAATGACTGGCGCCGGATAGATCGGATTGGCAAGACACCCCAAAGGCGCATGTATGGTGATCGGCCGGGTCAAACCGCTGTTTTGCGGGATTGATCCATAAACATCGCTGTCCAGCAGAATGGACCGCAGCGTCAGCCACACGGCGCAATCCACGGTGCCGACAAAAGGCATGTTGATGGGTTTGTTCGGCGTCTGCGGGGCGGTGCCGGTCAGATCAACATGAATATCAGACCCCTTGATGGTCAAGGTCGCCTCGATCGGCAGTTCCTTGAGCGCAGGGTCAGGGCTGTCAAGATAACCGTCAATATAGGTGCGGGCGTTATAGACCCCGTCCGGTATTGCCGAAATTGCATCGCGCATCAGCTTTTCAGAATAATCCAGCAAATCCTCATAGGCGCCCGTTACGGTTTCCAGACTGTATTGATCAAGGAGTGCGGCATAGCGGTTCGCGCCGATACGGGCGGCGGCGACCTGCGCCTCCATATCGCCGACGACAAGGTCAGCGATCCGGATATTGCTGCGCAGGATCTGCCAGACCGGTTCGACCTTGCGTCCCGCCTCATAGACGCGGATCGCCTTGAACTGAAGACCCTCGGCATAGGCATCCACGGCGTCCACGATCCCACAACTGCCCGGCGTCAGCGCACCAATATCCAAGTGGTGCGCTGTGGTGACGGAAAACCCGGCCAAGGCACCCTTATGAAAGATCGGAACGGCAAAGCCGACGTCCGGCCCGTGCGATGCGCCGCCATAGGGGTCATTGTGCATGAACACATCGCCAGGGTTGACGGTATCGCCCCGCTTTGTCAGTTCGCGCAGGATGCCCGCAATATAGCCGGGGATCGGGCCCGATTGCAACGGTGTGGACATGGTGCATTCGCACAGTTGCCGGCCAATGGCGTCGGTCAGGGCGGCCCCAAAATCTTCGCTTTCGCGGATGATGCTGGAATAGCTCATCCGCATCAGCTTGTGGCCCATTTCGATGGCAATATTTTCCAGCGCGCCGTGAATGACGGCGGCAAGGAAGGGATCAACGCGCGTTTGCATATGTCTGCTCCTCAAGCCTGATCGCGCGTCATGCGCACATTGCCGAACCGGTCTGCGTGATAGGTCCAGCCGGGGGGAACTACGGTGGTACTGTCGGTCTGCAACAATATGGCGGGGCCATGGAAATCGCGGTCCACCGGCAGGGACACCCGCTCAAGATAGGGCGTCTCATAGGACGCCAGCACGTCGTTCACCCGGAAGACGCATTGACCCGACCCGATCTGCTGCGCCTCGGCTGCACCCACATAGGCAGAGGGCTGGCCCAGCTTCTCGACTTCACCAATGCCGCGCACCTTGACGGTCACGATCTCAATCGGCGACGCCTCGAACGCATGGCCGTATTCTTCGCGGTGGCGTGCATGAAAGGCGGACCAGACCTGTTCCAGCGATGCCTCGGTGATGGCGCCCGCAGGAAAATCGATCTTCAGCTCATAGCCCTGCCCGACATAGCGCAGATCACCCTGCCGCAACATCGTGACCTTTTCAGACGGCACCTGATCCTTGGCGAAAATTGCACCCAGTTCCTGCTCCATATCGGTGAAAAGACCCTGCAATCGTTCGGTGTCCAGCGCCCCCTTGACGGCAAAGGCGGTGCGCAGCGCGTGGTATTCCAGATCGGCCGTCAACAGGCCAACCGCCGACGTGATCCCGGGGTGAGGCGGGATCAGCACATTGCGCACATCCAGCATCCCAGCCACCTCGGCGGCATGCAGCGGCCCTGCCCCTCCAAACCCGCACAGCGTAAAGTCGCGCGGATCAATGCCCTTTTGCACGGTCCGCGACCGGATCGCGTTGGCCATGTTGGAATTGAGCACCGTCAACGCGCCCTCTGCGGTCTCATCGGGGGTGCGGCCCAGTTCGGCGGCCAGTTTGGCGATGACGCGTGTCGCGGCCTCCAGGTCCAGCGTCATCTTTCCACCCAGGAAATTGCGCGGGGCCAGACGGCCCAGAACCAGATTGGCGTCCGTTACCGTTGGCAGGTCGCCGCCACGTCCATAAGCGGCAGGGCCAGGGTCAGCACCCGCACTTTGCGGGCCGACACGGAAGGCGTGGCCCCGGTCCAGATAGGCGATCGATCCGCCGCCAGCCCCGATGGTGTGAATGTCGATCATCGGCAGCATGACAGGGAAACCCGCAATGCTGGCGCTGCGGGCATCCGCCTCGGTCAGACGGCCGTCACGTACAATGCCGATATCGGCACTTGTCCCGCCGATATCCAGCGTGATGAGGCGGTTCGTCCCCGCATGAAACCCAACCCAAGCCCCACCACGCACACCCGCTACCAGTCCCGACAGCAGCGTCATGGCAGGGCGTTCGGCAATCATCTCGGGTGTGGCCAGGCCGCCACTCGATGTCATCACCCGCAGTTCGCCGCGCACCCCCATCTTCAGCAATTCGCCCTGCAATTCGCTGATGTAGCGGCGCACTTTGGGGCCGATAAAGGCCGACATCGCCCCAGTGGTGAATCGTTCGAATTCGCGGAACTGCGGCGACACATCGGCAGAGGTGGTGACAAACACGTCCGGCAGGATGGCGCGCACAATCTCGGCAGCACGGCGTTCGTGGACAGGGTTCACATAGGAAAAAAGAAACCCGACAAGGATCGCCTCAACCCCAGCGGCCCCGAGGTCACTGGCGGCCGCGGCGACAGCGTCCTCGTCCAAGGGGGTAAGTTCGGCACCCGTCGCATCCAGCCGACCTGCAACCGTCAAACGATGACGACGCTTGATCAACGGCCGACTTTGCCACGGCAGATCCTGCATGATCGAATAATGCTGCGGCCGCTGATGCCGCCCGATATGCAGAATATCGCGAAATCCGTCATTGGTGATCATCCCGGTCACCGCCCCGGAATGAACCAGCATCGCATTGGTGCCGACGGTTGTGCCATGAAACACACTGTCAATCTTGCCCGGCTCGATCCCGGCCAGGTCACAGATCCCCCGAACACCCGTCACCACACCCAAGGAAGGGTTGGCAGGCGTTGAAGGTGTCTTATGGATGGTGACCTGCCCAAGCGCCAGATCAGCAAGAACCAGGTCGGTAAACGTCCCGCCAACGTCGACGCCAAGAGCAATCATAGCCATCTCCTTCCGTATAACTGTTAAATTATTGATCCATCTGGATTGATATGACAAGCGAGAAATTTCGCGCTAGTGGATTGACCGGAACGAAGGAGTCCGAATTTGGATTCCGTTGTATTTCCAGATGTGCGATTGAGGGAGATGCGCACAGGAATTGGGTTTATCGTATCGCCAGGTGACCGCCTTCGTCTTGCGGCGATCATTTCGGCTCCGTCTTCGCCGCAGAAGCATGTCTGGCGGGCGCGGATTGTGCTTTTGTCCGCCGACGGGACTGGCACCAGCGCGATCATGTCGGCGACGGGCAAGTCGAAGACCTGCGTCTGGCGCTGGCAAGAGCGGTTCATGGTTGCCGGTGTTGTCGGCTTGTTGCGCGAGAAGACGCGCCCGCCCGGCATCCCGAAGACCGCCGCGGACAAGACGGCGGAAGTGATCCGTCTGACGCAGGCTCCACCGCCGCCGGACGCGACGCACTGGACGCTGCGGGCGATGGCAAAAGCGGTGGGGCTTGCGGCCTCGACCGTGCAGGGTATCTGGCAGGCACATGGCCTTGCCCCGCATCGCTGGCGGCAGTTCAAGCTGTCGAACGACAAGGCCTTTGCCGAAAAGCTGCACGATGTGGTCGGGCTCTACGTGTCACCTCCCGCCCATGCGGTGGTGCTGTCCATCGACGAAAAGTCACAAATACAGGCGCTTGACCGCACACAGCCCGGCCTGCCCCTGAAGAAAGGGCGAGGGCCGAGCATGACACATGACTACAAGCGCCATGGCACCACGACCCTCTTTGCCGCGCTCAATGTGCTGACCGGCACAGTTATCGGCCACAATGCCGCCCGTCACCGCCATCAGGAATTCCTCCGTTTTCTCAATCAGATCGAGCGCGAGGTTCCGCACGACAAGGCCATCCATGCGATCCTGGACAACTATTGCACCCACAAACACGCCAATGTCCGTGAATGGCTGGCCCGCCATCCGCGCTGGACCTTCCACTTCATTCCGACATCAAGCTCTTGGCTGAACGCTGTCGAGGGCTTCTTCGCCAAACTCACCCGCCGCCGGTTGAAGCACGGCGTCTTCCGATCCGTCGATGATCTCAAGACCGCAATCGACCGCTTCATCGAACTGCACAACGAAGCAGATGCCAAGCCCTTCAAATGGCGCGCAAACCCGGACGAAATTATTGCTGCCAGAAATCGGGGGTTCCAATTGTTGGAATCAATCCACTAGACAGGTGCAGTGTAACAATCATACGGCGGACCGCATTCATGAGCTTGGACGACAAGCTGACACGCATTTTTGCTGATAATTTGGGCGATCTGATGATCGTCAGTTACATCGTGCTGGGCAACAATGCGGTTACAAACAAGTTCATCGAACGCACATACCAGATGCCGGTGCAGGCCTGGTCAAGCCTTTATGCCATTGGCAAATTTCCAGGCATTCGCGCGAAAGAGATCAAGATGATCTTTCCCCGCCCTCAAAATACGATCAGCCGGGCGATATCTCTGCTCGAATCGCGGGACTATGTGCGCCAAGAGGCGTCAGACGCGGACGGGCGTGAAAAGCGGGTTTTTGCCACATCTGCCGGTCTGGACCTTCTGGCCGAGATGACTGAGTACTCCCGCAAACGGCAGACTGAACTTTTCAGCCCTCTGTCCGAAGCTGAACGACAGCAGTTCTTCGACCTCGCCCACAAGATCGCTGCCGGTTCCCACTTGCTGCATTCCGACGTCATGGTCCAATCTGATGCCTGACGCGTCTGGGATGGGGCATGGGGCATGGGCACGCTACTCGATCGCGTTTGCAGTTCAGCATTATACCGGTACGAGCATCATGTCGCTTTTGCATTTGATTACCAAGGATTTCGCACCCTCTTGCTTCCGCAGTGCTTCCGGGCAATCTGGAAACGCAAACGCCGCCCCGGAGGGCGGCCTTTAAGCGTTTGATAACGTGTAATTTTTTGGTTGCGGGGACAGGATTTGAACCTGTGACCTTCAGGTTATGAGCCTATACCCCTACGATTCCAATAAATTAGGAAAATCAGGTATTTAGCCAATAAGCCTTTGATATCACGAAACTTGTGACCCGGTATTCAACCGCATTCACCGACATTCAGCCGCAAACCCGACGCGAAACCCGCATTCGCGGGTTGATGTGGCGTTGATGTAGCCACGGAAGCTGTTATGCTCAACCTTGATCGCAAGCGGCCCTCACCTGCCGTTGACCCTGTGGCTCAACGCTGCGGCGCAACTTCA
>Ga0075109_1001699_pt1 | contig 13154 bp, 13 predicted proteins | sample AntAceMetag02UKD_FD_69798 | JGI IMG/M metagenome (GOLD analysis project Ga0075109, IMG submission 69798) | Saline lake microbial communities from Ace Lake, Antarctica - Antarctic Ace Lake Metagenome 02UKD | ecosystem: Environmental > Aquatic > Non-marine Saline and Alkaline > Saline | place...
CCGCTTCTTCTGACCCTTCTTGCCCGCCATCACCCACCTCAAGATGTCCACTTCCGATGGTGGACATCTAGCAGGCACTCCATCTCCCCGTCAGAGCGGGGACACCGGACGCTTACGCTTGATCCCCATGTCCTGCAGCCGTGAACTGATCGCCTCAAGGCCTTCTAGCGCACTCAGGTCGATCTCGTTGACGGCTGAACACATGAACACCACATTACGGATCGCTGGATCTGAAGCGAGGCGGTCGTAGATGTAGTCTTCCAAAAACCGGGCATTTGCGAAATAGAGACTTTCATCAATGCGGATCGTCACAAGGCTCGGATCGGTCAGCACCTTGTGACGGTTGATATTTCGGAAATGCTGGGTTCCGGGCACAAGACCGACCTCGGCAATGTGTGGGCGAGAACTGCGATAAAGGTGCATTACGATAGACAAAACAACGCCTACTGATACGCCGGTCTCGACCCCCATGCCCAGCGTGAACAAGATTGTGGCCGTGACCGCAATGAAATCGGCTTTCGAATACAACCAGCTCCGTTTCAGGATCGAGAAATCAACAAGGCTGAGAACGGCGACGATAATCGTTGCCGACAACGTTGCGACTGGCAGAAAATAGATCAACGGCGTCAGCGCCACTGCGGCGATGCAAAGCCCGACAGCCGTAAATGCCCCTGCGGCCGCTGTCTCGGCCCCGGCGTCGAAGTTTACCACAGACCGTGAAAAGCCACCGGTGACAGGGAAGCCGCCAGTAAAGGCGGCACCTATGTTGGCCGCCCCGAGACCGATCAGCTCCTGATCAGGATCAATCCGATCGCGTTTCTTCGCAGCCAGTGTCTGGGCCACCGAAATGGATTCCACAAACCCGATGATTGAAATCAGAAAGGCCGGCAAGATCAGCAGGCGGATCAGATCCGGCGAGAAAGACGGCAGCGTAAATGGTGGCAGGCCTTGCGGCACGGCACCAACGATATTGACGCCCTGCGCGTCAAGTCCCAACCCCCAGACAACGACCGTCGTGACCACCACGGCGGCAACCGGCCCGGCCTTGGTGATCATATCTGCTGGTCGTGGGCCAAGACCAAAGTGGCGCAGCAAAGGTTTCAACCCCTTGCGCACCCAGAACAGGAAGCCCATAGAAGCCACCCCGATGCCCAATGTGATCAGGTTGGTCTGGTCCAGATGTTCGCTCAACGAAACAACAAGTTCAGGCAGGGAATGGCCGCCTGCATCGATGCCAAGGATGTGCTTGATCTGGCTGGCGGCGATCAGGAGCCCGCTTGCCGTGATAAAGCCCGCGATCACGGGATGAGACAGGAAGTTTGCCATGAAGCCAAGCTTCAGGAACCCCATTGCCAACAGCATCACCCCGGACAGCCCAGCTAGGGTAAGTGCGGCGACGGCATATCCCATGCTGCCTTGCTCAGCGACCGCCTGGAGGGCGACTGCGGTCATCAGGGAGACAACAGCGACTGGTCCAACCGCCAGTGCTCGGCTAGTCCCGAATATCGCATAAAGAAGAATGGGCGCGATCGAAGCATATAGCCCCGCTTCGGGGGGCAAACCCGCCAGCAAGGCATAAGCCAACGACTGCGGGATCAGCATGAACGTGACGATCACTGCAGCCAGCAAATCGCCCGAAAGCGCCTGCCGGTTATAGCTTTGCGCCCATTGCAGGATAGGCAGATACCTTTTGAGCGGTTTGTGAGTCATGGTTTCAGCCTCGAAGACGAAACCGGAAGTTCAAAAACAGATGATTTGGAATTATTCAGCAACGGATTGGGCCACTACAATCTTTTCGGGCTTGGCCAGCCATTCGTGCCCGCGCAGCATCCCCCGCCAATAGATTGCTGGCAACATCGTCTCCTTAAGGAACCACGCGGCGCGGCTGGCCTTGGTGCCATCAATCAAAAAGGTCGGGAAGCTTGGCAACAGCTTGCCGCCATAGCCAAATTCCGCCAGCACAATCTTGCCCTTCTCGACCGTCAGCGGACAGGAACCATAACCGTTGTATTGCGACACCGCCGATCGACCCCGAATGTCCGCCAAGATATTCTCGGCCACCACAGGGGCCTGCATCCGCGCTGCTGCCGCCGTTTTGGCATTGGGCGCGTTCATCACATCCCCGAGCGACCATATGTTCTGATAGGTTTTGTGGCGCAATGTTGCCTGATCGACATCCACCCAACCCGCCGCATCGGCCAGCGGGGAAACTGCGATAAAATCGGGCGCTGTCTGAGGCGGGCAGACGTGCATCATGTCAAATTCGACTGCAATCCGCTCTGTCGGCGTGTCAGGTTTGGAAACGTCGAACCAAGCCTTCTTTGCTGGCCCGTCCACAGCCACGAGATTATGAAAGACATTCAGGGTGGCGTCGTATTTCTTCACGTATTCCATCAACGCCGGAACGTAATCTTTGACGCCAAAAAGCACGCCACCCGCTGTCATGAATTGAATGTCGATGTTTTTGAGCGCGCCGTTGCGGAACCATGTATCGCCGGACAGATACATCGCCTTCTGGGGCGCGCCGGCACATTTGATCGGCATTGGAGGCTGCGTAAAGAGTGCCCGCCCTGATTTCAGACCCTTTACCAACTCCCAAGTATAGGGTGCCAGATCATAGCGGTAGTTCGAGGTCACACCATTGCGTCCCAGCGTCTCAACGAGCCCCTCGACCTTGTTCCATTCAAGCTTCAGACCCGGTGCCACGACCAGCCGCTTATACCCAACCACCCGGCAGCCATCGAGGATTACAGTATCGGTCTTTGGTTCAAACGCTGCGACGGCAGATTTTATCCAGTGCACACCTTTCGGGATCAGCGACCCCATGGTGCGCGACGTCTCCTGTTGCGTGAAGATGCCCGCACCGACCATGGTCCAACCCGGCTGATAGTAATGCACGTCTGCCGGGTCGATAATCGCGATCTCCAACCCAGGTTTGCGCGACAGCAGGCTGGCCGCGACAGCGATCCCTGCGGCCCCTGCCCCAACGATCACGATGTCATAGGTGGCATCGGCCTTATCCGTCGGTGTTTTGCCGCCATTGGCGATGCGGCGCGCAACGCCACCCATGTCATATCCAGCGCCTTTGGTTGCTGCGAGGATCTCGGGCAAGGCAGTGTCTGATGCTTGTGCGAGCGACCAGAGCGTGGCGGAGCGCGTTCCGGTACGGCAATAAGCAAGAACCGGACCCGGCAACTCTGAAATGGCCGTCTGAAACAGGGAAACATCTTCATCGCCCACGATCCCGCCACTGATCGGAATATATCGCGCCTCCATACCCGCAGTCTTCGCGGCTTGTTCGATCTCCTGAAAACCTGGTTGATCGGGCCCTTCACCGTCAGGCCGGTTGCAGATGATCGCGCGGTATCCCAGCTTGCGCGCCTTTGAAACATCTTCCGGGGCAATCTGGGGGCTGACCGAAAGGTCAGCCGATAGGGCTTTGGGGTCCATTATGGGGCCTCCCTGGTGTTTCGGTTCAAAGGACGTTGACAGGCACCTTCATCATCAGGCGGCCATCTTTATCAGTCGGCATTTCACCCGCGCGCATGTTCACCTGAAGGGAAGGAATAATGAGCCGGGGCATTCCCAATGTCGCATCACGCTCGGTTCGGAACCTGACAAACTCTTCTTTGGTCTTGCCCGCGCCAACGTGGATGTTGTGTGCCTTTTCCTGGCCAACTGTTGTTTCCCACGCAATGTCGCGACCGCCAGGGCCATAATCGTGGCACATAAACAGACGCATCTGATCAGGCAGGGCCAGCACCTTCTGGATACTGTCATAAAGCGTGGCCGCGTCTCCACCGGGGAAGTCGGCGCGTGCGGAACCGCCATCGGGCATGAACAGGGTGTCGCCCACGAAGGCCGCATTACCGATCACATGCACCATGCAGGCTGGTGTGTGTCCGGGCGTATAGATCGCCACCGCCTTCAAATCGCCAATCTGATAGGTGTCGCCGTCTTTCAACAGCGCATCGAATTGGCTGCCATCGCGCTGGAACTCGGTGCCTTCATTGAAGACCTTCCCGAACGTTTCCTGCACCACCATGATCTGGTCACCGATGCCGATCTTGCCACCAAGAGCGTTTTGAATGTAGGGCGCGGCGCTTAGATGGTCAGCGTGCACATGGGTTTCGATAATCCATTCCAAATTCAAGCCATGCTTGCGGATGTAGGCGATCAAAAGGTCGGCATGGTCGTATGTTGTGCGCCCCGCAGCATAGTCGATGTCCATAACTGAATCGATCACCGCGCAAGCGTCGGACGACGGGTCTTTGACAATGTAGCTGATGGTGTTGGTCACCGCGTCGAAAAACGCCTCTACAGTGGGTTCTACATCCATGTTGATTGGGTATTCGGTCATGTGGTTTTCCTCCTTTGTTATGTTTTGCCAGACAGCACGCGCGCAGCGCCAAGAGCGATCAGACCGCGCGCTGCAAAGATTCCGGCAATCAGTGCTACAACAAAAATCAAGACTTCGATGCGGCCAGTCCCCAATGCCGGAAGTGCGCCACCGGGGCAGAAACCTGAGATGCCCCAGCCAATGCCAAAGACAGCAGAGCCAGCGATCAAACGCACATCAAGCCGTGTATTGGTCGGCAACTGGAAACCAGCGTCAAAGACAGGTGCCTTGCGCAGAAATACAATCCGGTATCCAATAAACGCCACCACGACCGCCCCACCCATCACAAAGATCAAGCTGGGGTCCCAAGTGCCCGCGATGTCAAAGAAATTCAGCACCTTGGCCGGGTTGGCCATACCCGAGATTGAAATGCCAATCCCGAAGATCAGACCAATGAAATAGCTAGTGATGAGACGCATGCCTCATGCCCCCCAAAGATGCCGAACGGCATAAACGGTCAATCCCGTTGCGATCATGAAAACCGCCGTGGCGACGATGGATCTGCGCGACAGCCGGGCTATGCCACAGACCCCGTGTCCTGAAGTGCATCCCGATGCATAGGTGACGCCAATACCGACGATGAAGCCCCCGACAACCAGCATTGGTGTCGATACAGGCACCTGAATTAGCGGCATTTGACCGCTTATGGCCAGCACCGCGAGCGGTCCACTTATCATCCCCAGCAGGAGCGCCAGACGCCACCCACTATCCTGAAACGATGACGTGGACAGGAGCCCAGCCAGAATACCTGTTGCCCCCATGATCCGGCCTAGCATCAGCATAAGCAGTGTTGATGCGAGACCAATCAAAGCTCCGCCAGCCAGCGATTGCCAAGGTGTAAAGACGGTATCCATGGACCTCACACTTTGCAGGTGCGGATGCCAAAAATTGAATACGCCGGGCAAGTTCGCATCAGTCCTGTTACCGCAAGAACCACCCCTACGAGGATCGCGCCGTATTTCAGAACAGCACCGTCAAAAATGGTCAGTCCACTGAAAAGCGCCGCCGCAATGAGCGCCGCACCCAGAACCAACCGGACCCCACGGTCCACAGTTCCCACATTGGTTGTCATTTCTCTAACTCCTGTTCATCTGTCCGTATTCAAAAATGGCGCATGCTAGATAGCTGCTGTGGCGCGAGCGAATACGGATCACACTAGTATCTATTCCATGTGGCGTGGGCGGTGTCGCTAACCTGGATCAAGCGGCGGGATCAAAAGGCGCATGTTCGCGCTGAACCCCTGTGCGCCTTTCGAACAAGCTGCAATCAGCCTATAGGGATGGCGCGCCTGATTTGGATCAGCTTGGCAAATCCCGTTCGCCTCTAAAGGTCTTAGTTGAGTGGAGCAGAACTTGATCCGCCTTCCACATCAAACGCGCGACCGCTTCCGATGTCCGGTTACGCGCGGAACTTTTACAGGCATCGTTGAGAATGTGGTGTATCATGAACGACGACCACAAGCTTAAAATGCGGTGCAGGCCGAATTGGACTGGGAAAGGGTACGTCACCCTGACCGGTGAGGTTCCTTGGTATTATCAACGTGATGGTGCCGCCCGCTCAGATGCAGCCTAGAAAAAGAAGTGAAGCCAGACATTTCCTGCCCGGATGCCTGTTACTCGATTGAACCAATCAAGACCCTGGTTGGACCCGTATCATGCGCATCAAAAGACCATCCTTCAACCAGAACTGGTGATAGAGTGAAGCAAATACATGCAAGACGATAAGGCCGATGAAAACCGGCTTTGCGAAGGTGTGAATTTCGCCGTATGGATCGCCAAAGTAAAACCCAAGCAACCCCATGACCGGGACAACAACCAACAACACATAGAAAAGCCAATGCGCCAATCTGCCGGTCAATTCAACGAACCTGCTTGAAACGGGAGGTGGCGGAGTACCGGTCTTGAGGCGCAGGGCAAGGCGGACTGCCACAAGCGTCAGAATTGCGATACCGGAATAATAGTGCAATCCTGCAAGACTGTTATCCAGCGACGACACTGAATCACCCTCTTCGATCGCTTCGATCAGCGCGGTCATACTTTCCCCGAAGACAAGCTGCACAAGGACGAGTGCCGCTATCAGCCAGTGCAGGCCAATCTGATAGGCCGAGTAGCTTTGAATAGCGACGGTGCTCTTGGGGGAATGGGTCACTTTGAATACCTTTCGATCCGTGGTCAGTGAAGGGTGTCCCACGCCGCAGCTTGCGCAGCGTTGATGTGGATCAGTGTCGGAAACGATCACACGGCTCGACGTGTCACGGTTCGATCCTCAGCGCCCGGAGTGCATTGAGGATGACCGCGACGTCGATCACCTCTTGCAGCAATGCGCCCTGCACCGGAGTCAGGTAGCCAAAGGCCGCAGCAAACATGCCCGCGACTGACAGGCCAATCCCTGCAATGACGCTCTGCCACGCGATAAGGCGCGCACCGCGAGCAATCACCAGACCCGGCAAAAGCCGCCCAAGGTCGTCCACCAAAAGAACCACATCCGCAGTCTCGGCTGATGCCGCGGCACCGCGTGCACCCATCGCCACGCCAACATCCGCCGCCGCAAGTGCGGGTGCATCGTTTACACCGTCGCCCACCATCATAACCGGGCCGTGTTTGCGCTCGGATAGGACCAAAAGCACCTTTTGATCCGGTGTCAAATCCGCGTGGACAGCATCCAGGCCCAGTCCCTCTGTCACCGCATCTGCAACGGCGTGCCTGTCGCCAGTCGCCAGCAAGAGGCGTGCAACCCCGTTGCGGCGAAGTTCGGACAGCAACTCGGTCGTCCCACTTCGCAACGTATCGGCCATCTCGATCCACCCTGCAGGGCTTGCATCTACGGCAAGCGACACCACAACAGCCCCCGGTGCCAAAGGTTTCAGATCGAGAGGCGTTCCTGTTTGTGCCGCAATAAATCCGGTTCCGCCAACCACGACGGACCGGCCATCCACAATACCGGTGACACCCTCGCCCGGTGTCTCAACAACGTTTTTGGGCACCGGAAGGACAATGCCGCGCGCCTGCGACGCAGCAACAACAGCCTGCGCCACCGGATGCTTGGAGCCCTGATCAAGGGACGCTGCAAAATACAGGATGTCCTCTTCGCTCAGATCGCCAGTCGAAGTGACCGCTACGATCTTTGGGCGCCCGTCCGTTAGCGTTCCGGTCTTGTCAAATATCAATGTCCTGGTCCGGGCCATGGCCTCAAGCGCTTGTGCGCCCTTTATCAGCACGCCGAAATGCGCCGCCCGCGACATGCCCGCAACAAGGGCCACAGGCACGGCCAAGATCAACGGGCACGGCGTGGCAACGACCAGAACAGCGACCGCCCGTATTGGATCGCCCGTAAACCACCAGGCCCCGGTCGCCAGCGCGACCGTCACCCCAAGAAAGAGCAGTGAGTATCTATCTGCCAGTCGCGCCATAGGCGCGCGGGATTTCTGTGCCGCCTCGACAAGCCGCACGATACCGGCATAGGTGCTCTCAGACGCAGCACGGGTTGCGCGCAAATCGAAAGCCTCGCCCGCGTTGGTGGCGCCACTCATAACGTCCATACCACGCTCCAAGCGTACCGGCATCGCTTCACCCGTCAAGGCAGATTGATCCAACATGGCCTGCGCACTTTCCAGAGCGCCGTCAACCGGAGCAACGTCGCCTTGCCGGATCAACAACAGATCCCCCGGCACTATGGCGTCCAATGCGACCTCTTCCAGCCGTCCATCACGATGCCGCGTCGCTGTCCGCGCGACCCGGGACAGAAGATCGCGCATCTCGCGCCGGGCCCGACCCTCGGCAAAGCTTTCCAGAAACGTGCCGCCCGAATACATCAGTGCGACCACTGCGGCTGCGAGCGCTTCGCCAAAAACCAACGCCGCCGACATCGATAAAGCGGCGACGATATCAAGCCCGACCCGCCCCTGCGCGAGACTTCGAATAATCTCGATTACCAGAGCGGCAAGAACCGGCACAACACCAGCCGACCAGGCCAAGGCAGCGGGCTCAGGCAAACCGGCCATCCAAAGGCCCGCACCGGATATCAGGCCCAGCGAAGCAATGGCCAGTAAAGCAGTCTTTAAACGATCATTAAGCATCAAAAGTCATTTGTTGATCTTTCGCAAAACTTGTTCACCCCTGTTTCAACGTGGTGTCGATCCGGTTGCGCAGATCCGCAGGCAGTCCGTCAATCACACGGGCGACTGCCGCAAGGTCTTGCCGCGCGGCGTTCAATTGATCGATGAGAGAGATCACAATGCCAAGCGCTGTTTCATCAAGGTCGAGATCCTGAGACAGGTCGCATAATAGCTCCAAACGCGCGATGTCTATGGGACGGAACACATATCCGTCGGTATGGCGCTGCGGCTTAATAAAATCGGCCTCAACGAAGCGCACAAGCTGAACGCGGGTCAATCGTGCAACCGTAATGACGACCTCATCCTCTGAGAAAAAGTCCGTCATGTCTCTGCCCCTTTCATCAGATCAACGCGCGGATCAAACCCGTGATTTTTGCGCCATTCTGACAGAAATTCGCGCAGGCTCGCATCGGGTTCAGGCGGCACAACGACCTTCAATTCGACCTTCTGATCGCCTTTCGTCTTTCGCCCCGTCCGCGCAACGCCGCGGCCCCTCAAACGCAGTACCCTGCCAGTGCTGGCCCCGGGTGGCACTGTCAGACCTACTGGTCCGTCGATGGTTGGTGCGGTGACTTTGCCGCCCAAAACGGCCTCGTCTATTGTAATCGGCAACGTCAGCAAAATGTCGTCGCCCTCCCGGCGAAACACCGGATGGGATCGAACAAGGACTGTGATCAAAGAATCACCGGGCGAACCACCTCCATAGCCAAGGGCACCCTTGCCGCGTAGCCGCAGGGTTTGCCCATCTTCGGTGCCACGCGGGATCTTGACCGCAAGGCTTTGGCCGTTCGGCAGGGTTATCTTCGTTTCACTGCCCCGCACAGCGTCTAGGAAAGGCACTTCCAATGTATAGCGCGCGTCCGGCCCAGCGGCCTGAAAACCACGCTCCCCGAAGTCATCGGCGCTGCGTGGACGCGCACGGTTGCGCAAAATCTCCGCAAAGATGTCGGCGGGATCGGCATTTGCGCCGAAGCCATGACCTTGTTGGTAAGCGTTGTCAGGTGCATGCGCGAAATCGCGGTAATACTGGCGCTGAGGGCGTTCCGCACCTAGCCCGTCAATCTCGCCGGCATCAAAGCGCGCGCGGGTCTCAGGATCTTTCAACACTTCATAGGCAGCGGCAATGGCCTTGAATCGTGCTTCTGCACCCGCGTCGTCGGGATGTAGATCAGGATGACTGGTGCGCACCAGTTTACGATATGCTTTCTTGATTGCATCTGCGGTGGCCGATTTGGGCAAGCCAAGCGCTTCGTATGGATCGTTGGGCATTCAGGTTCCCTTAATTCTGACTAAAGCGCAGCAAGCGGCCCATCCGACCGTCTGGTGCCTCTTTCCGCTCAAGATGCCACGTCGGGTAGGAAGCCGTCCTGATCCAAGTCAGCACCGAAGGTGTCCGGGTCGCCTACTCTGACCAAGCAGACATCGGATCGGAAACTGACGCACCTGCGGTCTCAAACTCAATTCGAAAAGGGCGTCACATTGACGGCAACTGATAAAACTTCCAATGGGAACGGCACGACCGATCTGCTGGCTCCGAGTCCAGCCCCCGTCCCTGCCCTGCGTCATCCGGCGCCAGCCACCGCACCAAAGCGAAGGATTTGGCTCTGGATTAGTGCAGTCGGCTTGATTCTTGGGCTGGCGGCTTTCGCCTATTCACAACTGTGGATGGTCGGGCCGTCGGTGGTCGCGGTCGAAATGGCCCAGCAGGCGCCCGTCACACGCCTTCTCGCCGTCAACGGACGTATTGCTGCTGTCAATTCCGTCGACATCCGGCCCGTTGTTACAGGCACCCTGATAGCGATTACCGTGACCGAAGGTGATTTGGTCGAGGCAGATCAGATACTTGCGCAGGTAGACGCCGCCGCGCAAAATGCAATTGTGCGGCAAGCCATGGCTGGCCTGGATGCAGCCCTCGTTACGCAAGCTCAGGCAACCGAAAATTACGAGCGCGCGCTGTCGCTTGGCCCAAATATCGCCAGAAGCGTGCTCGAAACCGATGCCCATGTCGTCCAAACGGCGGCGCAGGAGGTTGCGCGCCAAACCGCCGCTCTCGATCAAGCCCAGGTCGTGCTTGGCAATCACTCCATCCGCGCGCCGCGCAGCGGCACTATTGTGGCGCTTGACGCCGAGATGGGCCAACTTACGGGTCCCACAGTTCCCTTGCTGACACTGGCAGATTTGAGCGATCTGGTGGTCGAGGCCGATGTGGACGAAGCCTATGCGACACAGATTGCATTGGGACAACCTGCGGTGCTGCAACTGGCGGGTGAGGCACGCAATCGAGATGGACACGTCAGTTTCGTATCGAGCCTTGTAGATGCGGCAACCGGTGGTCTGGCAGTCAAGATCGCCTTTGAGTCCCCGGTCATGGCTCCCATAGGTCTGACGGTTGCGACGAACATCATCGTGGAGCAGAGCGATGCGGCGCTAACAGTACCGCGCACCGCCCTGCAAACAGGCGCGGATGGCTCGAGCGTTCTTGTGGTCAGAGATGGGACCGCCATGTTCCAACACGTTTCGGTGGTCGATTGGCCCGCCGCACGCCTCATCGTAACAGGAGGCCTTACCGAGGGCGACGCCGTGATCATCGACCCCACCGGCGTTGAGCCTGGGCAGGCCGTCGTGTCAGGCCAACCCTGATGCTCTACGCCCTCAAAATCGCGGGCCGATACCTAACGGCGAGCAAGGCGCAAACAGCGCTCCTAGTCGTCGGAGTCGCGGTAGGCGTGTTTATCTTCATTTTCATGTTGGCCCTGATCGGGGGGTTGGCCGAATTCATCCTGTCGCGCACCGTGGGTGATATCTCGCATATCACGATCGAGGCCGAGATCGATGAACCTGCCGTATTGATTTCACCAAGTGATTTGGATGGCGGCCATGTCTTGTTTGTCACCGAACGGGGCCGCGTTCGGACCGCCACACTGAGTGATGCAGCCACGTGGCTGCCCCTGATAGAGGCCGTACCGGGCGTACGCGCCGTCTCGCCGCAGATCACTGGTGCCGGATTTCTGACACGCGGCGCTCAGGTCAGCCAAGTCAGCGTGACAGGTTTGGAACCGGGTCAAGAGTCAGCAATTTTGAATCTTGAGGGTTACATGGTCGAGGGGACGGAGCGGCTAGGTGCAGGTCTGATCGTGTTGGGCAGTAAACTGGCGGATGATCTTGCGCTGTCGCTTGGCCAGACGCTGCGGTTGCAAAGCTCAAACGGAGTCACGGCCACTCTCACATTGAGTGGTATCTTTGATACGGGCAATGGCGGAATGGACGGCGCGCGCGCCTTTGTCAGCCTCTCAACTGCGCGAACGCTCTTTGCCATGCCCCAAGGCGTGACACAGATCGAGATCAAGCTCGACGATCTGAATGCCGCCGATGCCACAGCGCTTCGGATTAGCGCGCTTACGGGTCTGGATGCTGTGCCGTGGACAGACGGGGCCGAACAGTTGATGGAAGCGCTGAATGCACAAGCGCAGACCGGGTACTTCCTGAAAACCTTCGCGCTGATCACTATCGTCATCGGGGTTGCCTCAGCGCTCCTGCTCTCCACCTACCGCCGCCGCCCCGAAATCGGGATCATGCGGGCGATGGGGGCAAGTCGCGGCTTCGTTGTTTTCGTGTTCGTCACTCAAGGGGCCATGATCGGACTAATGGGCGGGGTCACGGGGGCGGCGCTGGGGTATCTTGCCCTGCTGCCATTCCCTTCACGCGATGCGTTTAAGGCAGGGACTCTGCCGTTGGACATTACCCAGGGATCGTATGGACTGGCGATTGCCCTAACGCTCATCGGCGCGATCCTCGCCTCTATCCTTCCTGCGCGGTCAGCCGCCCGGGTCGATCCAGTCACGGCAATCGGACAATGATGATTTCGCAAAGCGCCCTTCTTGAGGTGAGCGATCTGGTCAAGACCTTCGGAACCGGGGACGTGGCAACACGCGTGTTGCGCGGCTTGTCACTCTCTCTGGCAAGGGGAGAAATGGCCGCCCTGCTGGGTCCGTCCGGTTCGGGCAAAAGTACGCTGCTGACAATCCTCGGCACGTTGATGAAGCCAACATCGGGCAGCTACGGGATGTTGGGACAGGATCTGATCGTGGCGGGCGACAAGGAACTGACGGCTTTTCGCAACCTCCACATCGGCTTTGTCTTCCAATTTCATAACCTGTTGCCCGATTTCACCGCGCTGGAGAATGTCATCTTTCCCACTGCCGTCCAGTTGGGCCGCGAGACGCCAGCGGCGCGCGACCGTGGCCGCGACTTGCTCGTGCGCATGGGGCTGGAGGAACGGATCAACTTCCCCTCTGCCAACCTGTCAGGCGGACAGAAACAACGCGTCGCCGTCGCCCGCGCCTTGATGAACGGCCCCGAACTGGTGCTCGCAGATGAGCCTACTGGCAACCTTGACCGCGCCTCGGCAATGCAGGTGATGGAACTGATTGGACAGATCAACCGAGAGGAAGGCACGACGTTTCTGATCTCGACCCATGACGAAAAAATCGCAGGTCTGTGTCGAAGGCAAATTGTTGTCGGAGAAGGGGTTGTGACGGGTTAGCATTTTCACCTGCGCAAAGCGAGCTATGACTGAATCTGGTGTTTTGGCGGTTTGAAGGTTGGCGGCGTATCTGGTTGATTTGTTGTTGGAAGACAGCA
>Ga0075109_1001704_pt1 | contig 13134 bp, 6 predicted proteins | sample AntAceMetag02UKD_FD_69798 | JGI IMG/M metagenome (GOLD analysis project Ga0075109, IMG submission 69798) | Saline lake microbial communities from Ace Lake, Antarctica - Antarctic Ace Lake Metagenome 02UKD | ecosystem: Environmental > Aquatic > Non-marine Saline and Alkaline > Saline | place...
GGCTACAACGGCCTAATCGAGGTCAAAGATACGCTGCCCGCTAGCTACTATATTGACCCAACGCATTATGAACGCGAATTGGAAGCCATTTGGTATAAAAACTGGATCTATGTTTGTCGAGCTGATGCCTTGGCCGAGACCCGAGCATTTCGTACCATAGAAATTGGTAGCCAAAATATTTTGGTGTTGCGTGACGACGACGGTAGTTTACAAGCCTTCCACAACACCTGTCGGCACCGTGGTTCCGTATTGGTTACCGAGCCCCAGGGCCTGTTGCGCTCAAAAAATATTGTCTGCCCTTACCATAGATGGACTTATTCGCAACAGGGCGGATTACTCCGCACATCGTCCAAGCAGTGCCCTGCCAATTTTGACATGACCGACCACTCGCTGTACGACGTAGCGGTAGTGGTTTGGAAAGGGTTTGTATTTGTCAATTTAGCTGGCAAAGCCGCAAAGCCAATTAAAGAAAGCCTCGACAAAGACGCAGTCGATTTAGACAACTGGCCTTTGGCCGAGTTAAAAGTTGGCGAAACCTTCCATAAGACGATGGAGTGTAACTGGAAGATCTTTTGGGAGAACTTCAACGAATGTTTACACTGCCCTGGTGTACATAAGACTTTAAGCCAATTGGTTCCCATCTACAGACGCGCGATTATGGAACCCCATGATGATCCTGAATGGGCGAAACACATCAATAATAGTGACCCAAGCTTTAGTGGTGGCCTGGAAAAGGGTGCCGCAACCTGGAGCAGCGACGGTCAGTTGGTCGGCAAGCCGTTCCCCAACTTGACGGCGGAAGAGATCAGGCTCGGCTATCATTATGCGGTGATGGTTCCTACGGTCTTTATCGTTGCTCATGCGGATTACGTTCGGATCGTACGCCTTATGCCTCTAGGACCAGAGCGCACTGAAATTCAGGTCGAATGGCTGTTTAGCGAGGAAACTTTGGCCGATGAAACTGCCCAGATCAGTCGTGCAGTCGATTTTGTAAAAACGGTTCTAAATGAAGATGCCCATGCCTCCGAGTTGAACCAAAAAGGGCTCAGGTCTCTTCGTCATAAAAAAGGGACCCTAATGGCTGAAGAATATGCGGTACATGATTTCCAAAACTGGGTAAGAGCACATTTAGGCGAGTAAGGACTCAAATTTTCTCCGGCAGTATGAACCTGCCATTTCCTTTGATCTTTAATCGCTGCCTTTCAGGCCATTTTATTTCTCGTCTCTGCAAGGCAGATGGCATTATGGCGCCATAATTGCTAGCTTATTATCACTTCAGAGAATCCCTCATCCATGCGTTGCAGCAGGTCATTGGCCTGTTGTTTGTTCAGCACTAAAGGTGGTCGCATTTTTATCACATTGCCCTGTGGGCCATCTGCGCCCAGCAATACGCCCTTATCTGCCATGATCTGTAAAAATCTTGCCGTTGTTTCAGGTGCGGGTTTTTTACTGAGAGTATCGCTAACCACCTCTACCCCCAGCATCAGGCCATTACCTCTTACATCACCAATCAATTTATGTTTAGTGGCTAATCTTTCTAGTCCCGATTTCAAATAACGACCGACCTCGCTGCTATTTTCTATCAGCTGTTCTTGCTCAATGACATCCAGTACAGCAGAGGCGGCAGCGGCAGCGACATTGTTACCGCCAAAGGTGGCAAATAGAGCGCCGCCTTTGGATGCCGAAGCCAATATGTCCGGGCGAGTCACCACCGCCCCCATAGGATAACCATTGGCCATGGGTTTACCCAAGGTGACTATATCGGGCGTGACTTGATGGTGGCTAAACCCCCACATACTAGCCCCCATGCGACCAAAGCCTGATTGCACCTCGTCAGCCACGCATAATCCACCGGCGTTGCGCACTTTATCGAATAATGTGCTGACAAAACCTATAGGGGGAGTGAGCACACCGTTGCTACAAAAAGCGGAGTCGACTATACAGAGGGCCGGCTTCAAACCCGCTTTGGCGAGACTCTCAATAGCTTGATCGATTAATTGGGCATGGTGATCCAGTAGCTCTGCTTCGCTCATCTCTGGGTTGCGATAGTGGTCAGGTACGGCCACCGTTCTGACATGGCTCGCAAGCTCTGCAGAGGGTTTACCCGAGGGCGATAGAGCGGCCACCGCCTTGGTCCAGCCGTGATAAGCATCCTCAACAATAATCGCCCCTTGATTGCCGGTATAGGCTTCGGCCATCAGCCAGGCTAAGTCATTAGCTTCCGAGCCCGAATTGACAAAAAAAGCATTGCTAAGTCCAGCTGGCATTAGACTAGTTAGACGAGCAGCGTAGGCAATAATTTCACCGCAGATATAACGAGTGTTAGTGTTGAGTTGGTGGCTTTGTCTGGCGATGGTCTGACTGACGTGGGCATGGCAGTGACCTAGCATAGCCACATTGTTATAGCTATCGAGATAGGCTTTACCACAGTGATCATAGAGGTAAACGCCCTTGCCATGGGTAATATTAAGCGGCGGCTGGTAAAATACATATAAGGGTTCGCCCATCACTTGTTTGCGCTTAGCTATCAGTGCCGCAACTTCGCCGGCAGCTATCCCCGCAGGAAATGGTTGACCGCAGGCTTGACGAAATAATGCGGTAACTTGATCTCTGCCTTGTCCGTGTAAGTCTGTAATAGCCTCTAATACCCCAGCTTGATCGGAGGCATAATATGATTCACCGCGGCTGACCAGAATTAAATAGTAAGCAGTAAGATATACCAGCACTAAATCATAGAGCAGGTCGATTTCCTCGCTTAGTAGAGGTAATTGCTGGTTATATGCCCTTAAGAATTGTTGTGCGCTCAACAGGGGCGTAGGGTCGGGTTGTAGCACATCAGCTATAGCTATAGCGATGTCCTGAACTAGCGGGCCGTGATGCATATCGCCGAAGTCTAAAATACCACTGACCTCTTTAGCTGCCAGTCTATCGGCCACCATGTTGTAGCGACTGAGATCCATATGAGCAATTTGTGAGCGCAAATGAATCAATTCTGGCTTAATGTCTTTTAAGAAATTATCAATGATATTAAGTAAAAATACCTGAGTCTGTTTATCATCAATACTTGTCGCTATGGGCCTAAGAGAAGCAATTTCTCGTACATCCCACAATAATTCTCGGTTGCCTGCGGCCGAGTGGAAAAAGCCCTGTAAAGCCAAAGCCATTTGCGCACTAAGCCTCCCTTGGCTGGCGATAAGTTCGCTTGAACGAGGAAGTTCGCTAATGACCTCACCCGGTAAAAAGCTCAATAAACGAACCTTATGCACATTGCCATTGGCTGCCATAGTGGTGCAGACATAGTCACCCGTTAAACTGGTTTGAATGCGCGGCACGGGTAAGTGAGGGGCGTTTGTAGCCAAGTGCCGTAGTGCCGTTATTTCAAAGTCAATAATGTTTAGCGGCTCATCAGCGTTAGAGATTTTTAATAAGTAAGATTGTCTATCTGCGGTAGTGACTCGAAAGTTTAAATCCCTTTCACTATCTAAGCCACTTAACTCACCGCTAATGCCGTAAAGTTCGGTTAATGCCAGCAAGGCTTGTGCCGCGGTGAATTCCGGTTTGACAATATTGAGAAAACGCACGCTTTCGCTGCTATCTATATCACCCCTATTTGATCCGTTATCACTGTATTGATTTGTCATAGTGATTAAAGATCTTCTGGTGGCGTTAATGACTTTCGCTCAGGTGAATAAAAGGGTTTTGGTGTTACTCGACATTCGAAAACTTTGCGCTCCCATAAGCACTCACGGTGTAGATACACTTCAGCCCACATGCTCTTATTACCCTCATAAAAAGGTGCATCGAGGAATGCCAGAGCAATGTTCTGCTTTAAAACAGGCGACCACAAAGCGGAAGTGATTTCGCCAATTTGACGACTACAATCTTTACTGTCGTAAATCAAAGCGCTATCCGCCTGCTTGTTCCAATCTATGTCTAGACCAACTAACTGACGCTGAGGCTTGTTTTGCTTTGCTTTTAACAGTGCTTGACGGCCTATAAAAGGCCCTTTATTAAAGTCAACTAACCAATGTAAACCTAATTCAAAAGGGTTTTTTTCTCGCAGGTGGCGCACGGTATGAAAGCAGGACATAAACTCCACGTCGACCATAATCAGGCCGGCTTCTATCCGTAACATATCTAACGCCGTGGAGCCTATCATGCGTATACCACGTGACTTTCCAGCTTCGAACAATGCTTCCCATAAGGGCGCCGCGTCGCTTGAATTAACCCATAACTCATAGCCTAAGTCGCCGGTAAAACCGGTACGAGATATCATGACTTCAAAACCAAGCTGAGAAAAAACTGTCAGTTGAAAAGGTTTAAGATTATCTACACCGCTAAAGCCCATTTTTTTTAACACACTGCAAGACACAGGGCCTTGAACCGCGAGTGCGGCTATGTCAGTGCTGACATCTTCTATGTCTACGTCGTAACCAATAGCGCTATCGAGCAACCATTCAATTTGATGTTCTGCGCAACAGAGGCGAAATTCCGTCTCTGAAAATTTAAATAAAGTACCGTCTTCTATAAGGTGGCCATTATCATCACACCAGACAGAGTAAACTACCCGATCGGGCAACATTTTTTTAATATTTCTAGTCATCAAGCGATTCAGAAATCGCTCAGCGTCGGGACCACTAATGCGATATTTCAGCATGGGGCAGATGTCATAAACGCCGCAGGTATTGCGCACCGAAAAATATTCCTGACCTTCACTGGCGAACGAAGCCAGTGTGGTGTAACCGCCCCATTCTTCGTATTGATCATTTTGTATAAGGTGCTTATACGAGGGGTAAAAAGCGGTTTCAAGAATAGGACGCTCATATAAGGGGCGTTGGTTATTGACATTAGTCATATTATTTTTCTCCACGCAAAACTTGTTGAGCTGCATTACGGCCAGCTATACCCATTACATTACCGCCGGGATGGCAGCTTGCACCGCATAACAACAAATTGTCTATGGGTGTGGCATGGCGAGTGAGTAAAGGCGTGGGGCGATTAAACAAAAAGGATTCAAATACTAATTCGACATGGTGCCAATGACCGCCGCTAATGCCAAACTCACGCTCTATATCTCTGGGTGTGAGTAGTTCGGCAGTAGTGATTAGATCGCTGATGCCGGGTGCGTATTCTTCTAGCGTCTCAATTATAACCTTGAGCATAGCGGTGCGATTTTGATCTTCATCAGTACTGTCGTCATAGGGTAAATACTGTACTACGGCAGACAGTAATTGCTGACCATTCTGGCATAAACTGTCATCACGTACTGAGGGCAAAATTATTTCTAGTATGGGTGAATCGGGATAGCGCTTATATTTGCTGGGGTTAAAGGCAAGTTCTATATCGTCCATGCCAGGGGCGATAACTAATCGTTCGCCCAGCAAGGAATCATCTAACCCTGTAAAGCTTGGTTTTTGAGAAAGGACTAAATGTAATTTACCCGCCTTGCCTTTGGCGCGTAAATTATTCACTTGGCGCACAAAGTTAGTGCCTAAATGATCGGGGTTGATTAACTTTAAAAAGGTCTGTTTGGGGTCTGCATTAGAAATAACGGTATCCGCATAAATTTTTTCTCCCGTTTCTAACACTACGCCTACGGCCTTGTTATTATCAATAATGATGTGCTTAACCGGTGAGTTACAACGGATATCCGCACCACTTTGACGGGCAGATTTGGCAATCGCCTGTGAGACTGTACCCATACCCCCGCTAGGTAAGGCTAACCCAGTGTTATTGCGTAGCTCCCCTGCCTGCCGATAGAGATAGGTGAGTACGCTACCCATAGAGCGAGCGCCCCACTCACTGCCGAGGAGTGCATCCATAGCTATAGCAGCTTTCAATTGTGTGTTTTCTATGTATTCATCCATTAGGTCGTATAGATTCATGCCTATAATGCGCAAGAACTCGCGCATATAAAATGTACCCAATTTACGAATGGACCAGCCTAAACCCAACAAGTCCAATTTCTGTCGCCAGTCTTCAATGGCAATTTCTGGGGCCACTTTTCCTAAGACCGGTAATAAGGCTTTACTGAAGCGTTGCATGTCCAGATAAAATCGATCATAACCTAATAAATCAGCGCTACTAAGTTGATCACCCATGGCTAACTGTTTGTTCAAAACAATGGTTGCACCATCCTTATTTAAGGACACGGTTTTTAAATGTTGAGCGGCGTAATGTAATCCGTGTTTCTCCAACTGGAGGTCCTTGATGATATTTTGCGGCAGGGAGTGCAATAGATGAGCCGCAGATGATAGCTGCTCCCCGTTCGCAACAATTCTATTACGCGCTAAACCACCTACTTCTGTAGCGGCTTCGAGGACTAACACCGATTGCCCTGCGCGGGCAAGATAGGCCGCGCATGTAAGGCCGTTGTGGCCGGCACCGATAATAATGGCATTAAGAGGCGAATTCATATTATTTCCCTTTACCAAGGTCTAGTAAAACTTCTCTTGCGGCGTTTGCGCCAGGAGCACCCATAACACCGCCACCGGGGTGATTAGACGAACCACACATATATAAACCGGCGATAGGTGAACGATATTGTGCGTAACCAGGGATAGGACGATTAAAAATTAATTGATCCATGGTGAGTTCGCCCTGAAAAATATTCCCTTCTGACATCCCCGTTTCATTTTCTATATCTTTGGGCGTGCGTATTTCCCTATGCAAAATCTTATCTTTAAAGTCGGGACTATAACGGGCAATACGATCGATAATGTGTTGACCAAAGGCCTGCTTACGGGTTTCATTCCATTCGCCTTCGGCCAATTTATAAGGACAGTATTGAACAAAAACCGACATCCAGTGTTTACCTTCGGGGACCATGGTGGGGTCAATCAAAGAGGGAATGAGTATATCTAGATAAGGTTTTTGTGACCATTTCCCCGCCTTCCAATCGTCGTAGGCTAACTCTAATTCATCCATACTTTGTGAAATATGTATATCGCCCGTCATGCAGGGCGAATTGGCTGGGATGCCTTTGAAACTGGGTAGACTATCTAGGGCAATATTGATCTTGCCGGAGGAGCCGCGAAAGCGAAAATGTTTAGCCCGCTCGATTACCCATTTAGGTAACTCGTTAGGGTCAATGGCATTAAAGGTGCGGCGTACATCCATACCCGATACGACAAGGTTCGCACTGAGGCTTTCACCACTTTCAAGTTTTACGCCTTTGACCTTACCCTTTTCAACAATGAAATCACTGACACCCGCATCGACACGCACGGTGCCACCTGAGGCAATGAAAGAATCATTTAATGCTTTCGATACAGATCCCATGCCACCCCGAGGAAACCCCCAAGCACCCACGGTACCATCGATATCACCCATGGCATGATGTAATAAAACGTAGGCGGTGCCCGGTGAATAAACGCCCAATGCAGTCCCTACCGTCGCGCCACCCGCTAGATAAGATTTAAGCGCATCATTTTCTAAATATTCATTGAGATAATCAGCCACACTCATGGTGTAAAAGCGCAGGGTTTCGTGCATACGTTGTTTGCCTATACCATAAAAGCGCTGGCCTAAGTACAGCAGCTCCATGAGGTCCCGCGGCTTAAACGAGGTTGGATCCGGCGGAGTTCGCATTAAGAGTGGCTTAATGAATTTACACTGCCTAACAATATCTCGGTCCAACCGCTCCATTGCGGTGGCATCGCGTTTGTTAAAACGCTCAACCTCACGGCGATTGGCGTCACCATGCCAATAGGATCCCATACTGTCATAACTACCATCCGCATTTTTAATGATCTGTGCACCGCCTTCATAAGGGATAACTTGTAGACCAAATTTGTACAGCTCTAACTCACGCGCTATTTCTTGTCTAAACAAGCTGTAAACATAAGAGCAGTTAGAATAGGTAAAGTTTTCATAGCGAGAAATGCTGGTGGTAGCACCACCTATGTGCGGATTTTTTTCTAAAACCAAAACCTTAAGCCCAGCCCGTTGTAAATAACAAGCGGCTACCAAACCATTGTGTCCGGCCCCCACGATGACTGCATCATATTGTTGTTTTTTCATATTATTCTCGACGTTTAGCGGTAGTGCGTAGATTGGGGATTAAGGTGATAGCCTGTGGCAGTGGCGAGTCATATTGACCATTCCCATCGACATCAACAAAAATAGGATTGGTTAGCGCAAAAGGTCTTACGGGAGTTTCGTCTGACCCACTACCTCTGGCTTGTATCATCGGAAATAGATCACTAGTGCCGGTCACTTCGGCTACGATAAACGCATCCTGTTTCAAGTGCAGTTCAGCCTGCGCTTTTATATGGTGTAGCCCAGTTTCTGTTGTCGATCTCACCAATTGTTCTGAACTGAGTATTTGAGGAATACCATTAACATAAATGGTTAGGATGTCGGCTTTGATCCAATCAACTGTCCATACATCAATCTCAATCTTGGCAATACCATCGCTAACCCCAACCGTATCACCGGGTTTGCTATTGCCACCGGCTGTCAACTCGAGTATGGGGCCATTGCTGGCAAACGACCGTCCCTCACGTAAGCGCTGCATCAGTTGCTCTATAGACGGTGGTTTATTCTTATCGTTATAAACATAGGTGCGTGAGAAGCCGGGTTCATCTTTATCAATTTCATGAGAGTCTGAACTGCCAATCAATGGGAAAAAATAGCCTCTACGCAATAAATTGAACCAGTCTTTACGGGCTGCGATATTTTCAGGGCTGTTATAAATCGCACCATTAACCACCTCTAAAACATCGAAGTCGAGGTCAAACCCTTCGTAGGCAAAGGCGGCACTCTCCGGATCAAGTCCGAACCAGTTAAAATAATCAAATTGCCAAAAACGCGGGTGATTCACTTGTATAATAACGTTGGAATCTCGTTCTCTACTCAGTTTAAAGCGGCTGCTGATGTCAGTGGAAAACGCATTAATGGCGCCCTTATTGTGAGCCTTGATATTGGCGGTCATAGGGTAGCTGTTGTAATCCAAGCGTTCAGGTACCGTTACTTCTGCGCCAGTGATTACCGTTAAATAGTCTTCTAGCTGTAGTTGTTTTAAAACGGGTTGGTAATCAACAGGAAAATTATGATCGGTAGCTATGGCCACATTGAGGCCTGAGGCTACCAACGCACTAATTTTGTCAGCTATATCTACGGCACCATCAGATTCAAGTGTGTGTAAATGACTGTCGATGGAAATCAAATCAGGCCGGTCAATAACAGAGTTTATTCTCAGAACAGCTGATTGGTTTTGCTGGTGGCTGATGGTGATTTGTTGCTGATCTAAGGAGTATTCTGGTCCTCGCGTTGCACTAAGTAGGTAAGAGCCTTCAGGTAGGTCGATGGTTTTTTTGGCCAGCATAGGGAATACAGAGTTTTTGTAAGATTCCCAATAACCATCATCCTTAGTGGGGTTTACTGGCCTAAAGCGAGGGTCGTTAGTGCTGCCTAAACCACTAATGGTCACTTTGCCGGGTACCGGCTGGCCTGAACCATCAACAATGCTAAGGGTTAGCTTGCCTAATTTGGGCGCTTCCAAAGTACATAAGCTAGGTCCTCTTGGGCTAATCGAAAATTGACAGCCTGCACTGCCGGGGAAGAAATTTGCCTCAGCAATGTACTCTCCTTCAGGTAGTTCAATATCGATAGGTGCTGGATTATCAAAAAAGCTTCGAAAAAAGACCGCTGAATTTTTAACATTTCGCACGGTAATTTCGTAATAACCAGTGTTAGAGTGCTTAATATCTAAATGGACAGCATGGGTATTAAAGCCATTATCTTCATAGGCATGTTTAAGTCCGGTAGCTGGATTATTCGCGATTAACAGCGAATACTGTCTGCTATCACTTTCTCCTGGAGTCAGGCTCACTGCGAGTGGGTCGGGAAGTATCATGCCTCCATCCCAACCAAACAGAAAATCATTGCTATAGCTTTGGCGGGTAGTTTTATCGTCCCAAACAATCAGATGGCTGTCCCGAGGATAGCCTCGAAAGTTTAACTTGGGATGTAGACCTCCATCAGCAGGGCTGAAATCGTACATTTGATGAGGATCGAAATACAGCGAGTATATCAAGTTGTTGAGGGTTTGCTTGCCGGTGTTGGTAACAGTGAGTGATACCAAGGCTTTACTACTATTTTTGGCCAATACCGTATGAATCACAAATTGTAACAAATCGCCATCATTGATGGCGACATCGCCGCTGGCCGTAAATTCTACGCCTACATCTGTATCCCTAATGTCTAATGTTTTGTAGCTAAGATGCTGAGTTGTATTGTGCTGTCTTATGTAAACTGTCCCCAGCATGATATCGCCATTGAATGGGGTGCCAGTAGGCGCGAATCCGATAATACTGCCAAAGGTATCGGCAGTGGGAAATTTATAAAAAGACTGGTCGCGTCGGTGAGTGCCTCCGATGTACATATCAACGACGCCGTTAGTGACGATATGATCGCCTTCAATACAGCGTGGGCAGGCGTCGACGTTTTGGTGACTGACTGAATCAAAGCTGTGGGAGGTACTTAAAGGCAATAGAGCAAAGGCCAAGATTGGCATTAACGCTGTTAAGGTAAGTGTTATTATTCGCGCTACCATGCCTAAAACCTTATTCTAATCTGGATTTTTCATTGCGTGGAGAACTATACAATAATTAACTAAATAGTCATATAGTTAATTATATGGCCATTCAATCAGGCTTGGTAATCCCCATCCTAACGTAACGTGAAAATTATGTTTTTAGGATAAATTAACGACTTGTACCCAATAAGTCCTGTGTAACAAGATCCGATGATGTGAATTGATCGCAGCCTAAACAATCTTTTCGAGTACTTGATGGAGCGCTACGTATGACTAAAGAATCGCTCCGACTTACCTCGACCTTTAACACTCAAATAGGCCTCTAAAGCTTCATCAATGGTTATCAGGTTTGATTCAAATTTAACTTTGACGCCACTCACGACCAGCTGTGGTGCAGGGAGCTCTATTTTCTTAAGCTTCGCTGACAAGATCTTCGTAGTAACTGGTACACGATATTCAGACTGACACAAGGCGTATTAAATACCGCTGATTAGGCATCCTTAAAGGGCGCGGCCACCTTTAGCATACGGGTGATTGTTATAGCTCCCACATGTATACATCAGTTAGAGTTTTGGGTTTTCTGACTATTCATTGTTTGACCGGGCCGATCTTCGCCGGCAGCTGTCGGAAGAGATGAAAAACGATAATGAGCCGCCGATGATAATCAGCTAAGGGCAGGTTATTCTGTTAGAATAGGGTCCCGAACGATGATCAAGGCCATAGACCTGTCTGATAGTTACACAGAAACCAATACAGTCGGGTGGCTTGATACTGCTGTGGCCGATTTAGATTTTTTTAGCACTAGGTCAAAGCTTAGCTCTGAGTCGAGGTTCGCGGCTCCCAAAACAAAACACGAGAATTCCCTTGTCACAGTCTGATTTTGCCAGTTTAGGTCTAAACCCCGCCTTAGTTGATAACCTTGCAAGCCTTGGTTACACAGAAATGACGCCGATTCAGGCGCAAGCTTTACCGCCTATTTTAGCCAATAAAGACGTTATTGCTAAGGCCAAAACGGGCTCGGGTAAAACCGCAACCTTTGCCTTAGGTTTGTTGAATAAACTTGATGTGAAACGTTTTCGTGTGCAAACCTTAGTCTTATGCCCAACCCGCGAGTTGGCAGACCAGGTGGCGGTAGAAATACGCAAACTAGCCCGTGGCATTCACAACATTAAGGTGCTCACTTTATGTGGTGGCGTGGCCTTTGGGCCCCAGGTGGGCTCTTTGGAGCACGGCGCACACATTATTGTGGGCACGCCTGGGCGGGTTGAAGAACACCTACGTAAAGCGAATCTGAACCTAGATAATCTCACGACTTTGGTGTTAGATGAAGCTGATAGAATGTTGGACATGGGTTTTCAGCAAGCCTTAGATGACATTGTCAGTTACATGCCCAAACAACGACAAACTATGTTGTTTAGCGCCACTTATCCTGCCAAAATCGAAAAAACCGCACAACGAATTATGCAATCTCCAGTGACTGTAGAAGTGCAGGATAGTCATAGCAAACAAAGCATTGTACAAACCCTTTATCAGGTAGAGAATAATGAAGCCCGCGTAGAGGCTATTAGGCTGTTGCTACAAGCACATCAACCAGAGACTACGCTTATTTTTTGTAATACTAAAATCGACACTGACCAGGTGGCCAATGAGCTACGTGCAGTCGGTTATGAAGCTTTGGCTTTACATGGCGATTTAGAGCAAAAACAGAGGGACCAAACCTTAGTGCGTTTTGCTAATCGCAGTGCATCGGTGTTAGTCGCTACCGATGTGGCAGCCCGCGGTTTAGATATTGAAGCTCTAGATTTGGTGATCAATTATCAAATTGCGCGCGAGTTCGAAGTCCATACTCATCGCATCGGCCGCACTGGTCGTGCGGGTGCTCAAGGCACTGCCTGTAGCTTATATACGCAAAGAGAAAACCATAAAATTGGTTTGTTAGAAGATTATTTAGAGCAAAAGTTTGAACGTGGTAACTTGCCATCCATAAGCTTATTACGTCAGCCTCCTTTTTCTCCGCCCATGGTGACCTTTCAAATCGGTGGTGGCAAAAAGCAGAAGCTTAGAGCAGGGGATATTGTAGGTGCCTTAACCGGTGTTGATGGTATTCCAGGTACAGCAATAGGCAGAATACAGGTGAGCGATCAGTGGGCCTACGTTGCTGTAGCCCGGGAGCATGGCAAAACTGCGTTTAATAAGCTCAGCGAAGGCAAGCTTAAGGGACGTAGTTTTAAAGTCAGACGTTTGCGAGGATAGTATGAGTTTAAATCTGATGTTACCTATTAAAACTAAGACCCCTTAGTTATCAAGGCAAGTCCACCCCTGCTTTAACACCTTAGGTTCATTTATAGTTTCTGGTAGTTGAGACTTTAGACGTAGTGATCTTAAAACTTGGCACTACTGTGGCTCAAATTCAAGTTATGCGCCCTAGAGGCACTTTTTTCAACGTAAATAATGTTGCTTTGCTTCATTTTTTCCGCGGACGGTGAAGGCATTGATTTGCTCGGGACGAGCAGAGCAAGGGCTGAGCTGTTGTCTTTTGTTCTTAAACTAATAAGGATGGAGTTTGGCAACTATAACGGGAACGAAAGGCGCGC
>Ga0075109_1001713_pt1 | contig 13068 bp, 10 predicted proteins | sample AntAceMetag02UKD_FD_69798 | JGI IMG/M metagenome (GOLD analysis project Ga0075109, IMG submission 69798) | Saline lake microbial communities from Ace Lake, Antarctica - Antarctic Ace Lake Metagenome 02UKD | ecosystem: Environmental > Aquatic > Non-marine Saline and Alkaline > Saline | place...
TGATCTGCCAAGCAAAAGTATGACGTGAAAAAGCCCCAACTCGTAGTCGTATAACAACACAAGTTGAGGCTTTGTTTTCTATCCTTCAGTATGGGACAGCAGCTACCTTACATTCAAAGTTTGCTGAGCCATCTATCTGGAGTATCGAATTTCAAAAGCAACTGTTCTAGGTGGACCCCAGCCTTGGAATCCAGCCAGTGGGCCACCGAGAAAGAGAGCTTGTTCCTTATACTCAGTATCGCTCAAGTTCTTACCATAGAGTGAGAAGCTCAGAGTATCGTCATTTTGTAGCTGCATATCATAACCAATCTGGGCATCCCAAATCCCATAGTCACCTTCAAATAGGCGATTGTCTGGTCCTGCGCCAGTGTTGACGAGGAAGAAATCCCCTACCTTTTTATAACCGGTGTTCGCTGTTAGAACACCAGGTCCTACATCACGCGTATACGCCAAAGTGGTTGACCAGCTGGAATCGGGTTGCCTTGAATCGCTATCGCCACCCAGATTTCGGATCGTTCCTAAAGGATCGCCAGATAGGGTACAGCCATCAATAACATCGCAGGGAAGCGTGAATTTACCATTGTCTGCATCCACTGTCCCAGCATTGAAGAGCAGGCTGAAATTCTCATTGATGTTCCAGGCTGTTTCCAATTCCCAACCAGTTGTCTGGTTGGTGCCACCATTGTTAATTATCGTGTTGGTACCTGGTATCGCACCTGGGGGCAAAGTGATGATCGATATAAATTGACCGCCGTCTCTATCGAGCTGGTAGTACGCCAAGTTCACCAGCAATGCACCTTCCAGCCAGTTTGACTTAAGACCAATTTCGATTTGTTCTGCCGTCTCAGGATCATAGGGTGAGGTTGCCGCGTCTACTGAGCGAATGCTGAATCCACCAGATCGGAAACCTTCACTAAAGCTCGCATAAGCACGCGCATTTTCCCTAAATGCCCAGTTGACCGATGCCGTGGTAATCGTATCCTGCCAGTCATCGGACACCGTGTAGCTCGAACCAGGAACGCTTGGTCCGGCACTGAAATCGAAAGGGTCTTGGCCCGGTGCGTCGAAAGTGCCCGTGGTATGGTTTAGATAGGAGTTACGACCATCCTTCTCTTCATCAATACGCCGCACACCAACTAGAAATTCAAGGTCGTCTGTCGGTTGCCAGGTCAAGGAGGCAAAAAAGGCCGTTGATTCAACATCTTCCCCTGCAGATTGAGTACTCCGATCATTAGGGAACTGACAAAAGGCATCGCCAACCACCGGGTGCGCTCTTAAACCCAGACCAGGCACTGCTGCACACGGTACTCCAGCCGGAAGACCAAGGTTTACGGCAGGGAGCTGGATAATAATGTTACTGAGCTGAACATAGTCCAATTCAGAATCAAAGTAGCTGTACCCCACCATAAAATCTAACGTATCGGTGATGGATCCAGCCAGCCTCAATTCCTGCGAGAAGTAGTCAAATTCCTGTGATCTTCGTGGATGCAACTGCACGATGGGAAAGTTCGTACTGTTAATTGAAACACCATCAAAATCATTCTCTGTCTCATCCGCACCGCTGTTGTTGGCAGTGATGGAGGTCAGTGTCAAATTATCAGTGATATCCCAATTTACTCGCAATGAGATCTGATCTACTTCTAGAGTGGTTGGGGTTTCCTTGTCAGCAAAAGTCTGAAACCGATTATCACCGTCATGCAAAGAATCCTGCGGGGTGATTTCAGAATTGTCGTCTATTCTGTCGTAAGTCAGTAACGCGTCAATTTGAGCGTTGGGCGTCCATCTAAGCGCGATGGTTTGCGAGGCAAAATCGATATCACCCTGCTCACCGCCGAGCGTGAGATTGTCGTAGAAGCCGTCTGCTTCGCGTGAAATCGCGCCGATTTTGAGCGCGAGAGTATCATCGATGAGAGGGATATTGACCCTCGCTTTAAGCGTTTCGGCATCGTAGTTACCTACTGTCGCACTAGCATCAATACCAAATTCATTAAACTGTGGTTTAACGCGGTTAACTACAATGTTGCCACCAATCGTGTTTCGACCAAACAACACGCCCTGTGGACCGCGGTTAATTTCTATGCTTTCAACATCGAACACGTCAATCAGGGCGCCTGTGCTGGAACCCATTTGAACGTCGTCCACGATCACCGCAACCTGTGGGCTTTGGGTTTTTTCACTACCAGGATACCCAACACCACGAATATAAATCGTGCTATTGCCAGGTCCGGCGGCGTTCATACCGATGTATACGTTTGGTGCTAAACCATCGAAGTCCCGCAAAGTCGCAGGCTTCAATTGTCTAATTTTTTCTTCGCCAAAAACTGTCACCGACAAAGGCACATCCTGAACGGATTCTGCTTTGCGACGGGAGGTCACAACAACCTCTTCGATATCGGCAGCGTCTTCCGCCAGAGCAATTAACGGCAGCGCGGTTGGCGTTGCCAAAACTATAGACCACAATAAATTTCTATTGAATCTCATTCTTCCCCCTTAATGTAGTAAAACCCATTTGCAACTAACTTAATTTCCAGCAGACTCTTAGTGGTCATTGGACGTTTGCTGCGGATAATGTTGTTTGCTTAAAACAAACAATCATGACTGTTTAAACACTTACAGAGCCAGTGTCAAGCGCTATGAGAGTTCAATGGTGTAAGTTGAGAGGCGCTGCCGCTATATCACCTTGACCATCACTTTTATTGATAGCCTTGACGGAAAATAGCTGCTGAAAATAGGCACTGCAGGTAGCAGTCTATTCGTAGCACTTGGCCATCAAGTTCAAGATGCTCAAGCGTGTGTCCGTTGCGCTGCCATCAACCGCTTGCTTCATTTTATGCGAACGCCCATTGTTGGGATTTAGTGAGCCTAGTCATCATGGCCTAGAGTTTTCGGACAGGAGCGAGTTGTGCAATTTGGAATCAGCGTTTTCACTACCGCCACGGGTGCTCCACCCCAGATGCTGGCAAAAAAAGCCGAAGATCTTGGCTTTGAATCTTTTTTTGTTTCTGAACACTCTCATATTCCGCTCTCTACCGAATTTCCTTTAGGCGGGAATGTGCCTCTGGTTTACAAGAGCATGTACGATCCTTTCATAGCGCTTACCGCTGCTGCTGCCGTTACGTCGAAAATCCGCCTGGGCACAGCAATCTGCATCCTGCCACAACATGATCCCCTGAATTGTGCCAAAGCCACGGCTTCGTTGGATCAGATATCGAACGGTCGGCTTGAACTGGGGATTGGTGCGGGCTGGAACGCGGCTGAAATGGAACAGCACGGTGCGCCATTCTCCGAGCGTTTTTCACGTACCAAAGAAACCATCGACGCGATTCGGACACTCTGGCAGGACGAGATCGCGGAATACCACGGTAAGCACATCAACATCGAGCCAAGTTGGATGTACCCAAAACCACAACAGCAACCTCACCCGCCGGTTCTGTTGGCCGGCGCGGGCCCCAGTATTTTGAAGCGAACGGTTAGCATTGCCAACGGTTGGCTACCGGTGATATCAATGGAGTGGCACGAGTCGCTAGCGGGCAAACAGACACGACGGGAAGGTTTGCCTGCTGATATAAAAACGCTACGCGAGCTCGAAGAACAGATGGAAAAACCCAGAACCACAATCTCTGCTATGGGGCTACCACCGACGCCCGAATACATCGAATTCCTGCTTGAAAATGCAGTGGAGCGGATGATCCTCTCTATCCCAAGCGACGACCAAGAGGGCGCTTGCGCGCATCTAGAGCAAATTGCAGCCGCAATCGACGAGTACACAACGGTTGCTTAGCTGAAAATGACTCGTTTTTTACCTGCACCTTTCTCGTACAACTCGCACGCTATCCAATTGTCGCGGCTGCGACGTTTGGAAGTGAGCTTTACGGATACAAACTAGCTTGCCGTCATGCTGATGTTGATCGGTATACCGCTCGATCTTGTCATACCTGTGTAGCGCTGCAGTCCTTCAATGTCGCTGACCAGTTTGTTGGTGTTGGCACCCACTTCTCTGACCGGCGCTTGTTGATCCGGGGAGGCACCCCAACAGTGGTGCATGGCAACAACACCGGGTCTAATTCGCTTGTTAGCTTTAACCACCGCGGTGATCGAACCGTGACGTGACTCAATGACCACTTCTGCGTCGTCGTCGATGCCCATCAATTTCAAATCATCTGGGTGAATATTGGCGGGATTGGTGGTGCCTGACTTCTCGAGAAGTTTGGGTAAGTTGCGGCCAAAACTGTTCAGGACGTACTTGCTTCTAAAGCCAATCAACGTGTGGCTGAAGTCTGCGTCCTGATCTGCAGATGCCTGCATCTCCGCGAACTCGTCAGCGACCCCTTCTGGAAACAGTTTTAATTTACCCGTAGCGCCTTCGGGTGCCGGTTGTACTTCAATTTTAAGTTCGGGAAAAATGTGGCCGCCTGGATTGTCCCGCAAAAACTGAATGTCCGTACGCGAGCCCTTGGTGATTGCCTGTAGCAATTCAAACTTGCTCGGTTTGCGGTCAATTGGCATAGATTCGCCTTTGATACGAACATCCAGACCAAGGCGTTTTGCCAGGCCCCAATACATCTCCCATTCTTCGATTACATCATGGTCAGTTTGCACCACGGCTTTGCTGTACTGGCTGTAGGGTTGCTCGTACCAGGGGTCTGCCAGCAAAGTGACGTCTTCACGCTCGAGGGTGAGCTTGGGTGCAAACACATAGTCGGCAGTTTCGGCCGTAGCCGACATATAAGGGTCGATACACACCAGCAGATCCAGTTCCTGCATGGCCGCCAGCGCTTTTTCCTGATCAGGCCAGGCCATAACCGGATTACCGGCAATGACAAAGAGCACCTTTATCTGTCCTTCACCGGGGGTGAGAATTTCGTCGGCAAGTTGTGACGTGGGCATTTCTTTCACGCCGCTAGGTGATACCAGTTCGCCGTACTCTGGGCGAACGCGACAAGCTTCACCGCGACCCCAGGCCGTGTCAGATTCATAGACACCTTCGCGTCGAGGCACGTTAGAGGACAGTGCGCCAGGGTTTGGCAGCGTGTCACCAGCGCGATAGAAGCGGCCACAAATCATGTTCAGAGATGCGACAAGATGCTGCACCAGATTGGGGTTTTCACCCATTTCTGGCCCGGTACCTGTCACCGCAATGCCTTTGGGGCCGGCTGCAAAGGTTCTTGCAGCTTCTTCGATTAGAGCTGCGGGCACGCCACTCATGGCAGCAGCTTTTTCAAGATCGTATGGAGCAACGGATTCGCGTAATTCATCCAGACCATCTGTGTAGGTCTCGCAGAACTCAACGTCGTGCAGCTCTTCATTTAGTATTAGGCGAATCATGCCCGCCAGCAGTGGTGAATCTTTACCCGGTTTTACCTGCAAATGCAGGTCTGCACGGCGAGCCACTTCAGTTTCAAGGGGATCAACTGCAATCAGTTTTAAACCTCTTTTCTGCGCCTTACGAATCTGATCAGAAGGGCTAACAGAAGGAACCCCGCCTGGTGATGCGTAATGCGACACAATGGTGTTGTTACCAATAACCATGGCAACGTCAGAATCCTGGAAGAAGTGACTGCCGCCTGTCCAATAGCCAATGCGCGAGCCCACAAACACTTTAGCAGGCTGATCGATAGTAACGCTGGTGTAGTAAGAAGGTGATTGCAGCGCGTTGTGCCATTCCCTGCTGTAGACCAGCTGCCCTGAATTCTGGAAGGCGACCGTGCCGTTGTAGGTGGCGATGGCGCGTGGCCCGTGCTCGTCGACGATGGCGCGTACTTTGGCGGCAATTTCATCCAGCGCAGTCTCGCTGGTAACGTCCACAAACTCACCTGTTGCTGTTTTCTTTTTGCAGGTAGTTAAGCGTTCTGGTTGGTACATTTGTTCGACCAGTTGTCGACCCTTGATGCAGGTGTAGCCACCGTACATCTCATTGTCCAAATCCGGCTTTACTGAAAGAACTTTGCCTTCATCTACTTCGGCGACCATGGCGCAATAGGCGTGACAGTAGCGGCAGAACGTTTTGTGGGTAGTTGTCATTCTTATAATTCCTATGAGTTGCTCTGGTCACGGACCTGGAACGTGTTTTACTGACTCGATTGGCTGATTTAACCGTAAAGTACAGGTATAACTCAAATGCCTTTGTTACCTGTATTGATCTGTGTGCATCCAAAGTTCTTTAGGATCGCGCAATAAGCTGTCAAAAGAACCTTCGAATACCGCTACGCTCGTTGCCAGACGAGCCGCTGCAGCTGTTCAAGTAATGGGCGTTATCACAACCTAGCCAAGCAATTTGTCACCCAGTCAGCTTAATCGGCCCATTCATACTAGGTGCACTGCGGTTGATGCCTGGCAGTTGTGCCTCAAAGCGCGGACATTTTTGGGTGCAATACCGGCGACAGCCAAGTCTGCAAATGATCCTTTTAGGGAACCCGTTTCATTTCAATGGTCTCTTTTCGTGCTGCTGATGCTCTGCTGGGGGACGTGTGACTTTGTGACAATCCATCGTCTGGTTCTATTTTTGCTCGCCTTACTAAACGCATGTTGGCATTCGATTTCTACTTTAAAGGCAAAGACAGTAAACTTGCCGATAGTAAGTGTCCTATTCCTCACGAGCAACGCGCATTCATTTTATGGCAATTCACTGGTACCCAGGTCACATGCACAAGGCGATTCGCGAGATGACTGACATCCTGGCGGATGTTGATCTCGTGATCGAATTGCTTGATGCGCGCTTACCCGCCAGTAGCGAGAACCCAGCGATCGCAAAACTACGGCGAAACAAACCGTGCATCAAAATATTGAGCAAATCCGATCTGGCTGATCCATCGACCACCGTACGCTGGCAGGCTCATTTTGAGGAGGATGCATCGGTCAAAACACTCCAGACAACGCTTGACCAGAATGACAAGGTGCAAAGAATCATTCGGTTGTGCCAGGCGTTAGTGCCGTCTAAGACGAAAGCACACCGCAGTATGCTGGTGATGATCGCGGGGATCCCGAATGTCGGTAAATCAACACTGATTAATGCCCTCGCGGGTCGGAAAGTGGCCAAGACAGGCAATGAGCCTGCCATTACGAAGGGCCAGCAGCGTATCAAGCTGGATGAAGGCATTATGCTGCTGGATACGCCGGGCATACTGTGGCCAAAGATTGAAAACGAAAATAGCGGTTATCGACTTGCAGCCTCCGGTGCGATTAAAGATACGGCGATGGGGATCGAAGATGTTGGCTTTTACCTGGCCGATTACCTGATTAAACATTACCCGATAGCCTTAAAAGACCGTTATGAGTTGGCGTCGGTGCCAGATACTGAGCTTGAATTCATTGAACTAATGGGCGCTCGGCGTGGCTGTCTTGGCGCCGGTGGGCGGGTTAATTTGGAAAAAGCCTCGGCGATTCTTGTGAATGAGTTTCGTGCTGGCATGCTCGGTGCGATCTCCCTGGAAACGCCAGAAATGATCCTCGCAGAAGAGGAGATTGTTGCGCAGGAAAAACAGGCGAAAGCAGATAGGGATGCGCTAAGAAAACGTAAATTCCGTTCTGATCGTGATGCGGCTCGTGATGATGCGGCGCAATAGCAGGTGCTGAATAGGTCGTAGATGTGCGCTACTTGGCTCCGCCAATACGGTAAGCCCAACGCTGCAAAGCGCCAGGAAAACCGGATTTACCGAAAGTTGAGTTCTTTGCGTGACTTCTCTGAAGGCTTACTTCAAAACAGATTTGAGACTTTTACCCCAGGCTTTTTCGTCAGTTGCCAGGCTGGCGCCATGGTACTCATTGACGACGGAAAATGTATGTAGGAGGTTTGCCAAGCCGACCGAACTACCAGACATCTCATTCCATTGCTCCATTTCCGTCAGCGATTCAAAACCAATGATCACCACATGACTGCCATCTTCATCCAGGCTGCCAGGGCGGCTTCATCTTCGCGTACGTAATTACCGAATGCTTCCGCTTCAGCCATAGATGAATATACGCCCACGATCGAATGCGTAGAGGGATCTGCACCATCCTGAGTATGGGCCTGGAGATACAGCCGACCCTTGTATTTCTTCCCAGCATCCGACGCCATCCACTCATCGAGTGCAGCAACCACCACCGGTCCTTTGATGGGGTCTACTATTAGGCTGGTTACCGTGTAGCCGGGTGCCGCCATTACATTCATTGCCGTTAGGCACAGTAAAGCCAATATGTACTTGATCGTTCGCATATCTATTCCCTGTTTTTATTGTTGTTTATGTCACTTCGCGCGAAAATAGTGCGCGCTTGATCACAGCCATCGCAAAACGAACAAATATATGGCTGTTGTCGTCCAACGTGAATGAATGGCATTACCGTGATGGCACATTATCCTGAGCGGGTAATTGAACAATTGTTTGTCATCAGCGCTCAACCCGCCGAGAGTAGGCGATTGCGGGGTATTGGCAGTTAAGGTCCCAGTACCGCCACATTTAAGATATTTCATCCATCCGTGCGCATAACCTATACAATGCGCGGCTTAATCAGAGAACCGTGCACACTTCATGAAATCTTTTACCAAACTGGGACTTTCCGAATCGCTCACTCAGCCGTTAGCGCAACTCGGCTACAGCGAAGCCACCGAGATTCAGGAACTTGCCATTCCGCCCATCATAGCGCAGCGTGATGTGCTGGCTTCCGCTCAAACCGGTAGTGGTAAGACCGCCGCGTTTGTCTTGCCCTTATTAGACCGACTACAACAAGCTAAGCCCGCTAAAGGTCGCCCCGTTCGGGTATTGTGCCTTGCGCCAACACGTGAACTGGCGCAACAAATCGATGATAACGTCGCGTTATTTGCCGGTGAATTGCCACTCCGTCATGCGGTGATTTATGGTGGCGTGCCAATCAATCAGCAAATTCGCAAAATTGGTAATGGCGTTGATTTCTTGGTCGCGACGCCGGGGCGATTGCTCGATATGCTGACCCAAGGAAAGTTGGATCTCGGCCAGATAGAAACATTGGTGTTGGACGAAGCGGATCGTATGCTTGACCTGGGTTTTCAAGAGCAGATCCAACAGGTGTTAAATCAGCTCCCTAAAAAGCGTCAGAACCTGCTGTTCTCGGCCACTTTCAACGCCCAAATCACTGGTTTTACCGATGGACTGCTGCATGACCCTGTCATCGTCCAATGCCAACGTTTAAACAAAGCAGCAGACAACGTTAAACTGATCATTTACGAAGTGGAACAAAACGAAAAACCTGACATTATTTATTACCTGCTGGCGAACAATAAGCAGCAATGTTTGGTCTTCGCCCGCACACGCCGAAACGCTGATCTTGCCGATGCTTACCTGCGCGAAAAAGGCATGAGCTGCGCGGCGATCCATAGTGATAAATCCCAACACCAGCGAACGCAAACTTTACAGAAATTTAAAAATGGCGAGATCCAGATTCTCGTTGCCACCGACATCGCCGCACGAGGCCTTGATATTGAGCAACTGCCACTGGTGATCAACTATGATATTCCACGTCATGCTGAAGACTATGTGCACCGCGTGGGTCGTACCGGTCGTGCTGGCATGCAAGGGGTTGCTATTTCACTCATGGGGGGGGATGAGCGGCGCAACGTGGCAGCTATCGAAAAGCTTATTCAGCAACAAATATTCATTGCCGCCATCCCCTATATCGACGGTGAAAACTCATTCGAATACGACGGCGAAATCATTGCATCTGCCAGCAGCATTACCGAACGCAAAATTACCAAAATTAGTGGTATTGGCAAGCGCGTGAAAAACACCAAGTCTGGTAAGTAGCGCCCCCGATTAGGGCACTTATGCCACGTGTTGTTGGTTCAGTGTTGATGACGTTTATCCTTAGCCTATCAGTAACAATAACAACAACAACAACAACGGCAACGGAGGAGGCGTTTATACTGGTCAATGCCGACAACTATGCTCGTGCAGAAGCAGCCTTTCAATTCGAAGGGATGGCCAAAAGAACTGGTGAGAGCAATGAGTTAAGCCATGCGCGTCAGCCAATTCCACTGGATCGATAACGTAATATGCAGGTGAATCGAGATACGATTTATAGTTCTGTGGTGATCGCTATTTCTGCCGGTGCCAGCGTATCCTTTCCGGATAGCGGAGAACGCTATATGGCTATCGCCATTGTTAACGCAGACAACTACACCACCGCCGTCTATCAGCATTTACAATGACAAAGGCCTTTTTCAGGAAAATGAATATAGGGCTTACAGCATTAATAAAGTGATCGCTGAGCCGAATGAAGAAGGGTCTTTTACCATCAATTTTGGTGAGCACAAAAACGGTCGTAAGAATTTTTTGCCGATCATCGAAGGCTGGAACTATGTCGCTCGCCCTTACTTGCCTTCAATAGATGTGCGGGAGGGTAGGTGGCTTTTTCCGGAGCCATCACTGATACTGAAACAGGTTTGAGTGATTTCAAATAGACAACAAAAAAAGGTCAGGTCATGAATGCTAATTTCAGTCCCAGTCCCAGTCCTAGTTTCAGTCGCCGTCTCCACACTACAATAGCCCTGTTAGGCTGCTCCTTTCTAATAGCGAGCTGTAGTGAAAAACCCGAAGCGGTGGAAGATAAAATCACAACTGCCGATTTAGTCACGCAAGCAGCGTGTGAGCCCGACGCCAATCTAGAAGTGTACTGTGGTTTTAAAAATGCAGAGGACTTAGCGTTAACGCCAGATGGAAAGTTTCTGATCATGACGGGGTTCAGTGCGATACCGGACACTTATCTCAGTGAGATGTATCTGTTCGATTTAGATAGCCAATCGCGAGCCGACTTAACCATCACTCTGGCCGACAATACCTGGGGCGACGCAGCTTGCCAGAGGGACAGTCTTGATTTCTCTCCTCATGGTTTAAGCCTGCGTAGTCGAGCCGATGGGGTATATCAACTCGCCACCACCAATCATCTGCCTGAAGAAACCATAGAACTGTTTGAACTGATTCAAAACGACGCGAGTTGGGATTTGATCTGGAGGGGCTGCGTGACTGCACCCGCTAACACTTTACTCAACGATGTAGCCCTAATGCAGTCTGGTGAATTCTATACGACTGAGATGTACAGCGCAGACTTACCCTTCGAAGATCTGCTTACTGCAGGTGCTACTGAAAGTGTGACAGGCCAAGTTTGGTATTGGCAAAGTGCTGAAGGCTTTACCAAAGTTGAGGGTACAGAAGGTTCATTCCCGAACGGTATTGCGTTATCGGAGGACGAAGCACACCTTTACATTAACTACTGGTTTTCTGGGAAGACAACGAAATTCAATCTGTTGACGGCAAAAGTTGAATTCGAGCATAACGCTGGTAAGGCAGACAACCTGACCAATGTGAATGGCGATATTTGGGTTGCTACGCATGATATGTCGTTAGACCAACTGAGTGAGTGTCCACCGGCGCTGGCTCAGTGCTTGTTGCCATTTACCATTTATAATCTGTCCGGTGAAGACTTGTCAGAGCAGGCCGCTTACTCGTTCACCAGCAAGGCATTTGGTGCTGCGACCGTCGCTATTCCCCATAAAAATCAAGTGTGGCTTGGTACTTTTCACGGTGACAGAATCGCCAGGTTCGACCTGCCAGCCAACGAGTGAAGGCGTGATAGTGTGGTGCTTTTAAGGGTTGAGTTTTGCTCCGCCGATGCCAACCGGTGCACTTTGTCCGCTCGCTCGAGCCTTAGCGACGACGTCACGTAAGGTAAAGGCTGCATTGAGTTCTTGTTTTGTGGAGTTTGGCCCCAACTCGCCGACACGGTGGTAGTCACCTCGATCAGCCGCTAAGCGAAAATCCACGGTAGAACCAGTAGCCTCTTCCATCAAGCCCCTGGCCCCGAATCCGTGTCCCTCGTTGGTTTGTGCGGCGTTCGTGGCTTGATAGCCCATACGTTGAAGGAGTTTTGGACTCGCGCGCTTTAGAACTTCTGGTCTGACCGATAGCATCCAATTTTCCTGCTGCCTCACTGATGGATGTTGCATACCATTGAGCATCACGATGCGGGGCGACTCCGAGCGATTAACACCCGTGCTGTGCAATAGTCGGCCATCAGTGATGATCATGGTGCCTGCCTTGGCATCAATATTGATCGCTGGAGGAAGCTTGCCGACAGATCTTCGATTTCGCACCGCATCTGACAAGACAATATGGCTGCCGGGGATAACTAGTGTGCCACCGTTGGTATCGTCAATGTCCGTGATCGGCGTCAGTATGTTAATCGTTAATGGGCTTCTTGAATCAAGCGCGATATCTTGATCCTGATGTAAAGCCTGGGGTACACCCCCTTTTAGAGAGATTGAGGCGATAAGTGAGGCGCATATCCAGTTAGCTCCCAAGGCTTCTGTCACCAATTGTTCTAACAGTGCGCTGCCTTGAACGACAGATGGGTGTTGCTCAATCAATCCCTCAAAACACCGTCCTTTGTTGACACAGCAATTGATGTTTTGACCGCTCGGCGTTTTCTGTGCGATGCCGGCAAGCCTTTCGCCTTCTGCTTGCTCTAGAACCCGCTGCCGAATGATGGCGACCTGTTCATCAGAAAGTGCATCTTCAATTTTGCAGTAGCCCCACTTCAGCATGTCGCACCGCAGGCGTTTTATGTCCTTAGTGGCTTTTGGTAGATCCTTGTTTTTCCAGTAAGGATGTTTCGAGCCAATGGTGGTGTCGTAATATGAGCCTGGTTTGAATTCCCATTGCCCCCATTCACTGCTTCGCTTCGGCGGGACAAAATAGATTTCAGGATTATCCTCAAGAACCGATCGCATTGGATCTTTTGATGCTAGCTCTAGGCTATACATCTGAGCTTCTGAGCTGGATTCTGAAGCGATGTGGGCGGGGTCAAACTCGACAGGAATGGAACTCATGCTCTGAATCTCCTTGGATAATTCTGCGTCGTTTCATGTCACATAATATGTCACTGAACACGTCACTGGACATTTCTCCGAAAGAGTACACGCAATTTGCACTCGGTTCGAGAGTTGCTGTTGTGCATCTCAAGGGACACAGGTGATACGATAATTGTCATCACTCCGTTTATTATGATGGGAACAGCACGATGGGAACGCCCGATCACTGAGCACTTGAGCAGGCACTTGAG
>Ga0075109_1001715_pt1 | contig 13063 bp, 9 predicted proteins | sample AntAceMetag02UKD_FD_69798 | JGI IMG/M metagenome (GOLD analysis project Ga0075109, IMG submission 69798) | Saline lake microbial communities from Ace Lake, Antarctica - Antarctic Ace Lake Metagenome 02UKD | ecosystem: Environmental > Aquatic > Non-marine Saline and Alkaline > Saline | place...
GTTTGTTTTTGTTTTTCTCGTAAATTAATTCTAACAAATCCAGAAGGGTTTTTATCACTTTATTGTATTTTTATCCTTTATTTTCAATGAGATATGGGTTTCCGGACAGGAACTAGCTATGCATATTTGGCTGCCAACATTGATTTAGGGAATTAGATACCTGCAAACAAGTTCGTTACTGCTGAAAAGAAGTTACCCGTCAGCACGAAGATCTATTGGGGTGTGGGCCAAATTGGAGAGGGCGTAAAAATTCTGCGTTTAATTCTTTCCGGCTGTTCTATTACAATCAAATCCTCAGTGTATCGGCAACCCTTACGTCGATTGCGCTTGCGATTGCCATTATTTTTGATGCCATCAGTGATCCAGTCATAGGTTCAATTTCCGACCAATTGCGCTTGTTGCCGGTCGGTGTTTTGCTTGGCTTGCCAATTGGTGTCGTCATTGCTGCTTACCTCACACGAGTCCTTGACAAGAAATAGCACCTAATTTTGCCCGTGGTACTTGCTATAATTAACGCCAACATTTTGATCATTCTGCGCCTGCTCGAAGTTCTGCCTGAAAACGACCACTGGTCTTTACTGCCCATGCTGATGACGGCGTCCTTTATCGCCGCGATCACCACGCCGGTCATTTTTATCAACATCAATTCAATGTTCGCTGATATTGTAGATAAGCTCGAACTGGCTACTGGAGAGAGGCGGGAAGGCATTATTTTTGCTGCTCGTGCATTTGCAGGAAAAGCAGCCGTTGCCCTTGGAACAATAATTGGTGGCTTGGCACTCGACTTTATTGCGTTCCCTAAAAATGCTGCACCAGGAGAGGTTGATCCCGGTATTATTTTTAATCTTGGTTTTGTGCAGGGCCCCGGCACCTCAATTTGCACCCTGGCCAGTCTCCTGCGTTACTCGCTAACGCGAGACAAACATGCGGAAATTCTATCCTCTCTTGAGGAGCGCAGAAACTCCAAGATTGGTGTGTAAGTAAAAAGCAGTCAGCCCCCATCACACATACTTGTCTTGCATGGCTATTTATTTCTCTACGTCGCATTAGTAATCTAGGTCATTCAGGGACGTGAGTACGACTCCATTATCGGTTCCATTAATGAATTACTGGATAACCCAAGAAGATAAAATGCAACCAAACGATACCCTCGATGCACTCGCCGAACAGTTCGGTGATCGTGCTAGTCGCAACCAAGATATATTGGCACGCCATGGCCGTGACGAATCATTTCACAAGGCAGCGCCACCAGACCTCGTCATCTATGCGCGAACGACGCAAGAGATTGCAGATATTGTGACTCGATGCGCGGCGGCCAAGATACCGGTTATCCCGTTTGGTGTCGGTACTTCATTAGAAGGGCATGTTGCTGCTCTGCAGGGTGGTGTCTGTATCGACCTGTCTGATATGAACAGCATCTTGAAGGTCAATCCAGAGGATCAAGATGTTCGGGTGGAGGCGGGCGTCACCAGAAAGCAGTTGAACCACGAACTGTCTTCTCACGGGTTGTTTTTCCCGGTCGATCCAGGGGCCGATGCTACCTTGGGTGGAATGGTAGCAACCGGCGCATCCGGTACCAACGCTGTACGTTACGGTACTATTCGAGAGCACTTATTAGGCCTGACAGTTGTCATGCCCAATGGCGAGATTATACAAACCGGCGGCAGGGCGCGAAAATCTTCCTCAGGCTATGATCTCACGCATTTGTTCTGTGGATCAGAAGGTACCCTCGGCGTGATTACCGAGGTTCAGTTAAAGTTGCACGGATTACCAGAGGCTCATTCGGCCGGAGTATGTGCCTTTGAAACGCTGGAGGGAGCTGTCGATTCTGTTATCACCATCATTCAGTCGGGGATCCCTGTCGCGCGTATTGAGTTTCTTGATGAGATTCAAATGAAGGCGGTTAATCAGTATTCAAAATTGAACTATGCGCAATTGCCAACGCTCTTTTTTGAGTTTCATGGCACGCCTGCATCAGTCGTTGAACAAAGTGAGCGTGTCGCTGAAATTGTCGCTGAGTACGGCGCTGCGGACTTTGTCTGGTCCACTAAACAAGAGGAGCAGAACAAACTCTGGCAGGCTCGCCACGATGCTTACTATGCATCCATCGCACTACGCCCAGGTTGCAGCGGTTGGCCCACGGATGTCTGCGTGCCAATATCTCGCCTAACCGAATGCATTCGACTAACGAAGGCCGATATTGATCAAGCAGGTGTTCTTGCGCCCATGGTCGGGCACGTTGGCGATGGCAATTTTCACTTATTATTATTGGTAGATACGGACAACGATGAGGAAATGAAAACCGCGATGGGTATCAATGACCGACTGATACGGCGGGCGATTGACATGGGTGGCACCGCAACCGGGGAACACGGCGTTGGCTACGGCAAGCTACCGTATATGGCGCTCGAACATGGTGCCAGCCTTGAAGTCATGCGCCTGATAAAGACGAGTTTTGATCCCGATAACATTATGAATCCCGGCAAGGTCATTCCACGCAGGTAGGCCCGTGCGTTTCGAGCGGCAAACAACGGGGTTTGGATATTCAATCCTAGTGTTGTCCTAAGTCTATTTGGCTTGGTTTGCCAAGGTGTCGTGATGACCGCCTTACGGGCAAGGCTCGATTGCCACTTCTTCGCCGTTTCAATCAACTCGGGCAACTTACCCTGGGCCGCGCGCATTTGTGTCACCTCGTAGGTCCCAGCCATGCAACTCAAGGAAGATAAGAACAATAAGAGTGCGGCACATATTTTCTTGGTCATTAGCCTACCTTTCTTTATTGAATGTTTGTTTCGACAATATCCTAATGCCAGTATTTCCGACGTACCAGCAAGAGCAAGGCGTGATGCCGTTGTTCTGCGACGTCACTAGCATACCCCCAGAGCCTTTATGTATCAGTGGTGCGCTAGGCTCCTTGTTTCGTGGGGCGTTAGCGTTCAGTGATGTCATTTACCTTTAGCTACACGATAATTAGGGTACTAATTATGTGGCCAATGGGAAGGCGCGATGTGTCAGTCATAAAGCGAACCTTGTCGTCTGGTGAACATCTATTCTGTTGGCGGTTTTTAGTTCAGCGGAGGTGGCGCTGCGTTGTACTTGGTAACCAAATCTGCAATTGTTCGGCTGACAGAGTGCCTCGCGGTGGAATGGGCGCGATACAATATCAAGGTGAGCGCAATCGGTGCCTACATCAAGAATGATGATGGTCAAGGATCACCATAGCCACTTAGAAATACGCATCTGTACAAAATTCACGTAACAACTTAGCAAACTAAAATTAAGGAGATCGGCGTTGGCCACATACGAAACGATAAAGATTGAAAAGAAGGGCCAGGTTGATTGGCTGACACTAAATCGGCCGGAAGCATTGAACTCAATCAATACACCAATGGTCACGGAATTACGGGACTACTTTGGTGGCCTGAAAGAAGACTCAGAAACGCGAATCGTGGTGATGCAAGGTGCGGGTCGAGCATTTTGTGCTGGCCTAGACATAAAGGCATCACAATCAAAGGAACATGAAGTGCCTTTTGGTGGTGGTATGGGCTTTCAGGGTTACCTGGCTGAAGTCTACATTCGAATGAGGAACTGCCCCCAGCCCATTATCTCACTGATACAAGGTCCTGCCTGTGGTGGTGGCTTTGCCTTTGCTCTGGCGTCAGATATAAGAATTGCAGGCGAAACTGCTCGAATGAACGCCGCCTTTATTCGTGTAGGCCTCTCCGCCTGCGATATGGGCACAAGTTATTTCTTACCTCGCCTGGTGGGTACATCGATCGCGTCGGAACTCATGTTAACGGGCCGCTTCATTAACGCTGAGCGTGCCCTAAGAACCAATCTAGTCTCCGAAGTTGTTCCGGACGCTGAACTCGTTAATGCCGCTCAATCCTATATTGACGAAATGCTGACCACATCACCCATGGGATTAAGGCTGACCAAGGAAGGACTCAATATAGCCATCGATTCTGCGGGGCTTGAAGCCGCCATGGCGATCGAGAATCGTAACCAAGTATTGTGCTCACGAACCGATGATGCGAAAGAGGGCATGATGGCGTTCCTTGAAAAGAGGGCGCCGAACTATACGGGACGATAGGTTGGTAACGAATAGAAATTGTAGCGGATAAAGACCGTTAGGTATGGTGGCAGATCGATATTCTGATACGTGGTGGAACGCCTGTCGACGGGACGGGTTCTGCACCGACTCTGGAGCTCTAAGCTACTCGCTGTTTTTTTAAAAAGTGACTTATGTGATTTTCTTCCGCTGGCAGCAGTGCTTGATGTAAGACGATCCGTTTTTCCGACGCTCGCCACCTTGGTATTGGGATGGCGGAATATGTTGTTGATCAGATTCTGGCTGTAAAAACGGTAGCACCTGTGAATCTCCTGCTTATGTTTTTGTAGCAAGCTGGTAATCCGTTCCGGCGCTTCCTGCACAGCGAGAATGGTCTTGAGTGCTAGCAGACCTCTGACATTAATGCTCGCAGCACAGCATTAAAGTCAGCAGCGATGCGTGTGGGGGAATTTTGATGGAGAGTCTGTGCTTATATTGCTCATTTTTTGAGTAGGTCATCGTTGATCTGCTCAAATATGGCCATTTTTGAGAACAATACTCGCCTACATCTCAAATATTTCCATTTATAAGCAGCTGGATTCGCAACTATTCCTTGACCGACGCGCCATGGTTGTCGTTATCTAACAATCATCCTCGATAATCTCAATGCCAAAGGCAAAGGTCGAAGCAATTGGAGTTCACCCGCGATCTGAGAGTCCCCTGTCGGAGCCATTGGGTCAGCAAATACACCGATCCGCTTGGCTCCGCACAAAAATACCCAGTAAACTCAGCCACTCACTCTCACTTCGAAGACGCGGAACCCACTAGGGCCCTATGGATCAGACGACAAGAGAACTCACCAACACGCTCATGCATCTGAAACAACAGAATGCTGCGTGGCAATTACTGTCATCGCGGCGGGCGCCCTTAGTGATCGCCTGTTTAAAAGCACTGTTTGAAGGTCGGGATGCCTCAATCCCCGTTGATGATATGGAGCAGGCGCTTGCCGGAATGCTGGCGGAACACGCCAACCAGGCGGACTTTGAGGTGGGCGAAGACTATATTGCCGACGGTCGTCGCGAACTGCGTAAATGGATTAAGAGTCGGCTGGTCATTGAGCGTGATGGGCGGCTGATCGCCACCGACGAACTCCAGCAGGTGCTGCGTTTTGTGGAGCACCTGCAAGATCGAATTATGACGTCGACCGCGTCGCGACTGGCGACAGTGCAGCGAGAGATCGCGCGGCTTGCGGTTGCGCTTAACCCCAACCAGGCGGTTCGTGCAAGCGTCATCCGGGAGCAAATTAAGGAGCTTGAGCAGGAGTTGGCTGAGGTCGCCACCGGCGAGTTCGAGGTTCTGGAAGGGCAGCGCGCGCAGGAATCCATTCGTGAGGTCTATGATCTGGCTATGAGCCTGCGGTCAGATTTTCGCCGGGTTGAGGATTCTTTTCGGGCGTCAGACCGTGCGCTACGCCAGTCCATCATCAGTCAGGAGCAACATCGAGGTGAAATTGTCGATCGCCTATTGGGTGCTCATGATGAGCTGCTTCAAACCCCCGAGGGCCAAACGTTTGATGGCTTCCACGAGCAGCTGAAACGGCAGACCGAGCTGGATCTAATGAAGACCCAGCTCAAGGAAATTGCCAGAAACCCTGTCACAGATGATGCCCTGAATCGTGGCCAGCGCAACGACTTTACCTGGCTCTTGATTCGTCTGATTGGCGAGTCCGGTAGTGTTATCAGAGCAAGAGCTGCAAGCGAACGTGACGTCAAGACCTTCATTAAAAGCGGTATCGCCACCGAACACCACCGTGTTGGTCAACTGCTGAACGACGTTTTGGAAGCTGCCCTCGCGGTTGACTGGGTGCGGCAAGAGGTTCGCAGGAGACCATCGTCCATGCCGTTTGTAGGTGTGGATGTCACAAACCTGCCACTGATTGAACGGTTGCGTTTCAAAGCGACTGATGCAGACGAGGCTGAAACCTTGAGTCTATCGACAGTGCAGGCCAGCTTGGAGGATGTGGATGATGATTTTTGGGCAAGTTTCGATACGCTTGACCGCCAGGCACTGTTTGATGATACGCGGGCGCTGCTTGCCAGCACTGGTAGTCCTATGAGCATCGGTGAGCTTGCTGAGCGGCTGCCACCGACGCACGACCTGGAGTCAATCACATTCTGGCTCTCGCTGGCGCGTCAGGCAGACCTGCCGTTTGAACAGTTCGTTGAGGCAATAGACGTCAGCATAAACGAAAACCTGGCATTAAAATTTTCTTTGCCCAGGGTGGAACTGAACTTTGAGGCGTTGCAAGGCGTTCATTGGGAAACCTGATAATGGCGAACATTTTTGACGATCTGACTGATGCGGGCCAGGGCATCGACAGCACCGCAGCCGACCCTGATGCAGGAGTTCAACCGACCGCGCAGGTGCTTGATGAATCACTGCTCGGAACATCCCGCAATATCAAACAAGTTGCGCAAGAATTGCTGAAGTTTGGGCTGCTGGAAGCCGATCGCAAACCGTTGCTTTACCAGACGCTCACGACACATCTTGGTGCCGTCAATGCTGTGCTTGAACCTCTTGACCTTGCGGTTAAGGTCGATGACGTGAGGGGTCTCGCGTATGTCAGTGTTATTGCCGACCCATTCGCAACCGAGGTCGAAGGAGAGGATGCGGCGCACCCGCTGGTGCGCCGTCAGCGCCTCACTCTCGAGCAGTCATTGCTGGTTGCCATCATGCGCCAGGCATATCTGGCCCATGAGCAAGAAGCCGGGTTAGGCGCCGGCCAATTAACGATGGCGCTTGATGAGCTTATCTCACATTTTGAACTGTTCCTGGGCTCATCCGGCAGCGATGCACGCGACCAGAAACGGATACGTAACTTGCTGGAGAACATTCGCGCCCATGGTGTCGTCTCTGAAATCGATGACAAGGATCAGGTGACCATTCGCCCGATCATCACCCATCTCGCTAACCCGGCATCACTGCAAGCCCTGTTAAATGACTTTCGAGGTGCCGCGGCGTCCAGCAGTAGCCAATCATCAGACAGCGAATCCACAGAATGAACACTGCAGAAACGTTGGATTTGGCAGTGCCCGAAACCTTTATTCTTCACACGCTGGATATCTACAACTGGGGGCCATTTGGCGGCCGCCATCAGGTTGAATTTGATCCTGCTGGCACGGCAATTATTGGTCCAACAGGCAGCGGCAAGACCACCCTGGTCGACGCCATCATGACGCTGCTGGTCGCCCAGCCGCGGTACAACCTGGCCTCAACCGGCGGCCATGATTCCGATCGTGATCTGATCTCCTATATTCGCGGTGTGGCGGGCGCAGGTAACGATACCGGTGACAATCGCCATGTGGCACGAACCGGCAAAACCACCACAGGGCTTTGCGCCACCTTCACCAACAGCCAGCGGACGATACAGCTGGGCGCGCTCTGCTGGATTGACAGTAGCAGCTCTGCCAATGCGGATCGCAAAGACCTGTGGATCGTCAATGAGCGCGCCGAGATCGGCTTCGATGAGTGGCTGACGGTGCACCATGAAGGTGGTGCTCGCGGCTTGAAGCTGCTGGGCAAAGAACAGCCTGGCCTGTTCATTTTCGATACAAAGCGCGCTTATCTGGCTCATGTACGGCGGTTTTTCGAAGTCGGCGAAAATGCCTTTACGTTGCTGAACCGCGCTGCCGGACTAAAACAGCTCGACAGTATTGATGATATTTTTCGCCAACTGGTGCTGGACGACCACGCCGCATTCGACCGGGCCAGCAAAGTGGCCAGTGAGTTTGATGACCTGGCCGCAATACACGCGGAGCTTGAACTCGCGCGGCGGCAGCAGGAATCTCTTGCACCCGTTAAGCCGACGTCCGAAGCGCTGCAGCGAACGCGTAAAGCAGCAGAGATTCAAGCGGTACTCCAATCGCTGCTGCCCAGATGGTTTGCATTGGCCGGGCACCAGTTATGGTCGGCGCGGCTTGAAAAGCTGGATCGAGAAATCGAACAGAATGCTGGCAAGATTGAGACCACCCGGACCGCGCTCACTGCAGCACAGGTAGAGACCAATGCGGCACACGAGCTTTACCTGCAGCATGGCGGTGGGCGGATCGAACAGACCAACGAGCAAATTCAGTCGCAGCTGCAACTGGTAAAAGAAAAGGCGCGCAATGCAGCTGACTACCAGCGTGTTGCTAAAACGTTGGGTGTCGACACGAGCCTGGATCTTAATAGTTTTAACCAGAATCATGCCTGGGCTGAGCAGCAACTCGTTGTCCATGAAGCAAACCTGGCGGCGCAGCAGGAACAGCTCTATGTCATTGGCGCAGAGAAGCAGTCGCTGGCTGACACCGTTGCAACAATCACAGCTGAACTGGATACCGCAAAGTCGCGACCCGACTCTAACATTCCGGGCAGCTACCAGGACTTTCGGAGTGCGCTTGCGGATGCGCTCGGTACGGCAGAGCAAACACTGCCTTTTGTGGCTGAACTCATTGAGGTGAAAGCAGAAGAATCGGCCTGGCGCGGCGCCATCGAACGGGCGATCGGCGGCCATCGGATGCGTATTATTGCGCCACAGGATCTTGTCAAGCCTGCGCTGCGCTGGATCAACGCACGCAATAACAGACTTTACGTCAGATTGTTTGACGCCGGTGATAGCGACAAGTCGAGGGAATTTTTGGGTGATGGCTTTACCCGCAAACTGAACTTCAAATCTCATGCTCTGCGCGAACCACTCAAAGTACTGATTGCTCGAATCGACAGGCACTGTGTTGATACACCTGAGGCTTTGCAGCAACAACCTCATAGCATGACAGAGCAGGGCCTCATGTCGGGTAATCGCGGTCAGTTCGAGAAACAGGATCAGCGTGCACTCAATCAGAATTGGATGACGGGTTTCAGTAACCAGGATGCAGTTGCCCAGTTGGCACATGGGTTGGCTGAGGCCACTAGCCAGCTCGAAGAAATCAATACCGAATACCAGGCTGCTGTCGCTCAAATCAACAAGGTGAGACAAACGCTGGATTTGATCAAAGAACTGACAAGACTGCAGTTCGAAACGATCGACCTGCACAGTGCAGAAACTCGTCTCCATGCGTTGCGCGAGCGCCTTGCGCTGCTGTTAGACCCTGCCTCGGATGCTGGCAAGGCACGCCTGCATTATGAGACAACCCAGCTCGAGCAGGAGAAACAGAACGCAAAGCTCAATGAGCTAGAGCGCAATAGCGCGGTCTTGTTAGACAGGCGTTCCAATGCAGAGACACAACTGTCATCCGCCGCGCAGCGACTTGGGGAAGGGCTCACCGAGGCTCAGGTTGAATTGGCAGCTGCTCAGCTGCCTGCGATTACCGACCTGGCGATTGAAACCCTTGATGACAAGGAACGGCAGACGCGTCGTCAGCTTGCTGAAGCCGCGGAGAAGCTGCAGACCAGAATCGCTGGATTGATTCAGGATCTGATTCGCATGATGGAACGCGCCAAACGAATCGATAATGGCGCGCTGGCGGAGGCTGGTACGGAGCTTATCGATCTTGAAGCCTATTTGGAACGCCTTCGCATACTCAACGATGAAGCACTGCCAGAGAAACAAAACCGGTTCCAGCAGTATCTGAACCAGTCATCGGATCAGGGCGTCACTCAGTTGCTGGCCGACATCGATAACGAAATCAACATCATTGAAGAGCGCATCAGCGAACTAAACCTCACGCTGCAAAAGGTGAACTTTCAGGAAAACCGATTTGTGCAGTTGGTGCCACGGCGGGTTATTCATGAGAGTTTGCGAACGCTTCAGCGTGCAACCGGCCAACTGCGCTCAGCGGCGCTGCAGGATGATGGCGGTAATGGGCAGTACAAAGCACTGGAATACCTCGTTGGCCTGCTGCGCGAGGCGAGCGATAACCGCCGCACTGTGGGCGCCCGCGCACTGCTCGATCCGCGCTATCGCCTGGAATTTTCTTACACCGTCGTCGATCGAACAACTGGAGAGGTTGTTGAGAAACGGACCAGCTCCCAGGGCGGCAGCGGCGGCGAAAAAGAGATCATAGCGAGCTACATTCTCACGGCATCACTTTCCTATGCGTTATGCCCGCCCGGCGCTAATCGTCCACTGTTTGGCACAATTATTCTCGACGAGGCATTTTCCAAAAGCTCTCAATCTGTTGCCGGCCGAATCATTTCAGCACTAAAAGAATTTGGCCTGCATGCCGTGTTTGTGACACCCAACAAGGAGATGCGATTGCTACGCGACCACACGCGGTCTGCAGTGCTGGTACATCGCAAAGGGTTGAATGCCACCCTAACGTCTATCGCCTGGGAAGAGCTTGAGGCTCATGCGGAGCAGCGCCAGCATCTGTCTCAAAGTCGAAAAGAGCAACATGAAAACCCCAAATGATCTTCGCCTCGGCCTTGCGCGCCAGTGGCGCAATGCCAATCAGCGCGAGGCCCGTTTACTTGGCCCAGGTGCCTGGCCGATTAGCATCTCAATTGGTAAGCCTTTACCTGGCATCGTTGCGGAGCAGCCGGATCAAGTGCGCCATCATCTGTCTGCCTGGCGTGGCGTAACTATTGGTGAAGTTGCCTGGGAAACCGTGAACTATCGACATCTTAAAGGTGACGGCAAAGCAGGGGTGCAAGTGCCAACCCATTGGACGCTGCATAAACCATCTGATTGGATCTCTGCCATTAATGAGGCTTCAATCACCAGTGAATTTGCTACACTCAGCGACATCATTGCGAATGTTCATGAGCAGTTTCGCAGCCTGTTGGTCCGAAAAATCTATTTGACCCAAAACCTGACCGCAGAGGAAGTGATCACAGTCGCTGATGTTGCAACGAAACTGGAACCCGGTATGGCGAAAGGCCTGCCGTTGCGCGCCATCAACATTGCCGGCATAGACACCAAGTTTCTTGAGCGTCATCGTACGCTCATCACTGCAATGTTAGATATCCGCTTTGATGGCGGCGTCAGCGAAACTGGACTTGAGGATTTTTTGGACGCGACCAGAAGCGCCGAGCAGTGGCTGTTGCTTGCTGACCTCGACGGTAACTTGCTGCCTTTTAGCACCGTTCGCGTGCGAGACAAAGAGATTCAGCAAACAGCGCTACCCGGACAGCGTTTGCTGCTTGTTGAAAACGAACAATGTCTGCATCTGCTGCCTGCCATGCCAGATACCATGGTGATCCTAGGTGCAGGTCTCAACCTGAACTGGATGAATACAGGCTGGCTTCAGTCGCGCCCGGTTGCCTACTGGGGTGATATCGACACCTGGGGGTTCGTTATGCTTGCCAGGGCACGGCAACAAGTACCGGGTCTTACGCCGCTACTGATGGATAAACAAACGTTTTCAAACTATGCCAGTCGGCATGCGGTTGCTGAGCCTACACACGCAGCAGAGGAGCCGCCGGCATACCTATCAGCTAGCGAGCAGGCGCTGTATCGAGAGCTGCTGACTCTTGATCGAGGCAGACTTGAACAGGAGTTTCTATCCCTGGCGGAAGTCTCCGGCGCTATTTCTGCGTGGATGCGAACGTAGCACCCACCTGTCGGGCATGCTTCATTGATTTGAACTTACGCATGCCCAGTTACTGTACGAATATTCCACCCTCGATACTGATTCCGGGTTAATCAAGATGACAGGTGCTCAGAAATTGGTTGCAATCAGTCTGCTTGAAGCTTCTCCATCAGGCCTGACAGAGAAATCACCTTCACGTCATTGCCCACCGGGAACTCGTCATCACCGCGGTAAAGGATGTATTTATGCGCTGCGCCAACATCGTCACTGGTGTTGCTGTAGTGCTTGCCGATTTTGGGGGCTACGCCATGCTTAATCTCGGCAGGACCGAATGAATATTTTCAATTGCAAACCCCTCCCAGCTTTTACCCAAAACCGGATTAGACAACAACGCATCGTAGTGATTGATGCCCAGCAACCGGTGCAGAATGCCGCTGTCACGGACGTATTAACGAGGGGACTTCACCAGGCGCTTTTTGACATTGGTATGCCAGGGCTCGAGGCGCCTGACCAGCAAAAGGTCTGTCGAAATATCTATATAGTTAGTTACAGTCGTGGCATCAACTTCAAGGTTCGACGCCAGCTTCGAATAGTTTATGGTTTCACCTTGCAGATGAGCCAACACAGTCCAAAGTCGGCGCAACGTTGCAGCGGGAACACGAAAGCCCATTTGCGGGACGTCACGCTCAAAATAAGTGCGAACTAGGTTTTCAAGCCAGTCCATGGCCAAATCATCATCCGCCGCAAGATAGCTATCTGGAAAACCTCCCCGCAGCCAAAGGTTCTGCCGATCATCTTTGTTACCAACAAGTTCAGCTGCGTTCAGGCCGCTCATTTCGATATAACTAATCCGACCTGCCAGGCTTTCCGAAGACTGTCGCATCAAATCCATGGATGCTGACCCAAGCAGCAAAAACTGACCGCTGCTACGACCCTGCTGCCGATTTTTATCGATTAGCCCCCGCAACACAGGAAATAAATCTGGGCTTCGCTGTATTTCATCGATGATGACCAGTTTATCGGCATGAGCACTTAAAAAACTGGTCGGATCACTGAGTTTCAGCAAATTCTCAGGCGCCTCCAAATCCAGATAAACTGAGTTGATACCTTCAGCGATGGTTTTTGCAAGCGTCGTCTTGCCAACTTGCCGCGCGCCGAGCAATGCGACCGCGGGCACTTGCGCGATCGTAAATTCAAGTTTTTCCGTGATTTTGGCGCTTCAAAATATATTATATTTCAGGAATCTATATCCAGATATACAAGGTTTAAATTTGACCTGATTTTCTCCACCTGGCTAAAGTAGTTCAATTAACGTCAGATGGTTTTCAACGACGAGCGAGTTCCCCGCTGTAAGGGCGGCTGTGTATGATTTCGCGCGCACCACGCGGGTCGAGCAGGGTTAAACGCAACGGTGTCAGTGATGTTGGATTTCAGTGCATCGGGTAAAGCTGGTCTATTGGCGGCCCCCGGATATTACCCGTAGTCTGCCACCGCAGTTTGGGCA
>Ga0075109_1001718_pt1 | contig 13047 bp, 8 predicted proteins | sample AntAceMetag02UKD_FD_69798 | JGI IMG/M metagenome (GOLD analysis project Ga0075109, IMG submission 69798) | Saline lake microbial communities from Ace Lake, Antarctica - Antarctic Ace Lake Metagenome 02UKD | ecosystem: Environmental > Aquatic > Non-marine Saline and Alkaline > Saline | place...
CGCGGCCCCTGCGCCATCGCCACCCGGATCGCACCGGACAACTCCGGGAAATCCAGTGCCAGCCTCAGAACCCAACCACGTGGAAACTCGATCCTTGGCCACTCGCCGCCGACACGCTGGAATTGACCGTGTCAGTCCGCCGGCTCCCCAAGGACAGTTTCACTGATGAAGCGTCTTATCGCTCAGCTTTTACCGCCGCTCCGATCAAAACCCACGAGATCCTGCTCACCCGGAAATAAAGCTACCCCAAGAGTAACCGTAGCCCCTCCGAGCTTCACGGCATAGCTCGCGGCGAAACAACAGGCAGGACTCGCAACCCCCATCCCGCCCTCCCCACCCATCTCGCTAACTCCGGGCCGCTTGGCACCCTCGTTGCTACACATCCATTTAATCTCGTATGTTAGAACGCCTGTTTAAACTCTCCGCCAACGGCACCACGGTGCCCCGGGAACTCCAAGCCGGCCTTACGACCTTCGCGGCCATGGCCTATATCCTCGCGGTGAATCCTTCGATTCTCTCCGCCACCGGCATGGATCAAAGCGCGCTGATCACGGTCACGGCTCTCACTGCCGCCGTCAGCACGATCATCATGGCGGCTCTCACCAATTTCCCCTTGGCGCTCGCGCCGGGCATGGGGATCAATGCCTTTTTCACTTACACCATCGTCATCGGGGCCGGCATCCGTTGGCAAGAAGCACTCGGTATGGTGTTTATCAACGGGGTCATGTTCCTACTCCTCAGCGTCACGGGAGTGCGGGAGAAAATCGTCAACGCGATCCCCTATTCGCTGAAAATTGCGATCACCTGCGGCATTGGGATATTCATCGCCTTCATTGGTCTGAAGAACGGCGGCGTTATCGTCGAAAACTCCGCGACGTTGGTCAGCCCCGGCGATTTCACCTCCGGCCCCGTCATGCTTTGCCTCATCGGCGTCGCGCTGACCATCCTGTTGGTCGCCCGGGGAATGCCGGGTGCGATCATTGTCGGCATCGCTCTGACGACTGTCATTGGGCTATTTATTTCCGATGGGGCGGGAGGAAAAGTCACCCAACTCCCCGACCGTATAATTTCCCTACCCGCTTCCGCGGCGCCGGTATTTTTGGAACTAGAATTTGGTTTCTTAACCAATTCCACCGCGTTTTTCGCTGCCCTGCCCCTCATCCTGACGCTGCTGATGGTGGATATGTTCGACAACATTGGCACCTTGATTGGCGTCACCAAACGCGCGGGCATGCTCGATGCCAATGGTCGCCTGCCCAAAGTCGGCCGCGCGCTGATCGCCGATTCCATCGCGGCGATCCTGAGTTCGCTGTTCGGCACCTCCACCGTCGTCAGCTACATCGAATCGGCCTCGGGCGTCGAAGCCGGGGGGCGCACCGGACTCACCGCCATCACGGTGGCGGTTTTCATGCTCTTGGCGCTGTTCCTGACTCCCTTGATTCTCGCCGTCCCAGCGGCGGCGACCGCTCCGGCTTTGGTGGTAGTTGGCATTTTTATGCTGCAGTCGATGATCGAAATAAAAATGGATGACTTTCGCGTCGCCGCCCCCGCGATGCTCACTATCCTCTGCATTCCGCTAACCTTCAGCATCGCCGAGGGCATCGGCATCGGTCTGATAACTACGGCTCTGCTGGCCGCCACTTCAGGTAAACCGAAAAGCCTCCCTCTCACCGGCTATATCATCGCCGGGTTTTTCTTTCTGGAATTCTTCCACATCTTTCCCTTCTCCGGCTGAGCGCACCTCGCCACCGCCACTACCTTTCGGATAAAAATCCATGGACGCTCCCTCCGCCACTTCCGCCACCGGGCCTAACCCCAAGAACCTGCTGTTCCCCACCGTTCCCGAGGAGTTCCAACGCCTCGTGGCCGAGATGCAGCACGCCACCGGCAGTCTGCTCCAACCCGAATCGGTGGATGATCGCCCCCTGCATGGCACCACGCTCTACATTGCGACGTGTTCGATCGAAACCCGCTTCGGCTCATTTCGCACCCATATCTTCCAAGACATCATTGATCGGCATTACATCATCGCCTTGGCCTACGGCGACATCACCGGAGCGGACGTGCTGTATACCCGGATGCACTCGTCCTGCGTAACCAGCGAGACCCTACGCGGCTGCGATTGTGACTGCGTGCAACAACTCGAAGGCGCGTTCAAAGTCATCGCGGACAAAGGGAATGGCGTGCTGTTTTATCTAATGCAGGAGGGCCGCGGGGTCGGCTACGTCGGCAAGTCGCGTGATCGCATGATGGTCCAAGCGTCGCTCGATCAGCTGTCGACCTTCCAAGCCTACCATTCGATGGGGCTCAAAAAAGATCACCGGAACTACGACAATATCTCCGACATCTATCGACTGCTGGGCATCAAAGCGCCGTTCATCGTCCTCACCAACAATCCCGACAAAGTGGATGCCTTACGCAGTCAAGGTATCGAAGTTGTCGATACGGAGACCCTCGAGTTCGAGCCTTCCCCCTTCAACTTGGCCTACCTGACCTCCAAGGCGGCCAGTGGCCATATCTTAAATCGCCCGTCCGCCACGCGCGTCAAACGCGCGTTGCCGCCGGAACCGGTCGTGCCGTTCAAACCCCACGCCTTACCTCGTGCCAAACGCTTTATCTATTCGGCGAGTTACTTCCTGCCGATGAAGCCGGTGGACGACGAAATCCTACTTTCGGCGGAGCAGTTTCAGTCGTTCTTTAGCGAGAAGAAGGTCGAGCACTACATGGGCGAAGAGAATCCGCTGATCCATGATTTCTCTCTCATTCGGGGAAATCGTTTCCTCATTCGGATTCACGCGGACAACCTCAAGACCTTCGCCGAAGCCAATCCCGATGACCCGATCGTTGATCTATTGACCACGCCCTACTGGTTCCGGGTGCATGTTTATTACGACATCGTGACCAGTCAGGAGTTCGTCATTTTGACCCACGGCAATGCCCGCATTTACGATGTGCCGGTCGTGCGCTTGCACAGCGAATCTTTGTTTAACCGCTTCCCTCTCCGGCACCCCGAGAACCGGGACAAATTTAAACAGTCGGTGAAGCACATCATCAACTACGGCGTCGGCGCGATTCAGTTGATCCACAACGATGGCCGCGGAGCGGGATTTGGCGCCTACGCGACGGACTTGATGCTATCCGAAAAAGGACTAGCGCTCTCCACCGACGAGGCCTACCGCCAGATTGGCGTAGACTACGATAGTCGAGATTACGAAGCCTCCATCTCGCTGCTCAAACAACACATCCCCAATGAGAAGATTCAGATGGTGATGAACTCCCCTTCGAGCTTGGTGAGAAAACCCGAGTATTCCATCGCGTTGCAGAAGCACCGGATCGACGTGGTAAGTTGGATCTTCCTCGACGACGAAAGCGTTAATGATTGATGGACCCCGCAGCTGATCCTCTCGGGCACGAGTTGCTCGCCCAACGCCTCACGAGCATCCCCCGCATCCTCGAGGAAATGATTCAGCGCGGTCCTTCGCCGTTGCAGCCCGCCACGCTGAATAGCCAACGCTTCATCGTCACGGGCACCGGTAGTTCCGAAGCACACGCTCGCTATCTAGCAACGCTGCTAAATCTCCACACGGATCGAGCGGCGGCTTATCTTCCCTTGTCCGGATTTGTGGATGCCCCGGCGTCGAACTTCACCGGCAAGACGCTGGTGGTTTTCAGTCAGGGGGTTTCACCCAACGCTCAAATCGCCCTCCAACGGGGCCGCGACTTTGCGCACATCGTGCTCTTCACCGCAACGACGCCCGCGGCGGCAGAAGCCGCCGGGAAGCCCGATCGCGCTCGTCTCCTGCAACGACTAATCGATGACGGCGGTGCGCTGATCGAATTCCCGCTGGCCGAGGAATACACCACCTTAATCCGTTTCGTCGGTCCTATGGCGGGCTACTTGGCCTGCCTCCAATTTGCGGGGCAATTTCCCTGCTCCCGCTCACCCCTACCGCACAGTGAAGCGCTACTCCCCTTGCTGGCGGCTCAAGCTCCGACCGACCTGCGCGATGCCATGCGCAATCTCCCCAGTGCTTTTTCGGGAGGATTTAACCTCATCACCGCCGCGCCGATTTCGGACTACTCTCAGAATCTTGCCTGCAAGTTCTTGGAAGGGCTGTTTTGGACGTGTCCCAGCATCTCCGACTTTTTGCAGTTTGCCCACGGACCGTTTCAACAAATGACGGCGCACCCAAAACCGGCATTGATTCTGCAAGGCGACGGCAAAGGGGAGGCCGAGATGGTGGCACGCAGCGTCAACATGTTGCAGGGGGTAGGCGCGAGTGCCTACGTCCTCAAAATCGATGCACCGCCGTTATTTTCCATTTTTGGGTTTGAGGCGGCATTGAACGATGCCGTCTTCACCGCGATGCGCCACCTGCGCGTCGATCAAGTCAACTGGCCGGGTAAGGGGCGGGATGATCTGCTCTACGGGTTTTGTCCCGACAGCTAGACAAAGAAAAGGCCGCCGGAATTACCCGGCGGCCAACCACTAAACGCGGAGGGCGCGTTAGATCAGAAACGATACGTGAAGGTGCCTTCGAACCGGATAGGTTCGCGCAGCACTACGGACCCGTTGCCGTAACCGGCGTTGGGAGCGTCCCAGTTCATCTCGTCGGTCACGTTAAAAGCCGTGATCTTGGCTTCCCAGCTTTCGGCCTCGTAAAAGACGGTGAAGTCGATCTCGTATTGGTCGGGGATCTGCACGCTATTGACGATGAATTCAGTCTGCCCCGGAGCGAGGAAGTTGAACAACGCGTTTCCAGGATCCAAGTTCATGCCGTTGTAGCCGAGGAAGAACGAACCCGTGTAAACGAAGTTGGCGCGGATCCCCCAGTTATTGGTAAACTTGTAGCTGACCAAGCCGGTGGCTTGATGCTGGGGATTACCCGGGAAGTCGAAGAGCGTGCTGGGATCCGCCGGAGATGCGAAGGTCGGCGTAATATAAAGCCCACCGGTCTCGTCCGCGCGATCGGCGGTGTAAGCCGTCGCAAAGAAGCCCACGTTACGCTCGGACTTGATGTAGGAATAACCGAAGGTTGCCCAAAAATTCCGAGTGGGCTGGTAGTTCACTTCGAACTCAGCGCCCTGGAGGAAAACCGGATCCCGGCTGTCGTCAGGATTGGTCGCCGTAAACTCGCGATCGAACACCGCGGTACTCACGAAGAGCTTGCCGTCCATTAAACTAGCCTTGGCCCCGACTTCCCAAAGTTCGCTTTCTAGGGGAGTGCCAAACCCGCCGACATCAAACCTTCCACCGGTGCCGGCCGGGTGAGCCTCCGAATAGCCGAAGTTACCATAGACCGATATGGTTTCAGTAGCTTTAAACACGATGGCCGCGCTGTAGTTGTCGAGGGCTACAGTGTCAGTGATACTGGAGACCGCCGCGCCTCCGACGGGATCGACTTCCGTGGCATTGACGTAGTCCTGACCGACGCCGGCGTCGATGATGATACGATCAGCGATGGTGTAATCGAGCTGCGCGAAAGGTCCCATGATGTAGCCGCTGCTTTCACCGCCACCGCTGTAATACCAATTACTAAGGATACCACGGGCCGGCTCATCTGGCACAATGGCATTACCGGCGAAACCTTGGTCTGGCACGCGCCAGGATTCAGGGTCACGGGTTAAGTCCCAGAAGTTGACCGGTTCGTTCAAGAAGTGATTGACCGACCAAACTCGCTCGTAGCGATAGCGCACACCTACGTTTGAACCGAAGTTATCGGTGTTAAAGATAAAGGAGGCGGAGTTGTCCCAGCTCCAGTTGTCGCGCAAGAGTTCCGCATACATATAGGAACTGGCGGTGTTGCGATCAATCCACTGGTAGAAGGAATTGAAGACAAACTGGGTTTCGTCGGAGATCCGCCACTTCGCGATACCTTGAAACCAGATATTCTCACCGTTCGAATCATCACCGGGAGCCAACAGACGCTGGCGAGGATCAAGCTTAACCGGGTTGGCCAGATCGAGCGGCACAATCGTCGCGAAGCCGGCGCCGCCAAATGCGGAAGCGGCGGTCTCTCCGGCCACGCCACCGAAGATTGAGGTCCCGTCACCAAGTCGTCGGGTGTAGTCGAGGTATTCGGCATCGGTCTGCGCGTTTGGGATGTACATCAAATTGTCGATGAGGTCCTGGGTCGGGCGATTGAGTCCCCAGTTCTCGGTGAAGGACGCATTGAAGTATTCACCGGCCACAAACAGCTCGAAGTCGTCGTTCGGTCGCCACGTGATGGTGCCATAGATACTCTCGAGCTCTCGCTTACCCCGACGGTAATAACCTTTGGACCGCTCAACTGAACCGGATACGCGGTAGGCCAACGTATCGCTGATGGGCGCTCCGTAATCGAAACTACCGAAGTAGACGTCATAGGAGCCCGCCGTGACCGAAACCTCGCCGCGCGGCCGATCAAGGAAGGCCCGTTTGGTGATAAGATCGGCGTAACCACCGAGGTAGTTGGACGTGCCGTAAACCGGGCCAGCGGGCCCTTTCACAATGTTAACCGACTCAACCGAATTGAAGTTGATCGGCAGACCATTGCCGTTGGACGTGAGCCCCTTGCGGCTGCCATTCATGAACATGTCGGCTTCCTGACCACGGAGATTCGGCGAAGCGGGCGCACCGAAATTGCTCTTGGTGTAGGAGGAGGAAGTCAGTTTAGCGAAATCCCGAGGCGACTTGATACTGATGGCATCCAGTTGTTCGCGGGAGATGATGGTGACGCTACGAGGCGTATCGACGATATTACGATCTGTGCCGTAGACGGAATTAAAAGGACGAGAGCTCGGAACGATGCTTTCCTCGATGGGAACGTCGTTCACGCGGAACTCTTCCAAATCAATGATTTCCCCTTCAGCTTCTTGGGCCGAGGCGAAAGGAACAACGCTGGCAAGTAGGGCGACCAGCGGTAGGCAGTTAATTTTCATTCGATTCATAGGTGTTGTGCGGGTAACTTCGCTGAAAGCATGCGCCATGCCTCGCCTCCAATAATAAAATTCATACTGAATTTCCGGTGATATCCCGCACCGTCTAACGCCATTTAGTTGCCGCCCTGATCCCTAAACTTTTTCGAAAAGAGGCAACAGCTCCATGGCCGGAACCGTGACCAAACCTTGATCCGTAATTCGAATTTCTGGGATGACGGAGAGCGGGATCAAATTGAATCCCATGTAAGGTAAGGTGCAGCCCGCCCGCTCCCAAGCTCGCTTGAGTTTGGTGGTCGCCTTGGCGATGACCCGGGCACGTTGGTCGGAGAGCAAACCGGCGATCGGCAATTCGACCGCCGCCAGCACCTTGCCATTTTCGACCAAGCACACGCCGCCCTTGCTGCGTTTGATGGTCTCCAGTGCGAGCGCCATATCCGACTCATTGGTGCCCGCTAGGATTACATTATGCGCATCGTGACCCACGCTGCTAGCCACCGCTCCAGCCTTGAGACCAAATTTGCGCAGCAGGCCGTGGGCGACTTGTCCCGACTTCCCGTGCCGCTCAACTACGGTCACAAAACACAGCTCGTGCTGCGTGAAGTGAGTCTGCCAATCCGAGGCCGGTTCCAGTCGCACTTGATCACGGAACAGGATGATACCGGGCAACTCGGTGCGGATCGTGTTAGCAGTCACGGTCTCGATCGGTAGCTCCGGAGTCAGCTTCGGCGCGCGCGGTAACTTCATCGTGCGATAGGCCGCCTGCGGATACCGGTAAGGCTGGGAAAGCGTTTCCTCCAGCAACGACGTCACGCGTCGGTTTTTCACGACCAACTCACCGCCATACCACGTATTCTGCGGTTTCAGTTCGTCGTCGAGGAGCACCAGATCCGCCCGCCGCGAAGGCCCCATCCCGCCGATATCATCGTCGTGATGGAACCGGGTAGCCGGATGCAAGGAACCCATCGACCACGCTGCCTCCGGTGACATCCCTGCCCTCACGGCTTCACGCACGACCCAATCTAAGCCGAACAAAAACAGGTCATCCGCATCACGATCATCCGTGCAAACACAGACGCGCTTGGGATTCGCACCGAGTTCCGTGATCGTCTTGATCGCCTCGGGCAGCGAGTGCCACGGCGTCGTCGGAGGTCCGCCGCGCAAGAATACCCAAACGCCGTTTTCCAGAAAATCATCCGCGATATCCCGATCAATGGCCTCGTGAGTGTCACTGATACCACTCGCCGCGCCCGCCGCGACAAACTCGCGCCCGTAAATGTGGCCGCTGATCGGTTTCCGCCGCTTGATCGCCTCGGCTAAAATCGCGTGACTCCGCTCGTCACCCATCGCGACTTGCACGAAGTCCATCTTCTCACCGAGCGCCTGGGCCTCGGGCCATTTATCGAACAGCGCGCCAATCTTGAGGGCCGTGAAGTCGCCGCCCGTTGTCTCGAATTTAGGGGAAGTCGCCGGGACCGTGCTCGGCACCGTCAGGAAAATATTCAACGGCGCCATCCGCGCATCCCTTAGCATCCACTCCACTCCGGCCGTATCACACACATTCCCGATCTCATGGCTGTCGCAAAAGATGGTAGTTGTGCCATTGAGCAACGCCACCTCGGCATAGGCGCACGCCGTCATCATCGAACTCTCGATGTGGATGTGCGGATCCACCAGTCCCGGGGCGATGATGCCGCCTTGAGCGTCGAACGTTTTGGTGGCCGTGCCTTTAGTTTTTTGCCACGTCCCCGCCGGCTGAACCACGGCAATTCTACCGGCCTTAATCCACACCTCACGATCGGGGCGCATCCGCTCGGTGTAAGTAGAAAGCAGCCGCGCGCCTTGGATGACGAGATCCGGCTCCTGTTGCCCCATGGCAACAGCAGCTAGCTGGCGGGTAACAGTATGTAACGGCGGGACAGAGAATCGAGTAAGAGGCATAATCTCGATCTAAGCACTCCGAGTGCCAGCAATCAGCTTTATATTACCTCGGCTCAAGCGGGACCGCGATCATCACCCCAGCCTCCCCGCGACTCGCGGTGCCATCGAGCCACCAGCGATCCGATCCAAACCAGCGTAAAGATCCCCGCCCCGCCCACCACCATGGCAGCGCCAATCGAACAATCCAGCCACACGCCTAGGACAATACCCAGCCACGCACTCAACGCCGCATGCACCACCGCGATCCCATGCATCACGGCCAACCGATCCGTCATCAACGAGGCGGTGGCTCCCGGCAGAATAAGCATCGCGATCACCAGGATCGCACCGACGGATTCGAACGCGCTCACGATCACCACCGATAGAACCGACATCAGAGCGTAGTGCACCCAAGTCGGATTCACCCCCGTGGCCCGCGCCAAGGCTTCATCGAACGAAGCGATCAACAGCTCTTTGTAAAATACGAGAATCAAACCCACGACAACCAGCAAAACGACTCCCATGCGCACGAGCGAAACCGGACCCAACGTCACGCCCAACCACGTCACCATCGGCTCCAACGGGATGAAGGCGATCTCACCGTAGAGCACGCAATCCGCATCCAGATCCACATGCTCGCTGTAGAGCGATACCAACAACACGCCGATCGCGAACATCGTCGAAAAAGCGATGCCCATGGCCGCGTCTTGTTTGACCCGCGTTTTACGATGAATCGCCTCGATCAGCACCGTCGCCGTGATTCCGGCCGCCAATGCGCCCAAAAACATCGGAAGCGTGCCGCGACTGCTGGTGAGCAAAAACGCGATTACCAACCCGGGCAGCACGCTATGACTCACCGCATCGCCCATCAAAGCCATGCGCCGCAGGATGAGATAGTTGCCCACCAATCCGCACGCCGTCGCGACCAGAAAACCCATCAACGCAATCCAACCATAGAGGCTAAAATTGATCGTCCACGGATCAATCATAACGCGCTGCCAATCGAAGGCCGGGATCAATTCGCTCATGCCTCGCCCTCCCGGGGGTTCGCGCCGGTCGCCAAACCACCGTGAATATCACGTGGGCCGGGAATTGGTTTTCCGTGCGGATCCTCCGTCGCGTAATCCAAACGACGCTCGAGTTCGCGCACCGTTTTTTCGCCGAGCACGTGTTCGATCTTCTCGGCATCTTCATGCACGTGATCGGGCGCGATGTTGGCTGAGTTGGTCAGATAGAGTTCCCACAACCGGTGATTGCGCACGATCTCCGCCGCCCGGCGGCGGCCTTGCGGCGTGAAATAAACGGCATCCCGGCTCACCGAGGCCATGCCGTGTCGTTCCAATTCACGGCTCCGTCCGAGCGCGTCGTCGAGGGTCTCCCGACGACGCTGTGCCAGATCCGCCAGCGTAACTCCCACATCGCGGAAGCCGTCGTTTTCCCACACGTGATACAACGCCTTCAACGTATTCTCGCGCTCCGTCCGAGCGGCGCGACTGCGTTGACGCCACCACCGCGCCACCACGCCGTGCCGCGGCCCCATGAGATAGGCGCCGGTGAACACGGTCGAAGCCCCAATCACCATCAGCGGACCGGTCGGCAGTCCCCGTCCGACAAACGAAAAGAACGCGCCGGCCACGCCTGCCAGCACCCCAAATCCGCCGGCCAAAAACAACATGCGGTGCATCCGATCGGTCAGTAGATAGGCCGCCGCCGCCGGCGTGATCAACATCGCTGAAACCAGCACCACGCCCACCGCTTGCAAGGCAATGACTATCGCCGCCGCGAGGACCAACATGAGCCCATGGTGAATCCACTCCGCCGGGATTCCCGCCACCTGCGCAAAACCAGCGTCAAAACTCGTGGCCAACAACTCCTTGTAGAACAGCGTGATTAAACTCACTGCGCAGACCGTCACGATCGCCATCAACCTTATGTCGTCCGCCCCCAGCGCTGCGGCCTGACCAAAGAGAAATTTATCCAAGCCGCTCTTATTCCCGGTGGGCAGATTCTGGATCATCGTGAGCAGGCAAAGCCCCACCGCGAAGAACGATGCCAAGACCAACCCCAATGCGGTGTCGGCTTTGATGCGAGTCGTCTTGGTCAGGAGACTGACCACCGTCGTGCCCATGAGCCCGGCAATCACCGCGCCAATGAAGATCGCCACCGGGTCTTTGGTCATCCCCCACAGGAATCCGAAGGCTACGCCCGGCAGCACCGCATGGGAAAGCGCATCGCCCACCAGCGCCATCCGCCTCACCACAATAAAACTACCCAGCAGACCACAACTCAGACCCAACAAAATCGAACCGGTCAGCGCGAAGCGTAACGAAGCATCGCGCATGCTGAAGAACCGCGCCAACTGCTCCCGCCAATTACTGTCCACCATCTCAGAAACACTCGCGGCCGAGGCCACCGAAGTGAGCACCGCGGCGATCCCCAGCAAGGCGACGATCCGAGTCCCCCTATTCCAGTTACCCGGACTCATCGCCGCAGCGGATTGCCCCCTTCTTCGGCGGCGAGAGTGGAGGCCACTTCCGACAAGATAGTCAGTCGCCCGCCGTAAGTTTTCTGCAAGATTTCGGCGGTGAAGACCGACTCGGTGGGGCCAAACGCCACCACGTTCATATTCAGCAACAACAGCGAATCGAAGTAAGAGCGCGCGGTCGGCAAATCATGGTGCACCACGAGGAGGGTCTTCCCCTGATCTCGCAGCTCTTCCATCACCGTCACAATCGCCGTCTCCGTCGCGGCATCGACTCCCGCAAAAGGTTCGTCCATGAAATAAAGGTCGGCCTGTTGCGCCAACGCGCGGGCTAGAAAAACCCGCTGCTGCTGCCCGCCCGAGAGATTGGAAATCTGCCGGTTCGCGTAGGGCAATAGCTTCACTCGATCCAGGCACTCACGAGCGATCTCGCGGTCGGCTTTGCCGGGGCGGCGCATCAGTCCGAGTCTCCCGTAGCGGCCCATCAATACCACATCCATGACGTTGACCGGAAAATCCCAATCCACCGATTCGCGCTGCGGCACATAACCCACCCGCGTCGGCGCATCTTTGAGCGATTGGCCAAACACTTTCACCCAGCCGCTTTGGATCGGCAGGAGGCCCATGCAGGCTTTGATCAGCGTGGACTTGCCCGCGCCATTGGGGCCGATGATGCCGATGAGCTGCCCCGCCGGCACCTCCAAGTCGACGCCCCACAACACGGGCTTTTTGTGATAAGCGACTGTAAGGTCGTGGATCTCCAACGGAATTGCGCCGTTGGCGGCCACGGTCATTTCAACGCCTCCACGATGGTGGTGATGTTGTGCCGCACCATGCCGTCGTAGGTGCCGAGGTCATACCCGTTTTCTATCTGTCCGGGCGTCCCCATCGCGTCGGAAAATAACTCTCCACCGATGACGACTTTCGCATCGGCTGCGATACGTTCAATCGTGGTATGCGGCACGCTCGATTCCACAAAAATCGCTTTGACCTGATTAGCATGAATGAAGTCCACCAACTGCGCCATGTCCGCGAGGGCAGCTTCGCTCACGGTCGAGATTCCCTGCAATCCTACCACTTGGAATCCATACGCTTGGCCAAAGTAACCGTAGGCATCGTGGCTGGTGACGAGGATGCGCTGCGGAGCCGGCAGCTCAGCTACTTTGGCCAAGGCCCACTGGTGCAGCGCCATCATCTCAGCATGCACCTTATCGCCTTGGGCTTTGAAATAATCGGCAAACTCCGGGGCGGCTTCAGTGAGCGTTGCCACCACCACCGGGATGCAGGTAGCCCACAGCGCGGTATCAAACCAAATATGTGGATCGGGATGGCCCCCACTGTCGCCAGGATTAAGTAACCGCGCGTGATCGATGCCGCTCGAAATCGCTGCCGCCGCCCGCCCCCGTTCGCCCATGCCTTCCAAAATCGACTGAAGCTTCCCTTCCAAAAAGAGACCACTATAAAAGATCACGTCCGCCCGCTGCAGCTTACGCACGTCTGATGCGGTCGCTTTATAAAGGTGAGGATCCACGCCCGGACCCATGAGGTATTCAACCGTCGCTCGCTCCCCGGCCACCCTCGCCACCATGTCGCCCACCATGCCCGTCGTGGCGACAACTTTGAGCGGCTCCGCTCCCCCCAACCCCGTCGCTCCCCAAAGCGTCAGCAAGCCCACGGTGGATCGAGAAAATAAAGATGACCATTTCATTACCCTGCACCGAAGATGG
>Ga0075109_1001720_pt1 | contig 13042 bp, 12 predicted proteins | sample AntAceMetag02UKD_FD_69798 | JGI IMG/M metagenome (GOLD analysis project Ga0075109, IMG submission 69798) | Saline lake microbial communities from Ace Lake, Antarctica - Antarctic Ace Lake Metagenome 02UKD | ecosystem: Environmental > Aquatic > Non-marine Saline and Alkaline > Saline | place...
CTGTTTGTATTTTTATTTTAAATGAACAATGAGGGCTTTAGGCAGGCAAAGTCAACAGCTGCTCATGGGAATCTGTTAGATCAAGTTAAACCAGCTTATTTGATTTGATCTGATCTGATCTGATCTTGTTTAAAGCTAAGGCTTTTTGTCTAATTTTTCAAGATACTCTGTCACGTCAAATCCATAGGTCGAAAACCGTGCCTCTACATTCTTTAGTCTTTCCAGGCTCCAGTAGTCATCCCCGGGCAAAGGAAAATCCAAGACGCTGCGCTGCAAAGGTGTACTACGACCGATTATGGACTCAACCTTGCCGTAGTAACTTTCTCGCGCAAAGCCTTCGTTCCAAGTACTAATGCCGCGTGCATCAGCACGCTTCCATGCAAGATTGTGGACTCTGCGTAGTTTGCCTGCCACAAGTGGTCGACCTCGGTGCCACAGGTCGTGACGGTAAAACAAAATTGTACCCGGTTTGAAATGCACAACTTCTTCTCTCGCGTAAAGCTGTTGTCTGAGTTCATATGCGGTGGGGTCGTTTTCTTTAAACCAGCTTTCCACAGTGGCTCGGTCATTGAAAAAAGGATTCCCTGCTTGCCCTGGCATATTTACAAATGGCGGTTGATATACCGGATCATCTACTCCGCGACGTTTAACATAACCCGTTGCGCCGCCGGTCTCGTCAACGTCATCATAATAAACAATAGCCGCAAGCACTTCCGGCGTATCCCATTGTGGGTGCAACACTGTGTTGTTGCCGTAGTCCATGTGCATCCGCTGATCAGTGTTTGCCTGCGCCTCATGATGATCGTCAACCACGCCAATTTTAGGCCATAGATCTGCTTGAATCAGGCGCACGTCTTTTGTGTTGAGTAATTGTTGAGCAGCTAAAATTAACAACTCACTAAGGACTAAATCGTCAAGAGGATTTATAAAGGTTGGAAACTCGAATTTTCTGTCAGGAGAACCAAAATCCAGGTGACGGCTGTCACTCTGCTCTATTGTCAAATTGGCTTTTAGCCAAATCAGCGTCGGCTCAACCACTTGCGCAGGCAGCTGGCAGATAACGGCCCCCTCTTCCTTCCATGTTTGAATCTGCGCGTTTGAAAGCATAGTTGAGTCGGCCATAAAATTATTCGGTTTATACTGCCCAGCAATATGCTCCTGACAAAAACATAAGGAACTAGAAAAGGCTAATGCTTTAAAGCTTAACATCATTTTCTTGCCTATTTTCTTGCCTATTCCCTCGCCGCTAGCGGTTTTCAAAATGCGTAAGACTTAAGGTCACTTTTTTATGCACTTGCCGCTTCAATGGAAAGGACACTAACAGCGGCACTTGAATTGTTGAATTTACTTTTAGCAATAACCGCTGTGATCCTTTTATATCAGCACATGCAATTAATCAAATTACGAGACTCTACCCTCTTGGGTACTAACTTTTTAAAAATCATTCACCTAGAGTTACCGCGAAGCTAATGAGATACTGAATTAGCAGCACGGCAATCATGCATACCGCGTGCATTACATTATGTGGCTATAAGGAGATCACTACATGGCTAAGACACAAACCAGCAAGAAGAAAGTGACGGTTAAGGAGTCAAAAGAAGGCAAACCGTACCTGGCATTCGAATTATTTAAAGGCAGGGAAATACCCGATTTAGAAAGAGCTAACGTTGGATTTTTTTTGAAAGACGGAACAGGCATCAAAGAAGCTAAACAGCTCGCGCAAGCTATGAACGATAAAATTGAATACTTTTATCTAACTAAGTTCTAATCCGCTAGTCAGATATCAAACGCCGCATATACTCGATTAGAAGGCTAGCCGGATCACAGGGCACCGTCACGTCAAAGCGGTGTATTGCGGCTCTGAGCCCATTTATCAATAATCAGTGTCGGTCTTAAAAACCGACTATTTCATCCCTTTTATTCTATCCCATTGATTTCTCACGCCGCTGCAATGCACTCGATCTCTACGCGCGTGTCTCCTGCCAAGCTAATGCCAACGGCCGTACGGGCTGGCTTGTTTTCCGGGAAGAACTCAGAGTAAACCTCGTTCATGGCACCCCACTCCTCCATGTCAACTAGAAACACCGTGCATTTCACAACTCGATCCATCGACGAGCCGAAGCGTTCAAGGGCTTCCTGAATTGATTCCAAAGTGCGCCGTGTTTCGGCCTGCACTCCTGACTCTCCGGGCCCGCCTGTTTTACCGGCTAGAAAGATCAGTCCACCATAGCTAACACCTTCGGAATAAGGCGCACGTGGACTTGGATTCATGTATTGCGGCGCTGCAGGTTGCTCGATTGCCTTAGCGGCGAAGGTGCTGGGTGTCTCGGGTTGACAGCCGAGCAATAAGGTAAAAAGGGCTGCAGCGGCAATAAATCTGAACATGATGCTCCTCCTAGAGTTAGATATTAATGAGAATAAGAATTATCTTCCGACAAGTCCATGGGTTTGTTGATGTGATCGAATGTAGGGGCTCTCTTATAGGATCAGCAGGAATAATGGGACAGGCCATATTTTAAATCGTCCACTTACATCCATGAGATAATGTTGGGGAATCAAAGGGTGAGCATAACGTTGCGTCATCACCAAAAATTGTCACTGGCTCAGTTTCAATTTCTCCTCGCAGCTCCTCTAATATAGTGACAGTCATCGAGCGAGATAAGGTGTTCCAGTCACGTTATATGAGCCTAATCTCACCTTATCAAGTAGTCGGCGTGACCAGATTCAATTAGCCGTATTAAGAGGTGAGGAGCCCCCGCACATGCAAGCAAGCCCGAAATTGGTGACCAGTAGGAAGAGTGATGGCAGGATGTTACAACGCAGAATTAGCATAGCTGATTCTGCATTATGTATGCCGGGAGTTTTAGGGAACTTTAATCAGTTTATGATTCGGACTACTACTTATCCAGAAGAAATTTTTAGATAAAACAACGATTACCCCACCTACAAGCACACATGTGACGTGCTCAATTGGCTCTATTTGATGCGCGCCCTATCAACCTATAGACTGCTTTTCTACTTCCAAAGGAGGGTTCATCATGATCCGTTATTACACCATTGCCTTGGCTGCCTTGCTGACCGCTGCAGCACCCTCTATTTCGGCTCAGGATATTCAGAAAAACTATGATGTTGTAATCGCCAACGGCCGTGCGATGGATCCGGAGAGTGGATTGGATGCTGTTCGGCACATTGGCATAGACGGCGGCAAGATCGCTGCCATATCCCCAACCCCTTTGGCAGGAGATGTAGAAATTGATGCCACTGGACACGTCATCGCCCCTGGCTTTATCGATATTCACAACCATAGCCCGACACCTTTAGGGTTCGCCTATCAAGCACAAGACGGTGTAACCACATCATTAGATCTAGAAGTAGGCAGCTTCCCTATCAATGCCTATGGCTCGCTAATTCGTGATCGGGCAATTTTGAACTACGGCGCGTCGGCCGGATATATGCAAGCACGCATGGCGGCCATGTCTGATTACCGCCAAACGCATCTAGTGGAAAGTCCAAGAAAAGTTAGTGACGAAGGGAAAGGCGCCCGCCGCGCTATGACGGTTCAAGCCAGCCCAGAAGAGCTAATTCAGATAGAAACTAATTTGACGCTGGCATTAAATAACGGAGCAATTGGCATCGGAGTGCCTTTGGACTACATGAGCATCGCGGTCAGTGAAGAAGAACTGAACATGCCCTTTGCTCTCGCCGCCGATTTTAATGCCCCATTGTTCGTTCACATTCGCCGGGGTATCGCAGGTGATCCAACAGGGCTAGATGAGGTTCTTCGCCTAGCCAAAAAATTTGGCACTTCGGTACTGATTTGCCATCTATCACATAGCGCAATGCAAAATACTGAACTGTTCCTGCAAAAAATTCGAGCGGCACGAGCAGACGGCGTAGATGTATCCACTGAAGTACTGCCCTATAACGCAGGTTCTACATCCATTGGCGCTGCTGTTTTTGGACGCGACTGGCGAACAATATTCAACATCGACTATGGCGATGTGCAGCGTGCGTCTACCGGTGAATTTTTTACCAAAGAAAGCTTTGACCGCACACGTCGCGAAGAGCCCGGTGCTGACATCATTCATCATTATGTGAAAAAAGAATGGACCCGGTTTTTAGTAGAAGCACCCGATGTCATCGTCTCCAGTGATGGACTTGTCGTTAGCACGCTCGACAAGAATATTCCCCCGCAAGGTGTTGGCAGTTTCTCCAAGCTAATTGGAAAGTATGTGCGTGATGAAAAGGCACTCGATTTAATGACAGCGCTATCGAAAATCACACTATTGCCGGCTCAGTTACTTGAGAAGTCCGCCCCAACCTTCCGTCTCAAAGGGCGTTTGCAAATAGGTATGGATGCAGATATTACGGTTTTTGATCTAGCAACGCTTGCGGCGAAAACCACCTATGAGCAGCCACACAATGCATCCGTTGGCGTGCAGACATTACTGGTAGGCGGACAGATCGTAATTGAAAATGGAGAGATTCTGGGCGATGCTTTTCCGGGGCAGCATTTGCTGGCTACACCGCGCAGGGAATAGAAAATGTAATTAATGGCAAGCAGAGCAGCTTGCTTATAAATAGGCTGGCTCGTAAATATGGTGCCCGGAGCCTACCCAAGACACCAATTAAAGCAATAGTTTATAAGTAATTATTTGTACGTTGAACACAGGGTTGACACATAGGTTCGAGGAAGCGTTTCAGCCGATTTAACTACGCACTAGCTGTATCAATAACTCATGCCTTAGCCGTTTAGGAAGTAGATGAAACCAAAGCCTAGTGGATTGTTTGCCGGTACAGGCCTTGATTTTTGATGTCTAGAAAGCTAGGTATTACTTGGCACTATCGCACTTAATCTGACTGTTCAGACTGTTCAGACTGTGAAGGATGTTGGCTTGTTTCCGACTGCTTATGCTCAAAGTGGAATTCAGCAAGTGGAAATTTGTGGTTACAAGTTAGTTGGTGATGGTTCTTTTAACTGCGCGCAGTTTGCTCACGCTCAGTTAGAAATAGAAGAAAACTAAACAGCTCTCGGTGTTATTCATTAGACAGCGCCTTAATCGCTTCCAAACGCATAGCATTGAGGTCTGTCTCAGGTGTTGATGACGAAACATTGCCGAATCTTGAAGGATCGTCCGTAGATGCCACCAATCCTCAGCCCGCGCCATAATAGACTCCAAATGCAGTGAATTGAGTCTGTCTGGGGCTCATACCTTGAAATCATCTATCTTAATGTCTCTAAAGCGATACCTGTCAGCTGATATGTATAGTATCTTCTGGATATGAACATTAAAAAGCTATATTCACACCCCTTAAGCCTCTATGAAATAGATCTCTTGCATTATACATCGACTGGAAGTGACAAAGAGTATTTTGCGGACGCGCTGATACTCAAAGCCGTCGATAGAAACGGTATAAGTATTTTTAGTGCGTCCAAAAAAATGGAATTACTCAAGCTTCCTAAAGAGAAGCTAGAAAAAATGTATCTCGAGATGTTTACCAACGAGATCATTCGCGAAACTCTGCACTAAAGACCTTAAAATCCCGCTTCTATATGTGGAGTTTGTTAATCTAACCATATTATTCTACCTTGAATAGCGATTTTCAAATGTCTAGCCATAACGATATGGCTCATTTTTCCGTTCCTGAGCTTATAGCGAAAACTATCCTTTGTAACTTCATAAATTCCCCATGGAAGGTCACCACGCCAAATCGCTAACACTTCTTTTTCATCAGGAGGCTGAAGACCTCGACTAAAAAAATCTCTCAGTACCCGATTTATTTGAGGCCCATAATCTTTTTCTGTTAAGCTTTCTTTCACTTTCCAATTCTTTTCTTTAGCGATCGAAGCTAAAGACTTCGTCCGCAAGACATCATTATCCGCATCTTCGCCCGTTTTTTTCTTAAAAAATACTGAATCACGCTCAATTGAATAACTTAACCATGGGATTTTTGGTGATTCTTTTAATGCCCATGTAAATAGATAGTCCTTATTCCACTCGCTGAGCAAATGAAAGGGCTTGTTTGGCGCATACCAAAGTTCACAATATCTCGGGTCAGCCGTCGATTCAAAAAGACTCTTAAGCTTTGAAAAATTCTTTGATGACTCCATTAATTCTATTTTTAGTTTTGAATCCTTTTTCATACTAGCAAGACTTAATTTTTTACCGTTTAGAATTTTTATAAAAACAAGATCTTCATAAAAGTGAGATTCTAACGGACTAATATCCACCTCATTTTCTAATACTACCTCCAAAGAAAATAATTTTTGATCTCTCGTCAAAGAGCTAACAGGATTTTTTTCGTTGATTTTCTCTACCACCACATATCCCGCTAAAGCCCAAAGACCATCTATCAACTTCCAATGGTTTTCAGAAAGCATACTTCGAGGAGCGAGCCAAGTCTTGGGACTAAAAATCTCTTCCTTTTTATATTCCATTAAAAAAAATACCTATGCTAATTTTTACTTGATCTACCAAAATAATTTAAACCCTGTCTAGATAATATTATGTTGATTTAATAAATTGGCTTTAGCTCTGGAGCGACCGCCTCCGCCTCTATTTTTTGAAGCCACCAGCTTAGCAATCCACTATAAAGTAAACGCATCAGACCTAATCCCGCTATTAAAATTATTAGTTTATAATAGCTAGCCATGCTATGACCTGAATGTATTGGATACATCACGTTCAGGGCGCGCCTCAATATAGTGCCTTCGTCAGCGCGATTTATTTCTATTACACCCCCTGTAAGACCATCTATAGTTACAAGTGTTTTTTGATTAAGGTGCCACTTATCTTTTAACCGCAGCCTAATTCTAGCGTCGGAATATTCAGCACTAGGAAACCGTATATAACTTGGAGTACTTTCGGGTGCTTGACTAATAGCTATTTTTAGCCGCCCGCTCGGCGTTAATAATGGCCTGGAAGGACTTATGGGCATAGGCAATTTATTTAATTCTAAGGTTATCGATTCCTCTGCGAACAAGACCCTTTCGATTTTTTCTGCCAGCATTAATGTTCCTGCGAATACAGGTATCAACAGCACAAAAGACTGGCCGGTAGACCCTAAAAGAAGTGTAGCGTGAAGCTCAGACAAGAAATCCGTTAGACCGGCAATCAAAAGATTCTCAGTTATTACGCTCATATTTGTTAGATCTAAAAATACGCTACCCCCAATTAACATGAATACAAGACCAATAGGGCTCCTCTGGATTTGGAGCATTAAGAAGATCAATTTCGACTGTGTCCCCGTTATTAAAGATAAAGTTTAGCCCCTCGTAAATTGAAGCGAGGTTACCGTCATTTTGATAAGAGGCATGCTCAGCAATAAAAGAAGTAACTAAATAGGGTGTATAAATCAGATATATACCAGTTATAGATATCAACATTACTAAAATTGCAGTTACCAACTGCTAAATCTTTATGCCACCTGCGTGCTAACCCGAAGAGCTTATAAGACGTCACAGTCAAATTTATCCTAAACACGCTGAGCGGCCGTAGCGAACGCGCAAAAGCTAAGGTTGTTCTTTATAAAAATAAAAACTTGAGTATAATAGTAATGATTCTCATTCGCATTGCAATAACAATAGAGAACTTTAGCAACTAAATTCGGCGGGGGCGTATTTAGTTTACATTTTATTTATTCTAAATCGGAGTGTTCTATGAAGGGTTTTAATTTATCCAATCGACAAAAATCCAATAGGTTTCTGAGTTAAACAAAGCGATTAGTGAGCGGCGAGCTCATTAATCGTTTCTCCCAAAGTTATGAGAAACAATATGCGAGCGGAAATTTGATTTCGCCTTTTCAGGTTAAAAAAAAGAAAAGACTAGTGCTAACAGTAAACCTACTCTGATCTTCTATAGCTGAGGACTGCCAAAGCCAAGTTTTAACAACAGAGATTTTAATGAGGTAACTAATGAGATTTAATTTGAACCTAAAAGATTCCCATTCATGGGTTATAGATGAATTAAAAGAAAAACACTCTTCTTCCTCGAGAGAAGAAATTGTGAAAAAGTACGTTAAATCTGCGCTTCAACTACAAGATAGAGATTTGATTTTTGGCACTGTGAGAGAGCAATGCGGCGAGGGTTGCTATGCTTCTGAACCACAATTTGAAGTTGACATAGATGAAGATGACTTCAATAAATTAAAACAAATATATAGCGATTATGATTTTAAGGGATACAACACTGAGGAGGAGGAAATTAGTAAAACTATTAGATGTATTATTAAGTTTATTGAAGAAAAGCCGGATTCAATTTCTATTTGAAAAACATCTAGAAAGGCATTGGAATTGCGATTAAGCCTATGTAGTCGCTTCCTCGATAGCCTACAGCTATCGTATCTTTTGGGAATGAATATGAAGAAACTAATTCTTTTAGCCTCAGCTCTACTGTTAGTCAGCTGCGCAAGGTCGTCTTATAACGGAGCGAATTCAACGGGTAGTGAGTGGCATTCCAGAGCGTTGCCAACTGCTTTTGCAACGCAGTAATTTGGATGATTTGTGCTAGCGACATTCTAAACCCCTCAACATTGGATCGACTTAGAATGATTAAAAGAATCTTAGCTTTTACCGCCCGGAACGCTAATTATGCAAGCCTACAATGAAAAAAATTGGGAAACAAATTGGACACCCACATAAATCCAAACTCAAAAATCTAAATTAAACTCTTAATTTTATGGGTGTCCAATTCGTTCTTGTCAGTGTGTCGATACTTCGGTTAGCGCCGCCCAAAAACAGAGTTTGAGCCTTGCTAAGGTTTTTTTTCAAGACTTTTTATTCAGGACTTTTTTTCAGGACCTTGTTTTCAGGACCTTGCTCTCAAGACCTTTTTTTAAGCGTCTGTTTTCAAGACTCTGATTCCCAGGCATCAAGTCTCCGTGTAGTATCTTAACTTCCTGCGGTATGTAGATTTTATGCAAGCAAAATCAATTTCTTCTTGGCTACCTAACTGGCGTGCACTCGCTGCTCTACTGTCCTTTATTTTTGCGATGGTGGGCTTTCAAATGGGTGTCGCGGTCACCGACAGGCCAGGGTTGCCCGAGGCAAGTCTAATAACCCATATCTACTACAGCCTTAGCCTGTTTGTGATGGGTGGTGTTGACCTTGGCATGCCCGTGGGAGGCCCTTTGTTAGGTCGTTGCCTGCTTTGGCTTGCTTACTTCGCGGCTCCGGTGCTGGCGGCATCGACCGTTGTGGGGGCGTTACTGCGTGGCTTGGCGCCGCAGCATTGGCAACTGCGGCGGATCAAGCGGCATGTCATTGTCGCGGGCAATGGCGATCTCGCCATGAGTTATTTGCGGGTGCTGCGCAAACACAATCCGCGCATACCCTTGGTCGTGATTAATAAATCCTTTGAACCCAGTGTGGCTGACGAACTCAAACAGGCTTTTGGGGCGATTGTGTTAGTCGGTGACATTACCCACGAGTTTTTTCTTAACCAGTTACGCCTCGAGTTCGCCTCCAAGATATTGTTGATGTGTGACGATAGCCTGCGCAGCTACGAGGCTGCCAGTACTATCAGCAGCTTGGTCCCGGACATTGGTCGCAAAGTTGTGATTCACTGCAGCAGTTTACGGTTCATGCGCGCCATGGCTAGCAGTTCAGTTGCCTTGCAAAGCCAGACATTCAATACTTACCATCTTGCCGCGTCCGGTCTCGTGCAAAATCATTTGCTTAGCCATTTCCAAACAACTGCACCCCGAGACACAATTGTTTTGGCCGGTTACGGTCGATTTGGTCAAACCATTGTTGAGGCCTTGTTAGACCAAGCCGCAGAAGAGTTGGACACGGTGGTGATTGTCGACAAAAACGCCCGGCGCCGAGTGCTGATCGCTGACGAGCAGCGCGAATTCACCGGGAGCTATCAGCGTGAGGTGTTCGAAGGAGATATATCTCACCCAGAGGTGTGGATGCGCATTCAGGATCAGATAGAGTTAAATCGCGAGTCTACCGTTATTGTGCTGGGCACTGGGCTGGAAGAGGAAAATTTGAGAACGGCGCTGTGGCTGAAGAAAAAATATCCGAGCGCCAAGGTAATTGCGCGCAGCGCCAAAGGTTCGCACTTCGCCTCGACAGTCAGTCGTGAGCATGATGTAGTCAATATCAGCATTACTGAGTTGGTGGAGGCTAGTATTCCTACAGACTGGGTTGAGTGAGTGTAGCTGCACTCTTCAATAGGTTATCAGCCGCCCATTGAGTTTGAAAAGTTGCTTAACTAGTGTGTGCTTAGGAACGGGGCAAGACCACTCATAACTTAACAACTTAGTAGATCAAATTGGACACCCACATAAATCCAAACTCAAAAAACTAAAGTAGACTCCTAATTTCGTGGGTGTCCAATTCGTTCCCTCTGCTATTTCTTCGATATTTCGTGTTCTGCCTCTTTAAAAATTAACATGGAGAAAGCCCAGCGCATCCTAGCTTCGCGAATGAGCGCTTTCTTCAAGCACTCCTTGCAATGAATATGACGGGAAGCTACCCTGCGCTTGGGTGTTACATCAAGCAAAATTAAAATTATATAAGGACATTTATGAAAAACTTTCTATTTACATTATCCTCGCTTGTCTTTCTTATTGGGTGTGTTTCAAACCAAGCCGTTAGAACGGTAGAGTCTCGCGACTACACATTGAGTTGTGATCAGCTCCAGTACGAGCTATCAGATTTAGGTGCGGATTTTGAAGACGCTAAAGATGATTCTGGGATAACAGGAAAGAACGTGGGCCTTGCCATCGTTTTCTGGCCAGGGATTATTGTTAACGAAGTACGCGCAAATAAAAATCAGGACTCAATTGACGATAGAATCGACCATCTTACGACGCTTTATGTAGACAAGTGTGTTCAGAGCGAACCGAGTAGTTAGGAGCATTTTCTGTTGAATTTAGCAATGAACTAGAGTTTTGTAGCTTATTGATATATATGGTGCCCGGAGCCGGAATCGAACCGGCACGCCCTTTCAGGCGAGGGATTTTAAGTCCCTTGCGTCTACCAATTTCGCCATCCGGGCATTTTGAGGGATGGTCTTGCTTGTTGCGAAGAGATTTAGAGATAGACGCTAAATCTTACGTTTGAAAATGGAGGCTGGGGTCGGAATCGAACCGGCGTTAACGGAGTTGCAGTCCGCTGCATGACCACTCTGCCACCCAGCCTATAATCGTTTGTGTTATTTTCGTTTTTGTCTTTACCTAGTTTCTAATGCAACTTTATTGTTCTTAATATTGCCTTTTAGCTTGATCTCTCAAGCGGCGAGAATGATAGAGGATACAGCTCCATGAGGCAAATTGAATTGAGCCTAAAGGTATGTTTTTTCAGCTTATTCAGACAGCCCGATGAATTCTTGTTCTTTTATGCGCCTTTTCGGTGACTTGCCTCACTTTCCAATAAGCCCTTGCCTGCTCAGTGTCTCACGCAGCGCTGTGGAGATAACTCCAATGGATACGCTGCTCGCCGCCTACCATGGCTGATCTATGTCCTGTGATCTAAGGCCTGTTGTTGCTATGAGATTGGCTGAGTAGATATTTGATCATCAACGAATGAGCTAAACATCAGACACAGCTTTAAATAGCTGACCCTGTGTTTGGGATGCGCATTTCTGAAGTAACGTTTGGCTGAGTACTTTTGGCTTAGGCAAGTAGCAAGACCGGACGGTTATTGCTATTGATGTCGTAAAAAAATGGAGCGGGAAACGAGATTCGAACTCGCGACCCCGACCTTGGCAAGGTCGTGCTCTACCAGCTGAGCTATTCCCGCGTCTGAAGACCTATTATGCTCATTTTTATAAGCTGCCTGCAATTAAGATTTACTCTTGATTGCGTGCCAATGATCGGTCTTCTTGGTACTTGAACCTACCGGTCCAAGAGAGGCGTGTATTCTAATGACTAGACCGTTCAAGTCAACAGGAAGCTGCATAAATCCTTGAATATTTTGCCTTTATCGAGATCTTTAAGTCCAGATTAGGCCTAACTCTCGCTTGCTGGCCTTTGGATTAGCTTTAATTTACTTCTAGCTTAACTTTGGCTGCCTGAATCAGCGCTAGGAAAAAGCACATCCCAGGCTTTCTGAAAGTACAATCCCATGGACCAAAGGCTGAGCCCCGCTGCCAAATAAGTGCCGGCATAGCCTATCTGTAAAATCCAGAACGGATAATCGTCACTTGATAGCAGTAAGGCGCTTATCGCGATCATCTGGACCGTGGTTTTTAGCTTGCCAGTAAAGGCAACTGCAACGGCAGCGCGTTTACCCTTGGTGGCCATCCACTCGCGCAGTGCTGACACCAGGATTTCTCTGGCGATAATAATTACAGTGGCAGTCAGGATAAGCGGGTATACGCTCACCAGCATCACCAACACCCCGGCAATTAGGAGTTTGTCAGCCACCGGATCAAGAAAGGCGCCAAACTCTGAGGTTAGGTTAAGCCTTCGGGCTAAATAGCCGTCTAGCCAGTCGGTAAAGCTGGCAATGCCAAATACGACAGCCGCGGCTAAATGGGCATAGTGAAAATCGGCAAGATAGATGGCGATGACAACTGGTGTTAATACTATTCGGGAACAGGTGGCTAAATTGGCTGCATTCATTGGCGTTTCACTAGCGGGCTGGCATCTTCAGATTCGATGGGGTTAAGAGTCACTCTAATTCTGCTGTTTGTTGTTGTTCTTAGTGTGTTCTGTGTTCTGTGTTCTGTGCTTTATTCTTGATTTTACTCTTTTCTTTATTTTGCGTAGCCTGCAAACGGTTATTCAAACGACACAATACCTCAGCTAGCGCCATAGACGCTAAGCATTGTGTAAGTGTCCATAGATGTTTTCGGCCAGCTTCTTACTTATACCAGTGACTTTCGCAATTTCTGCTTCGCTGGCGTTTTTAATGCCCTGCTGACCGCCAAAGTATTTTAACAAGTCTCGTCTGCGTTTGGGCCCTAAACCTGGTATTTCCTCTAATGGAGAGACCTGTCTAGCCTTGGCGCGTCTGGCTCTGTGGCCGGTGATGGCAAATCGGTGAGCCTCATCTCGCACTTGCTGCAGCAAATGCAGCGCCGGTGATTCT
>Ga0075109_1001722_pt1 | contig 13031 bp, 10 predicted proteins | sample AntAceMetag02UKD_FD_69798 | JGI IMG/M metagenome (GOLD analysis project Ga0075109, IMG submission 69798) | Saline lake microbial communities from Ace Lake, Antarctica - Antarctic Ace Lake Metagenome 02UKD | ecosystem: Environmental > Aquatic > Non-marine Saline and Alkaline > Saline | place...
CAGCCGTCGACCACCGGCGACTCCAAGAAGGACCACACCACATGAGAACTCGACCAATCATTGCAAGTGCCCTCCTACTCGGGCTGACTGCTGCCGCCTGTGCCAGCGACAGCTCAACTGGTGCACCGACAGCAACAGAGCTCCCCGCAACCGAGTCAGCGCCCCCGCCCACAGATCTGACCGACGCGGAACCGACCGACACCGAGCCGGCGACAGACCAGCCAGCCGAGCCGCGCATCACGATCACGCTCGTCACGTACGACTCGTTCCCAGAGGCCGACACCTCGATCAACGCTGCACTCGACGCATTCACCGAACAGACCGCAATCGGCGTCGAACTGCTCGTGGCCGGCGACACCGGTACGATGCTCTCGAAGGCTGCACTCACGGTCGGCAACCCTGAAGGTGACGTCATGTGGGGCATCGACAACACTTTCCTCTCGCGTGCGCTGCAGGACGGAATCTTCGAGCTGGGCGTCCTGGCCGACCCGGAAAACGTGCCGGCCGAGTTCCTCGCACTCGTGCCGAACGGCGAAGCGCTCCCCGTCGACTTCGGAGATGTGTGCGTCAACTACGACATCGGCTACTTCGTCGAGAACGAACTCGCCGTCCCGACTTCGCTGCAAGACCTCGCCGACCCGGCCTACCGCGACCTTCTCGTCGTCCAGAACCCCGCCACCTCCTCGCCGGGCCTCGCCTTCTTGCTTGCCTCGATCGATGAGTTCGGCGCCGATGGCTGGCAGGCCTACTGGCAGCAACTGAAGGACAACGGTGTGCAAGTCGTCGACGGTTGGACCGACGCCTACTACGGAAGCTTCACGTGGGCCGGCGGTGGCGACCGTCCGCTCGTCGTCAGCTACGGATCGAGCCCGCCGGCCGAAGTGATCTTCGCCGACCCCCCTCGTGACGATTCGCCCACCGGTGTCATCGAGTCAACCTGCTTCCGACAGATCGAGTTCGCCGGTGTACTGGCCGGAACAGACCATCCCGATGAGGCCGCAGAGTTGGTTCGCTTCCTCGGTAGCGAGCAGTTCCAGGCCGAGCTCGCGTTGAACCTGTTCGTCTACCCGGCCAACAGCGCCGTTGCGCTCCCTCAGGAGTTCAACGACTTCGCCGTCGTCCCCGAAACATCACGAACACTCGACCCGGACCTGATCGACGAAAACCGCTCCGACTGGATCGACGAGTGGTCGACACTGGTCCTCGGCTGACCGGAAACTTGCCTCGATGAACAACGGTCAGCGCCCGGTCAATCGACTCCCCAGTCGTGTGGTCGCCGCGCTCGCCGTCGGGCCCATCGCGGGGCTTGCTGTCTTCTATCTTTGGCCGTTCGCAACATTGCTGGCTCGGGCGATCAACGGCAACGCCGTCGCCGACACGCTCAGCCGGGGCGCCACGTGGGACGTCGCCTGGTTCACCCTGTGGCAAGCAGTTGTGTCGACAGGCATCACTATGCTGGTCGGGCTCGCGCCAGCGTACATTGTGGCCCGATTCGAGTTTCCCGGCCGTCAGCTGCTCGTCGGCCTACTCACCGCCATTTTTGTGCTGCCGACCGTCGTGATGGGTGCCGCATTTTTGGCGCTGCTCCCCGATTCACTCGACCGGTCAGTCTGGGCGGTGATCGCCGCGCACGTCGTGTTCAACCTGGCGGTGATGGTCCGAACCGTCGGGGCGTTCTGGGAGCATCTTCCCACCGACATGGAATCGGCAGCCGCAACCCTCGGCGCATCGCGATGGCGCGTCTTCGTCGACATCTCCCTCCCGCTGCTCAGGCCGTCGCTGAACGCGGCCGGTGCGATCATCTTCCTGTTCACGTTCACATCGTTTGGAGTGGTTCGCATACTCGGCTCGGCCGGAACCCGAACGCTGGAGATCGAGGTCTGGCGACGGGCGACCCAACTCGGCGATATCGGCGGCGCTGCGGTGCTCTCCGTGCTGCAGCTCGCGATCTTGGCCGCCGTCGTCAGCTGGTCGACTCGAGCCCAGCGTCGCCATGCTCGGGCCGTCGACCTCCGACCAGAACAAGACCGGCGCCGGGCCAAGTCAACGGGTGAACGCCGCTTCGTGGCGTCCGTCGCCATCGGAACGGCCGCCCTCTGCATCGCACCGCTCGCAGCGATGGCGATCCGCTCGTTCCGCAGCTCGTCCGGTTGGTCGACTGCCGCCTGGACCAGACTCGGCAAAGCCGAAGTCAGGCCCGGGATCCGGCTCGGGCTCGACCCCGTCGAGGCGCTCGTCAACTCGATCCAGAATGCGGCGTGGGCGACCAGCTTCGCCGTTGCGCTCGGCGCCATGGCCAGCCTCGCTATCGCCGCGGCCGGGCGAGGCGGGCGACTCCTCGACGTCGGCCTCATGCTCCCGATCGGCACATCCGCTGTCACCATCGGCTTCGGCATGTTGATCACGTTCGACACGCCGCCGGTCGACTGGCGAGCCGAATGGTGGCTCGTCCCGGTCGGCCATGCCCTCGTCGCTCTGCCATTCGTTGTCCGCACCACCGTTGGGGTTCTCCGGTCGGTCGACCCGTCGCTGCAGGACGCCGCAGCAACGCTCGGCGCATCACCAACTCGCGCCTGGTGGGACGTGATCGTCCCGTTCCTCTGGCGGCCACTTGCCGTTGGCGCAGCGCTCGCTGCAGCGATCTCCCTCGGAGAGTTCGGAGCAACGAGCTTCCTCTCTCGCTCCGGCGGCGAGACCTTGCCGATTGCTATCGACGAACTGCTCGGTCGAACGGGATCACTCCTCCAAGCCCAGGGCTACGCCCTCGCAACGATCCTGGCTGTGGCAACCGTGAGCTTGGTGGTCGGCGTGAGTCGCTTCCACGATGTCACCGGGCTCGCGCATCGACGCGCTGGCGGCCAGACTGTCGATCGATGAGTCACCTTCGCGTCGAGCAAATCGGCGTCCGCTTCGACACGACCGACGTGCTGCGCCAGGCGACCCTCAGGGTCGACCACGCCGAGGTGGTCGCCTTGCTCGGACCGTCCGGCAGCGGCAAGACCACGCTGCTGCGTGTCATCGCCGGGATCCTTCGGCCGGACTCTGGGACCGTCTGGATCGGCACGAACGACATCACGTCGCTGCCGGCACATCAGCGCGGTGTCGGCATGGTGTTCCAGGACAACCAGCTGTTTCCACATATGTCGACAATCGACAACGTGGCCTACGGCCTGCGGGTCGCCGGGGTCGGCAAGGTCGAGCGGCAGGACCGTGGGGCGGCGTGGCTCGACCGAGTCGGTCTCGCTGGCTTCGAACGTCGCAACGTCACCGAGTTGTCCGGCGGCGAAGCAAAGCGCGTTGCGCTGGCGCGTACGTTGGCGACAGAGCCGAGCGTGGTCCTGCTCGATGAACCGCTCAGCGGTCTCGATCGAGAACTCCACGACCACCTCGCGACACAACTGGCACAACTCCTCGTTGACCACTCGATCACCGCAGTCCTCGTGACCCACGACCCGGCCGAGGCCGACGTCATCGCTTCGAGGTCGGTCCGAATGGATCAGATCGATGGCTGAGTACCGCGTCGTCCCGATCGACGCTGCTGACACACACGACCTGCGGCTACGTGTCCTGCGCGACGCAACACCGTCGAGCGATGTCGAATGGGCTGGCGACGAGCTCGAGAGCACCGTGCACCTTGGCGTCTGCGACGACAGCAACACAATCATTGCGATCTCAACGTGGCTGACAATGCCGTCGCCCGATGTCACCGTGACAGGTGCTGCCGGCTTGCAATTGCGTGGCATGGCAACCGACCCATCACCTGCCACCCGCGGAGTCGGCGTCGGCGCACTCCTGCTCAGGGCGGGCATCGAGACCGCTCGCGAACGCGACGCCGACCACGTCTGGGCAAACGCTCGGACCACCGTCCTCGGCTTTTACACCGGCGCCGGGTTCGAGATCGTCAGCGACGAGTTCATGAGCGAAGCAACCGACCTCCCCCACCACCGCATCCTGCTGCACCTGCGCTGACGCCCCCCCCCCTCCCCGCCCCTGCTCCCTCGAATTGCGGCCCCGAATCGGGTCGCCGTTTCCGCTTTGGCGAGATCGCTGCCCACTGGTTCAACGATGGCGTTCCACGTCAGGACCGTCTCACAGCCAAAGGGGCCGCCATGCCAGGACACGAAGCGATCGAACTGCGGCACCGGGCGCAACGGTTGCGCCATCTGGCGAGCCGCATCGAGTCCAGCATGGCGATGTCGCTGGAACGCCATGCCGGCAACGACACGTGGCGCGGCCGGCGCCCACTGCTCTGCGTCAATCTGCTGCGCCACAATCAAGCCCAGCTCCATGCCGAAGTTGACGGTCTGCGCTGGCAGGCATACCTCTTCGACCAGCAAGCCGCTCGCCTCGACCAGGCCGCTGCTCTCCAGCCGGGCAGAGCCAGTTGAGCGTCGAAACCGGATATCACCCGCAGCGCGTCGACGCGTTGCACTTGCATGCTCGAGCGGCCATTGCCGACCTCATGTCGATCCGCAGCTCCGACCCCGCCGCGGCGTCTGCAATCCGTGCTGTCGTCCTCACCCGCCGCAACCTCGAAGATCATTGGCTCCCGCTCATCATGGCCATCCGTGCAAGCAACGCGATGGTCACCTGGAGTTCTTCGATGCTGATCAGCTTGGCCGACATCGCCGAGCGCTTCAGCCAGTGGCTCACATTCGGCGACGCCACCCCGACCGTGGGTCGATTCGCAACGATGAGCGACGACGACATCCTGCACGAGCTGTACGTCGCAGGCCACCTCAATACGCGTGGCGATGGCAAGGGGTCGATTACCGAACGCATCGCGGACGGCGAGCCGTTCTGGTCGGACGAGTTCCCCGACCTTGCGACCGAACTCGCGACGCGTGTGGCGGTCGACGAGTCGTTCGCCATTCGCCTCATCAACGAGATCGATCAGCACCCCCTCGTCGCCATCGCAATCGGTCACGCCAACTTCCCACTTGCGTTCAGCCAGGCCGCGTTGCCCGGCCTCCTCGAATCAGGTCAGTGGTCGAGTGGCGTGCACGTCGAAGCGATCGAGACGGTGATGTCCCACATTCTGACGGCCAGCCCCTCCGCGGCACTCGACCTCCTCGGCGACAGCGCTGTGCTGGCCGCGCTCGCTGGTGCCACCACACTCGACCGGGCCATTGCTCGCGACTTCGTCAGGACCGGCCTCTACGACGCAGTTGAAGCCGACCCAACGCGTTTGTTCGATGGCTGGGGCGTACTCGAGAACCTCACCGCGTTGGCCGATGGCAAGTTCGACGACGGCTTCCATCCCGGCTTGGCTCAGGGTGTCGCCGACTCGATGTTCGGCTACGTCGACACGCTGACCTACGGCATCGGTGCGGGCCTCGAAGACGACGTCATCCGCATTCACATCGACAGCGGCGATTCGGTCGGCGTGCTCGGCGATCGCGATGCCGTCACCAATCTGTTCGGGACTGTCATGCGCGACCCGGACGCGAGGATGACCATCGGCGTCGTCCTTGGCGCGTACACCGACCGAGTGATCAACGACCTGGGTGCTTCTGTCATCGACCGCACCGGAGTGGAATCAATCGCCCGGCTTGGACTGCTCCTGCGGGACGGGCTGACCGACGAGCAGGCGGAACTCGCGCTCGCCGCTGCGGCCGAAACGGCGCGTCGCCAGCGAATCGGTGACCTCATCGGGTTCGGTGCCGGCTCGTGGGTGTCGGCAACCGGTGTCGGCGTGGTCACCCAGACCGTCGTCAACCAGGTGGTCTCCAGCGCGACAGATCTCGGTTCCGAGGTCGAGCCCGACGACATCGTCGACACATCGTTCGGGTCCACCACCTACCGCGGCATTCAACTCTCGATCCTGCAGTACGTCCACGACCATCCTGAGGACCACGCCGACCTGGCAGTTGACAGCGTGTCGGCCGAGCATTGGGTCGAGATTGGCACGCGGCTCGACGCTCTTGACATCGAACCGGACGGTGCAATCAGGGATGGCCACATCCACGACCTCGACAACCTGATCGCCAACAGCATCCCCGCCCTCGATTCACTGTGGAAGCAGTTCGCAGGCAACGGTGACATGACTCGTCTCAAAGAGAGTGGCAGGCGATCCGCAGACGGGTAGCGGTGAGAATGCGAGCGGGAGACTTTCGTGACACTTTCGGGTGACTCAGATTGGGGGCCGGCGAATGCGGAAGTCTTCGTGGCAACCTATCAACCATGAGCGAAACGAAACAGGTCGCACAACTCGGCATGATCGGCCTCGGCCGCATGGGGGCCAACATGGTTCGCCGTCTGATGGCCGACGGCCACACCTGTGTGGCCTACGACGTCAACGAAGATCCGATCGCCGAATTGGAAGGTGAAGGCGCCGTCGGGGCCCGCTCGCTCAAAGAGCTCGTCAGCAAGCTCGAAGCACCACGCTCGATCTGGATCATGGTGCCCGCCGCATACGTCGGCGGCACACTCGAGCAGCTCGTTCCGCTCCTCGACGAAGACGACACGATCATCGACGGTGGCAACTCCTGGTACCACCTCGACGTCGACCGTTCGACGGAACTGGCCGACAAGAACATCCACTACGTCGACGTCGGCACCAGCGGCGGCATCCTCGGCCTCGAGCGCGGCTACTGCCTGATGATCGGCGGCGACGACACCGCTGTCGGCCGACTCCAATCGGTGTTCGACACACTTGCCCCCGGTGTCGAAGGCGCCAAGCGCACCCCCGGTCGCACCGGCGAGATTGCTCCCGAAGAACGCGGCTGGCTGCATTGCGGTCCAAGCGGCGCTGGCCACTTCGTCAAAATGGTCCACAACGGCATCGAGTACGGGTTGATGGCGGCCTACGCCGAAGGCATCAACGTGCTCGCCAAAGCGAACATTGGCAAGATCGATCACGCAGTCGACGCCGAGACCGCCCCGCTCGATGCAGCCGAGTACTACCAGTACGACATCGACATCCCGAAGGTCACCGAAGTGTGGCGCCGCGGTTCGGTCATCACCTCGTGGCTCCTCGACCTCACCGCTGAGGCGTACCAAATCGACGGCGAACTCTCCGCGTACTCCGGGCACGTCAGCGACTCCGGCGAGGGCCGCTGGACGATCAACGCGGCAATCGACGAAGGCGTCCCCGTGCCAGTCCTCTCTGCCGCGCTCTACCAACGATTCTCAAGCCGGGGCCGCAGCGACGTCGCCGACAAGGTCCTGTCAGCCATGCGCGCCGGCTTCGGTGGGCACAAGGAGAGCAAGGAAAGCACACGATGAGCAAAGCAACCACAGCGCCGCCCCTCACTCACGTCGACACAGGGCAGATCAACGCCCAGCAGCCCACTGCTGACGCACTTGTCCTCTTCGGCGCCACCGGCGACCTCGCCAAGCGCAAGCTCTTCCCGGCGCTGTATCACATGCAAGATTCAGGCTCGCTCGACGTCCCCGTCATCGGCGTGGCCCGCAGCGACTGGAGCGCCGACGACTTTCGGACCCATGCCCGCGAATCGATCGAGAATCATGTCGACGATGCCGACCCCTTGGTCGTCGACGCGCTGTGCGACCGGCTCGATCTGGTGCAGGGCAACTACGCCGACGAATCGACCTGGAACGATCTGAAATCGACGCTCGACAAGTACAAGTCCGAGGTCGCCGTCTACTACATGGCAATCCCGCCCTCGCTGTTCCCGATGGTGGCAGAAAAGCTCGCATCGGTTGATCTGCACCACCGCGGCCGCATCGTCGTCGAGAAGCCGTTCGGACGCGATTATGCATCCGCTGTTGAGTTGAACAAGACGCTGCGCTCGATCTTCCCCGAAGACCACATTTTCCGGATCGACCACTACCTCGGCAAGGAAGCGGTCGAAGACGTCCTGGTGTTTCGCTTCGCCAACACGCTGCTGGAGCCGGTCTGGAACCGCAACTACGTACGCAGCGTGCAGGTCACGATGTCCGAGGAGATCGGTGTCGAGGGCCGCGGTTCGTTCTACGACTCGGTCGGCGCGATCCGCGATGTCTTCCAGAATCACCTTCTGCAAGTGGTCGCGCTCCTCGCGATGGAACCACCTGTCGGTGCTGATGCTGGCTTCCTGCAAGACGAGAGAGCCAAGGTCTTTGCTGCCATGCGGCCGATGGACTGCAACGCACTCGTGCGCGGCCAGTACGTCGGCTATCGCGATGAGCCAGGTGTGGCGGAGGGGACCGAGGTCGAAACGTTCGCCGCGGCACGCCTCGAGATCGATTCCTGGCGATGGGCCGGCGTCCCGTGGTACGTCCGCGTCGGCAAGGCACTCGAACAGGACGCAACCGAGGTCGTGATCGAACTACGCGATCCGCCACGGATGCTGTTTGACGAGGCCGGCGGGCCGCCACCTGGGCGCAACCTGATCCGGTTGCGCCTCGGCAAGAACGACGGTGTCACCTTCGCCCTGCAGGCCAAGACTCCGGGGCCGAATATGGACAGCGAAGAGATCGACGTGAATGTCGACTTCGCAGCAGCCCTCGGCGAGCGACAAGACGCGTACGAGCGACTCCTCGGCGATGCCTTGCAAGGTTCGCTACGACGCTTCGCCCGGCAAGACGTGGTCGAGGGCACATGGCGCATCGTGCAGCCAGCGCTTGACAACGGCGGGACTATCCACCCGTACTTCCGCGGCTCGTGGGGCCCCACCGAGGCCGACAGCATCCTGGTCAACGACGACACCTGGTATCCCGTCTCTCCGACCTGACTTCCAGATCGAAGCCGACGAGCACAGGCCATTAGTGTGACCACATGTCGGATTATTCGTCTCACAGTTTGAGACGTTGATATGTGGGTCCCGATCACACTGGCAGCAGCGACGTTTCAGATTCTGCGCACGGCGCGTCAGCATCAGCTGCGCTCGATCCTCAGCGTCAACGCGGCCGGTTACGTCCGCTACGCCTACGGCTTTCCGCTCGCGCTCATCGCAGCTGTCGCAACGTACGTGATCAGTCGGAGGGGGCTTCCCGACATCCCACTGCGTTTCTGGCCGATCATCGCCGGCGCCGGGATCGCCCAGATCGGTGGGACGTTGGCGCTCCTCAAGTCGTTCGATCTTCGCGACTTCGCGATCGGCACGGTCTATGCCAAGACCGAAATCGTCCTCGTCGCGATCGTGTCTGCAGTCGCGCTGGGCGAACCACTTGCCCCACTGGGTTGGGTCGCAGTGGTCATCTGCATGGTGGGGGTCGCCTGGCTCGCAGCGCGGGGCGGCTTGCGGGCCGCACTGTCCAGCGCCGGAGACCCGGCGGCACTCATGGGCGTTCTTGCCGCGGCCGGGTTTGCCGTTGCCGCCGTTGGGATCCGAGCAGCCTCGAACTCACTCGGCGACGCACCAGTCTGGCATCGGGCGGTGCTCACGGTGACCGTCATGCTCGGCATCCAGACGATGCTCAACGGTACGCAGCTCGCCGCAACGAATCGGAGTGAGCTGGTCGCCGTCTACCGCAACTGGCGTGCCGCACTCCCCGTCGGCATCCTCAGCGTCGCCGGTTCGGCTGGCTGGGCCACCGCGGTCACCCTCACGAATGCCACGAAGGTCCGCACCCTCGGCCAGGTCGAGCTGCTGATGGCTTTTGCAATCTCGGTGTTCTGGCTCCACGAGCGTCACGAACGTAGCGAATACGCCGCGAGCGCCCTGGTGATGGCCGGTGTCATCGGCGTCATCGCCTTCGGCTGATCGCCCGCCTTCCAGTCGGCGAACCGGCACTCATCGAACGGCTGCGAACCAACGAACTCGACACCCGCCGACTCGCAGCCGAGCAAGCCGCAATCACACGCGAAGTCGAACGACGCGGCCCGTTCCACGACGACGGACACCGATCAGTCAAAGCATTCCTGCGGGCCAACCTCAACTGGTCAAACAGCCAAGCCGCCAGCACCATCAAAGTCGCAGCACTCCTCGACACCGTGGCCGGCGCCTGAAACGCACTCCTCAAACGGCCACATCGGGCTCGCCCAAGCCAACGAACTCGCCCGGCTACGCGCCAACCCGCGCGTCGGCGACCGCCCCACCGCTAACGCAACGCCGCAAAGAAACTGCCTCGAGCTCACCCATGGGGCGTTCGTTTCCGGGCGGCCTGGCCGGGTCAACTGTTTTGTTTCAGCGCTCCAAGCAGGACTCCGTCCTGCGTCGCTGTCAGGTGCTCGCTCGGAGCCGTCATCGTGGTGGGGACCCGCCGGTGGTTGGTTCCGTTCACGACTCGGGCGCGCCGGCAGATCTGGTCGCCCAGCCACACCTCGCTCGCCAACGCCGGGCTCGAATGCTCCCGCCACAACCGCCACAAACACCGAACCAAACTCCAACGAACCCGCATCACCACCGACCACATCGAAACAACACGCGCCAACGGCACCGCCATGGGCCCCACCGGGCAACGCACCCGAACCGACATCATCCGCGCCCGACTTCCCCGGCGATCGGTCCACCCCGATGCAAGGAACGCTGTCGAATCTGCACTCCGCAACACCGGCCGAATCGACGCGGTCTATATCGCGGTAGTCGATGGCGAATACCGACTCGCCGCCTGACGTTCCCACTCCCCGTCTGAGCGTCCCCCTGTGAGCCGGTCACAAGCCGAGAGACGTTCACTCCTTGTGGCGCGGAAATCGGGCCCCAACCTGAGATGATGGGTTGGTGAGCAGGTCCAAAACGACGTCGATTCGTCGGCCTAAAATCGAAGCACCTGCCTCCAAAGGCGGCTCGTCGCGCCTTGCCGACATCACCCGGTCGATCCCGATCGAGAAGCGCGTCTCACGACGACCCAAGTTCGCACTCTTCGCTGGCCTTGCGGTGCTGATCGTCGTTGGCACCTTGGCTGCTGCGGTGTTCGTCCTGCCGATTGGTACGTGGCAGGACCAAGACGTTGATCTCGTGCAGCGCCAAGCGCAGCTTGACGAACTGCAACGAGTCAATGGCCAACTCGCTGCCGAGGTCAATCGGTTGAAGACCGACGACGGTGTCAAAGAGGCCGCTCGTGAAGAGATCGGTTTCGTGCTGATCGGCGAAGAGCGAACCTCCGTACTCCCCACGCCTCCGCTGCCCGCCGACCTCCCTGACGGCTGGCCGTACAACGTGGTCAGTGAGATTTTTGCTGCCCGCTCAGCTGGGCCTGCACCCGCACCGACCGACTAGGTTGTTCGTCACAGGGAGCCTCACGACCGAGGTTCCCATCGATCCACGACAGGGGTTCACGTGGCTGGTGGCAGCATTCTTGGTAACCGCGTTCAGCGCAAAGAAGATCCGAAGTTCCTGACGACGGGCGGCATCTACGCAGACGACGTCAGCGATCCCGGCCTCGTTGGTGCGGCCCAGGCTGTCTACGCCCGATCAGCGGTTGCCCACGGCAAGATCCTGTCGATCGACATCGAGGGCGCAATCGGAATGCCCGGCGTGCTCGCCGTACACACTGCCGAGTCGCTCGGCCTCGAGCCAATCCCTTCGCCATTCAACCCTGCCGCGGCGCGCACGTTGCTCGCCAGCGACAAGGTCCGTCACGTCGGTGAGCCGATCGCCGTGGTCGTCGCCGAAACCCTGCAGCAGGCGACCGATGCTGCCGAGATGATCTTCGCCGAAGTCGACTTCCTCCCGACGCTCATCGACCTCGAGGGCGCACTCGCTTCCGAAACCCTCATCTACGAAGCAGCTGGCAGCAACGCCGTGTTCGACACCACTGCGCTTGGCTTGCCCGAGAACAGCGACACCGATGAGTTCTTCAAAGACTGCGAAGTCGTCATCAGCGGCCGCTTCATGAACCAGCGCGTTGCCCCGTGCCCGCTCGAAGTTCGCGCATCAGCCGCCGTGTGGCACGAAGGTCGCCTCACCCAGTGGGTCTCCTCGCAGCACGCGCAGGGCGCCAAGGCAGCATTCGTCGCTGCCAACGGTTGCGACGATGGCGACCTTCGGATCATCACCCCCGACGTCGGCGGTGGCTTCGGCGCCAAGATCGACGCCTACCCCGAAGAGATGCTGCTCGGCACGCTCGCCAAAGAACTCAATCGCCCAGTTCGCTGGCGTGAGACCCGCAGCGAATCAATGATGATGCTCGGCCACGGCCGCGCACAGCTGCAGTACGTCACCATGGGCGGCACCAAAGCGGGCGACGTTACGCACTACCAACTGCACGGCATCCAAGACTGCGGTGCCTTCGTCGGCATGGGCACAATCCTCGCCCCGTTCTTCACCCGCCCAATGGCCGCTGCCGTCTATGACATCCCGAACATCGAGGTGCGCACCACATCCGTCGTCACCAACACGACACCGATCACCGCCTACCGCGGTGCTGGTCGCCCCGAAGCCACAGCGGCAATCGAGCGGGCAATGGACTTGTTCGCCGGCGAAATCGGCATGGACCCTGTCGACGTCCGTCGCATGAACCTGATCCCCAAGTTCATGGAGCCGTACACCACCTCCATTGGACAGGTCTACGACGTCGGTGACTTCGAAGGTGCCCTTGACAAGGCCATCGAGGCCGCTGGTTACAGCGACCTCCGCGCCGAGCAGGCCGCCCGCCGCGAGTCCGGCGCCGAAAAGCAGCTCGGTATCGGCGTCTGCGTCTACGTCGAAATCACCGGTGGCGTCGATCCCAAGCAGGAAGACGCCAAGATCGAGATCAACGACGATGGCACCGCCACCATCTACACCGGCACGACGCCGCAGGGTCAGGGCCATGACACCGCATGGTCGATGCTCGCCAGCGAGCAGACCGGCATCCCGATCGACGACATGACGCTGGTCTTCGGCGACACTGATCGTGTCCCGGTCGGCGGCGGCACCATGGGCTCGCGCTCGCTCCAACAGGGTGGCGCGGCGGTCAGCCAGGCCGGCGCCGAAATCGCTGAGAAGGCCAAGAAGGTCGCAGCACAACTGCTCGAGGCCGACGAAGCCGACGTGGTGCTCGACACCGAGTCCGGCAAGTTCCATGTCGCTGGCACGCCCGCCGTGTCCAAGACCTGGTCCGAGGTCGCCATCGCTGCCAAGCAGCAGGGCGACGAGATGACCCTGACCACCACGTTCGTCGCCGACATGCCGACGTTCCCGTTCGGCGCTCACATCGCTGTG
>Ga0075109_1001725_pt1 | contig 13010 bp, 10 predicted proteins | sample AntAceMetag02UKD_FD_69798 | JGI IMG/M metagenome (GOLD analysis project Ga0075109, IMG submission 69798) | Saline lake microbial communities from Ace Lake, Antarctica - Antarctic Ace Lake Metagenome 02UKD | ecosystem: Environmental > Aquatic > Non-marine Saline and Alkaline > Saline | place...
TATAGGGTATAGGGTTACGGGTTTAGGGTCTCGGGTATTAAACATTTCGGACAAGAGCTACAAACTAGGCGGTGGCGCTTGCCAACCGGCCGAGGTGGAGGTGACCGGCCGAGGAGGAGGTAACTGGCCGAGGGGCAGGAGACGGAGCCTTACCGAGGCTGATGACCGAGCCCACGGAGGGGAGGGTGGCAGTGAGCGCCGAGACCAGCTGCTGCATGGGCTTGTTGCGATTCAGAATTCGTACTGGGCGAGCGGCAAACATCACGTTGAGAGCCCAACGCCACCACCTACCCCACCGCATCAGCAGCGTGTCGTAGAGTCCAGAGCGGCCACGTCGATGCAGGTTTTAGATTCGAGACAAAGAGCAGAGTTGTATCCCGCGTATAAGACTATGGCGATGTATACACACCCGATATATGAACACCCACCCGCGAGGAGAGTCAGGCAGTCACTCTGGTGGGGAGACTCTACATGACTACAAGTGAAACCGAAGCCAAGGTCGACGCACACGTCGCATTAGGTGAATTACGAATGTTTGGGTGCCGCAGGTTGATACGCTTGGGTTGACTGCTGGGGCTAGGTGCTCGCTGCTTGGGTGAAAGAGGAGTGCGCCGGCGCCGCCCCGCCATGACGTCCACAGCGAGCATGGCGGCGTCTAGGCAGTTCCACGGGGTGGACAGGTAGGGGTGCGGCGTGAAGATGACGCCCGCCGCCACGCACTTGAGCGCCGCGTCCGTGGAGAAAAACACGGCGACGGCGACGTTGGCGCTGTCGATGTGACGCTGCCAGGTGTTCACTTGGTCCGCAGCTTAGGTTCCCGCGGCGCAGACCACACAAAAACAAACACGGGGATTAGAAATTGAGGGATCTGCGGCTTCGTTGTACACGCGTTGATGTAGGGTTTAGGGCTTAGGGTTGAGGGGTTACAGGGCTAAGGGTTTAGGGTCTAGGGTTTAGGGTTAGTGTTTGGTGTTTAGGGTTTAAGATTTAGGGTTTAGGGTTTAGGGTTTAGGGTTTAGGGTTTAGGGTTTAGGGTTTAGGGTTTAGGGTTTAGGATTTTGGTTTTTTGGTTTTTTGGTTTTAGGGTATAGGGTTTAGGGTTTAGGGTTTAGGGTTTAGGGTTTAGGGTTTAGGGTTTAGGGTTTAAGGTTTAGAGTTTAGGGTTTAGGGTTTAGGGTTTAGGGTTAAGGGCTAAGGGTTTGGGGTTTGGGATTTAAGGTTCAGGGTTTAGGGCTTAGGGCTTAGGGCTAAGGGTCTAGGGTTTGGGGTTTATGGTTCAGGATTTAGGGTCTAGGGTTTTGTGCTTATGGTATAGGGTATAGGGTGGCGGTCCGTTGCTTGGATTCCAGAGAAAGCAGGGCCTGCGCTCGTCTGGCAGTGGCTAATGTTGCAGAATTTAAGAGTTTAGGGGTTAGGGTTCAGGAGTTAGGGGTTTTAATTTAGGGTTTACGGGTTAGGTTTAGGGTTTAGGGTTTAGGGTTTAGGGTTTAGGGTTTAGGGGTTAGGGGTTAGGGTTTAGGGTTTAGGGTTTAGGGTTTAGGGTTTAGGGTTTAGGATTTAGGGCTTAGGGTTTAGGGTTTAGGGTTCAGGGTTTAGGGTTTAGGGTTTAGAGTTTAGGGTTTAGGGTTTAGGGTTCAGGGTTCAGGGTTTAGGGTTTAGGGTTTGAGCTTTAGGGTTTAGGATTTAGGATTTAGGATTTAGGATTTAGGGTTTGTAATTGATGGTTTTGGGTTTAGGGTTTAGGGTTTAGGATTTAGGATTTAGGATTTGGGCTTTAGGGTTTAGAGTCTAGGGTTTAGGGTTCAGGGTTTAGGGTTTAGGGTCTAGGGTATAGGGTTTAGGGTTCAGGTTTTAGGATTTAGGATTTAGGATTTAGGGTTTAGGGTTTAGGGTTTAGGGTTTAGGATTCAGGGTTCAGGGTTTAGGATTTACGATTTAGGGTTTAGGGTTTAAGGATTTAGGGTTTTGGGTTTAGGGTTTAGGGTAAAGGCTTCTGGGCTTTAGGTTTCGGGTTTTGGATTTTTGGATTTTCGGATTTTGGATTTCGGATTTTAGATTTTGGATTTTGGATTTTTGGATTCTGTGTGGGGTTTTGGATTTTGAACTTTGAATTTTGGATTTTGGATTTTGGGTTTAGGGTGCAGGGTTATGGGTTTTGGATTTCGGGTTTTAGCTTTTGTTTTGGAGTTAGAGTTTCGAGTAGACAGTAAAGTAATACTTTTAGGGTTTAGGGTTCACACTTCTGGTGTAAGGTGTGAAGTTAGGGTTTAGGGTTTACACTTCTGGTGTAAGGTGTGAAGTTTGGGTTTAGGGTTTAGGATTTAGGGACTCAGGTCTCCACTACGGTATACAGCACGGCCTTTCGTTCCTCACCACGGGGTCGGTGCCCAGCACGGCTCCAAGGGACGTGGCGATGAAGGCGTAGCTCAGGAATGCGTACCACCGCGAGGACACCACTGCTTGACACGCGCGGCGTAGCGGGTGGTCGTCGTCGAACAGCCAGAGCGCGTAGGTGGACACGTAAGGCGGCATGATGCTCGGTATTTCGCTGTCTGCGATAAAAAATTTGGTGGGAGTGTGAGCTGCACGCGTGCGTGTGTTGTTGGTCCGGCGTTGCCGTCTAGTGGAGGCGGGGACAGTGGCGGCGCCGGCGGCGGCCAGGGGAATGAAGGCAGAGCCGCTTCTGGCGTTGCTCCCTTTCGTCGTGGTGGATGCCGGCGGAGCACCCGCGATTGCGGCTGTAGCGAAGGTGTCGAGGTCGCAATCAGAGGCTGCAGCATCGTCATCGTCATCGTCGTCGTCGTCGTCCTCATTGTCGTCATCAGCGGTGGCAAAGATCGACACCAGCCTACGCGTCTGAAAGTTTGACAGCAACGAGAGGTCGTACCCTACCTCAGTCTCCGTAGAATTCTCGCCGACGGCTCGAAAACTCCGGCCTCGATCTCCGCCCCTGCCGCCCACTCTGCTGACGCCCTTCCTCACCGCAATACTTTTCCGGGCCATCACGCTCGGCTTCTTCGCGCCATCAAACACAGATGCGCTCCATGGCTTGATTGGCTCAGGGGTCGTGGTAAATTCACCGTCGAGGGGCAATCTGTTGCCGCCGAGGGTCAATCTGTTGCCGCCCGGGGTCAATCTGTTGCCGCCCGAGGTCACTCTGCTACTGCCCATGGGCAATCTGCTGCCAATTCCGCTCCCCACGCCGCCGCCGCCGCTGCCTCTACCCCAGCTTGCGCCGCCGCCGCCAGAAGTTGCGGTGCTGCCTCGGTCGGAAGTTTTGCTCAGGTTTTGCACGAACCCCGCGATGAGCATCGATGGGCGATGGGCGGATTGGCCAGTCACCGCCAACGCCACCGCCGCGTCCTCTGGGGCAAGGTCCATCACCGCAGCCATGGCTGCGGCTTCGCCGGTAGTCGTTGCCAACTCGGCTCGGCGCCTTAGCCGTAACCGCCGCCGCTCTCTATCCGCCAATCTCTCGGAGAGCTCCCATACTGTATGGAATTCACAGCCCGCGCACGCCGAGTGAGGTAGTTGAGGCTGGGATATCGTACAATTAAATAAGAAGTGGAAGGAAACGAAGTCATCATTCATATTATCTTCATATGAACCTTTCGCGCAAGAAGTAGTACTCTCAAACGACTCCCTGGAAAGTTTCCGTGCGTGCGTCTCATCTTTCGTGGGACACCCTATTCGGTCATGAAGCTTCAGGTTCATAACATCCGCCAAGGGTGTATAAGTCAGCCGGGCGGCGACAGTGGCGCTTACTTTGTTTGACTACTACTCGGTGCGGTTCGGTTCAGTGCAACGCAGTGGGTGTGCCCGCCCTGCCGTGCCCGGCTCCAGCTCCATCTCTCGCACCGCAGCTTGAGCAGCACCCAACACCGGGCGGCTTCCCACGCGTCAATGTAACCGCCGTGTAGTGCCGCACTCAGACGCACGACGCAAAGAGTGGGAGTATGAATCACAGCAGCGAGGTCTGGGTGTGCACCGAACGAGATCTGCTACGAGTATGAATTCATTTCCTCCACGATCCCAGCACAATTTGACACATTTGAGAGACATTGTTACATTGGGGGGTTCAGTCCTCACTGCCGGTGTATAGGCCACCCGACGCTAGCACCCAGCAGCCGTGTGGGGCTTTGACTTCTCAGGTGCATTCACACAAGTAACAGTCACACGGGTCCGGAGCAACGCTGGTGGAATGAGATTCGCTCCTCATACAAGGATGAGACGCCACAGTCCCCTCTCCCCCTCACCGCTGTCGCTGAGCTCGCGCGCCACTGTGCGGCGCAGGATCTCACCCCTCTGTAGCGACCGCTTCTCATCGTCCCCGAGCTCCAACGTCTCGAGCACCACCGCGATGACTAGGTTGAGGAGCACGTAGTTGACTAGTACGAAGAACACGATGAAAAACGCGGGGGTAATCCAGGGCTCGAGCCGCATTGCGTTGTATAGTAGATCAGTCCAGCCCTCGCCGGTGCTCACTGTGAACATGGTGAGCATAGCTTCAGCGAAGCTGTCGAAGTTCTCACGGGGCATTGCGGGCCCGCGAGGATCCACGTCGTTCCATCGACCCCCGTATATTTGCATGCCGAGTAGAGCGAAGGCAGCTGATAGGACAGCGTAGAAGCCAGCCAATGAGAGCAGAGAACCCAGTGAGGCGAAGACTTGCATCAAAGTATCTCTGCGTGCCTCTCCCGCAGAGGAGGCGACAGAGACGACGGCAGAGGCGACCGAGGCGACCGAGGCGTCGGAGGCGGCGGGAACGCGCGTGCTGGTCGGATACGGAGGAGAAAAGGACGCCGGAGATAGCGATGTCGGGGCGTCAGCCCAGGCGGTGGCGGCGGCAAGGGTGGCTGCTGCGGCGGCGGCGGCGGCGACGGCGGGGTCATACTTTTCAGATGTGTCCGCGTCGCTGTTTTTGTTCCCACCTGAAACATCTTTGTCGTTTTCTGCCGCCGCCTCCACCTTTCGCTTAGATAGATACATTGAACACACGGAGTCGTCGTCGGCATCTGTATCGCCTCCTTCGCGCGACGACATCCAGCTGACTGGGCTGGATGCCACGGAACGAAGCCGCGAGTCTGGGCTACCCTCGGTGTAGCCGCAGCTGTGATTTGCCTTTACCTCACCAGAGGACGTGGACGGCGACGAGGAGAAGAAGAAACGAACCATGCGTAGCGGCGCCGCCACGTTGGGCCCCCCAAGAGACATGGACAGGGCTGTGGCCGCCAGCGCTGCGACGTCCCACGCCAGCAATCTCTCAGACATGCTCATCGCGGGCGGGGGCGGCGGTGGCGGCGGCGAGCCCCCGTCCAGCCCGCCCTTGGCGGCGGGCGTGGTGTTAACGAACATCCTCAACACGAATGTCGACTCTGCCGTCAGGTATTTTCGAATCTCACCCCATGCCGCGACTAGCCTGAATAGAGCCTCCCCAGCGAACACCGCGAGGAAGCAGAGCTCCGCAGCTGTGATGCGCCGCAACAGGGTCGGATCCATGCCGTGGTGTAGGACACCCCGCCACGGGATCTCGGAGGAGCCGCATGTGTCTGAACGAATCCATTGAACATATTAATATTTGAAGTTTGTACCCGAATTTTCATTGTCAAATCTTGACTGAGTGTACAGGTCAAGGGTTGGGTCTTGAGTCAACGGGGTGTAAGAGTGTAAGAGTGCGGGTGCACAAGGTAGGCGCATCGGCATGCTCGACGGTGCTGCGTCCCCGCCGTGGTGGTACACGCACATCACGCACATGTTGGCGGTGATGACTACGCGCGTAACGCGGTCCAGTTGGCGGTGGCGGGCGACCGACACGGTGAAAGCGCTCAGCCGTCGCAGCGTGTAGACGGCGGCGGCGGCGGCGGATGATCTGTCGTCGCTGCCGTCGTCGTCATCATCGTCGTCATCGTACAGATGCGTCACTCTTGAATGCGCCTCCGGGTGAACGCGCGCCTCCTGGGTTCTCTTCGTGCTTCGTTTGCCATCGAGCGCCGATTTCACCACGTCCGCGAAGCTCTGAGGAGGCTGCACTTTTTGTGTGTGTTTTTTCTTCTTCTTGCCGCCACTCCTGCTGATGCTCAACGACGACAATAACGACACCTCAGACGACGACGACAACCCGCTCGATGCGGCGGAGAGTTCCCCCCCCTGTAGCTGTCGCCTTCCTTCACGTTCGCCCTCATCTCTACCTCCATCTTCCTCGAGGCGTACACCTTCCCCTGCGCTATCGCCGTCAAAGGACCGAATCGCATTCACCAGGACCTCCCGCCGCCGTTCCTCCCTAACCCGCACCAACAACGACTGGTGATCCTTCCTCAACCGCAAGAACACCCCAGAAATAGCCGCGACGAATACCGAGACGAGAAAGTACGTCCCCACGATAATGAGCGTCACGAAGTAGGCACCTTATACCAGGGTCTGTCACCTCGTCGCCCGCTCTCTATCACCGCGCGGCCGGGGCCTGCCTGGGAGAGCAGTGCACCATGCAACACTGGAGGTGCTCACGCCAGTCGAGTGATAGCAGGAAATACGGAAGCCTCGTATTTGCTCACTTCATCACTGGCTGAGGCTGGATAGGGTTGAGGGAGCATCTAGGTAGAAGCAAACACCCTAAGGCCTAAACCCTACAGCCTACTCCCTAGACCCTACTCCCTAAACCCTTAACCCTAAACCCTAAACCCTAAATCCTAACCCCAAACCCTAAACGCTAAACCCTACTCCCTACTCCTTACTCTCTGAACTCTAAACCCTAATTCCAAAATCTTAAATCCTAAACCCTGAGCCCTACACCCTAAGCCCTAAACCCTAAACCCTAAACCCTAAACCCTGAACCCAAAATCCCAGACCACTAACCCAAAACCCAAAACTCAGAACTAGAAACTCATAACCCAATACCTAAATCCCTGAACCCTAAAGCCTACACCCTAATCCCTGCACTCTAACCACACCTCCCAAATCACACTCCCAGTTTCTGACCCCCACGTGCGGCGACGTCCCCCGCCTGCGATGCGGTACTCGGCGTTCATGACGGCGTACATGACCTCGTCCCACCCCTCCAGGGTGATGCACGTGAACATGGTGAGCAGCGTGGACCCGAAGTTGTCGAAGGACTGGCGCCCGAACTTCGGGTTGCCCGGGAGCTCGGAGCAGTACAAGCTGGCCGTGGCGGGTATCCTGAGCACGTCGCCTCCACCTCGGGTACTGCTGCTGCTGCTGTTGGTGGTGGTGTTGGCGAGGGCGACGGTGTCCGTGGCGTTGGCGATGCCGCTGTTGACACCGCCGGACGTGTACGTCGTCCCCCCAGTGCCCTCCGCCGCTCCGTAGGCGCCGTATACTCCACCGGAACCGGTGGACACCAGCTCCGGGCACGAGAACCCGCGACCCTCGGGTCCGCCGGTCACGTCGCCGCAGAATAGCTCCCGCCCAGGAGCTCCGCCCAGCGCGTAATAAAACTGCCCGGCGGTTTCCGGCGAATCGGTGAGCACGCAGCGCCGCCGCAGGCTCCCCCCGAACATGGACATGCCCATAAGGCCGTAGAAGGCGCCACAAAGGACGATGACTCCTCCAAGGTCAGCTAATGTCTCCACGCTGCGGCTCAGCGCCTCCACGATGGCCACCACTGCACCGGCGAGGCGAAATTCCCGGAGAGCCAGCATGGCGCGAAACAGACGAAACTGTCCGAGGCTGGTGCGTAGGGAAAACGAGTTTCCGGTTGTCGTCGCGCGATTCGCGACGATCAGCGCCCAGCTCGCCACCACCACGGCGGCGTCCAGGCGGTTGTACGCGTTGCGTAGGTACGCGTGTTTGTGCCGCGCGAGACCGAGCGCGAATATGCGAAGGCACATCTCCACTGTGTACACCGCCAGGATCGCGACGTCAGCGATCTCGGGATGCGACCACGACGAGTGGGCGTCCGACTGCGACGCGAACGACGACGGCGTCGCGGTGGGCTGTTGCTGCTGGCTGTAGCTGCCGCGGCCGTGACTACCTCGCCATGAGCGGTGCTCAGCGGCGGCCGCGTCGCCGTCGTCAATCCCAATGTCGCTGGCCGAGAGGGTGAGGACGGCGAAGTGCGCGAGGATGAGAGCCACGAGCCCAAGCTCTGTAGACCGCCGATAGAGGAGTGCAAAGACCCGCGCGCGCCCGGGATGGCTCGGCCCGAAGTGGCCCAGGGATATGCCGGTGAGGACGGCACCCGTGCCGACGGCGCTACGCGCGGTGACTAGATCCTCATCGCTCCCCGCCGCCTCGCGCCGCAGTGCTTGTAAGGCGGCTGCTCGGAAGCGCAGCTTGGGGGTCCTAGGTGGGGAAGGCGGCTGCGCATCCGACGCTTGGTGAGGCGTTTTCTTGAGCTGCGAAACCTTTCCCCCCCCCGCCCCTTCGCAATGAACGGCTTCACCGGTCGCGGGGGACACGCGATGCGCCCCCCCCATCGGCCCTGACGTCGAATCGTCCCGCGTAGGGTACGACCGCGACGCCTTCCCGACCGTTCTTCGTCTTCTACAGCCGCGCTCGTGCTGCCAGACTGCGGCGTCTGAAGGTGTACTGGTATGTTGATTATGCCGTGACGCTGACGTTTGATTTTCTCTACCCGCAAAACGAAGCGGCACTTTTTATGAGCCGTTTTTTTCTTTAAGGGTGTCCCCTCCCCTGTCGCGATGAAAACGGCTACTAGTACTGCTCCGCGACGACCCTTCAAAATAAATCGCCTGACGATGTTGAAACCAAAACATTTGATTTGAAGCTTGAAAGTTGAAACCAAAGACCACTGGCTGCTGGCTGGAATAACTAACAACAAGAGTTTTCTTCAAGTTTGTTTCACGACATTGCAACGCGTCACGTGCCCGACGAGCAGAAGGGCAGCCGTCCGGTTGGCAAAATTCAAGTGCGCGCTATCCCCTTGCTACACGAGAGCCCCGAGGATGTGTCCCAAGTGTGACGAGCGTACGGGGAATTCTGCGACACGGTGGATGGTGAACAAAGCAGGTGGATTAAAGCATTACCTTTTCCTTCACGCACGGGAAACAGCAAGCAAAGCGTGCACGAGCCGAGACATAGATAGTCTTATGCGCCGCACACTAACACAACTCAACAAAACCCCGCCCTCCTTTGGCAAGTGATATCCGGACGTTTGTTGTGCGCTTCTATACCGAGCCAGGACATTCAAACCAAGACAGCGTCACAACCTTGGCGCAACCATCGTCTGGCCAATAACGCAGGAAGAGGTTGCGGAGCTCTGTCTTGGCTGTCCTCGTCGTCGACGAAATGGGTCCCTTTGCATCCCCACCTCTTAATGAAGTGAAGAGCCACTGCTGTTCTAGCAGTGCGCCCGACTGTCGAACTCTACCGCCATGTCGTGATCAGGCAGAGAGATATAAAATCGAATGAAAGGCCATTGTCCGTCACGTGCTCCAAATCCTGCTGGAGCCTGGAGGTCGAGCTCGCCAAACTGGAGCCGAGCTCGCCAAAGGCCTGAGCCAGTTGCCGATGTCCACCAGACAAGGTGGTGTCAATGCACACTAAACGTGTCGATCGTCGACCACGCCTTGGGAAAAAAACTTGGTTGCTATGTGTACTCGACGTGAAAGTAAACTTTGATGCATGGGGTGTGAGTTGGAAGAGCATTTGTTTCTTCCCGGCGACAAAATTGCGCGCCTTTGTGTCGCGCACCAACTCCCACATCACAGCATATGGTGAAGAAAAATATTTGTTGTCTGCAGAGTGAATAGGGATGTTTGCGTTCAAAAGCGAGATCGCCAAACCCTGAGGGTCCATGCCCGGCGCCGCTCGCACCGCCGCAGTCTCCAGCGCCTCCCACGTCTCAGCCTTTGGCGCCCTCCCCAGCGTTGCAACCAATTAAATAAATAAATAAAATATATAAAATTATTTAGAGCACTTCCCTCAATTATGTATCATATCTGCGGAGTAATTCCCTTTACGTATTTGTTCCATATTTGAAGCAAGATGCCCTTAGGTACACTCCCAGCTTAAGCTCGACTGGGGGGTTGCGAATCGTGATGTCAAGAGCAGGCAGGCAGTGTGAGCAGTAATGATTCTGCTACCCGTGGAGATATTATATTTGGCTTCCGCAGTATCCATCGCGGCTGCCACGGTGAAAACACCAAGGCAATTTTTCGTCCACTCCTTGGCCCGAGCGTTGAAAGCTGCTCAACTGCCAGGCGAGGGGTCACTACGAGGAGGTGGAATGATCCGTTTCGACTCCCAGCGTTGCGTAAGCCCACAGCGTGATTGCCAAACCCTGAAGGTTCTCGCACTGCCGCAGTTTCCAACGACCTCGCAAGCGTCTCTATGCCAACAGCATAGTAGCAAAAGCCTGAGGGTTGCTTAGCTATTCTCCCCATTCTACTGGATGCCATGCTCACGTTGATCTCATTCAGCTGGTCCAGGTTGTTCTTGACGATGGACAGGATTATCTTGGGCGCTCGTAGCATTGGTGAGTAAGGAGGTGATTGACTTCCCTCGCGAGTTGTACGCTACCCACCTCCTCCTCTCTCTCCTTTGCCACCCCTGCCACCTCTCATATCACTCCAAAGCCTGTCGCCTCAGCCCGCCTTCTCGAGCCCGACAAGTGTTGACACCGCAAGCCTCCCGAGAGCTGTCGGATCCATCGCCTCCCCTGGAATGAGAATACGGCTAACGCGAAGGCCAAAAGGCGCTGGTGCGGCAGAGTTCTCCCACTCCCTCCTCTCGCCGCCGACAGCTGATCAAGCGGTGGCAGGTGCGCACACACTGTGAAGATCCAGCTAGCTCTACGGTCACCGCACGCGGCCCTGACGACGACGATGTCAGTAACGCGAGGCTCGAAAGCGGCGCTGTGAGCGGAGCTCGGACAGCCCGACGTGCCTCCCCAAAAGATGGAGGCAGACGAGTCTCCGTCGTTGCCAACGAGACAACAGGACCCCCACGAGGCTGTTGCTAGCGGACGGAGCGATCTTGGACCAGGACGCATGCGGTAATCATCATCGTCCGTCGCCTACGCCCACGCCCACACTGCTGTTGCTGCTAATGTTGCGCTGTTCGACAGAAAAGGAGAGATAGGCAAAAGTGGCCGGAAACAAGGGGGGGTCGGGGGTGCGGGTGGGGGGGTATTCAGGTGTGGCAGTATGGGCATCCGCCAAAAACCTCCACACCACTTATTCACCTATGTGCAATCCCCATCAAAAGTGGGCAACCAAACAATACCAAAACCCTTCCGAGTTATCGCCCTTCCGCTTCCCTTCCCTTTCCCACAGCAACAACTTCAGTTTTCCGGGTCCGTTTTGTCGTTTCCCGCGCAGGGCTGAAGTCACGCCTTTCTCGTCGCACGCGCACACCAAAGCTGACGCCACGCCCACGACACCAGACAAACCACCAACACACGGTCCGGGAAAAGTTGGAATAGCAGCGTTTGCCACGAGAGAGAGGCTTCGTCAAAAAGAGAAAAGGCGCACAAAAAGAACCACGCACGATAAACCGAAAAGCGGCAGCATGGACGATACCACCAGCAGCGCCCCCACCAACCCGAGCCCTGAGGATCTCGCGGTGGGCATAGATCTAGGCACCACATACTCGTGCGTGGGGGTGTGGCAGAATGACAGGGTGGAGATCATCGCCAACGGTACCCCCAACTTCAGACTTAAAGCCCTGAACCCTAATTGCTAAAACTTAAAACCCAAAACGCCGAGTCCCAAACCTCAAATACACCAAACCCCAAACCCTAAACCCCTGCACCTTAGACCCTAAACTCGGAACCCTATAAACCCTAAACCCTCGTGCCGTCACGCCGTCACGCCCTCGCGCCCTCACGCCCTCGCGCCGTCACGCCCTCGCGCCCTCGCGCCCTCGCGCCCTCGCAGACCAGGGCAACCGAACAACCCCCTCGTACGTCGCCTTTACAGACACCGAGAGGCTCGTGGGGGACGCCGCCAAAAACCAGGCGAGAGTTTTTTTGGCTAATCCAAGAAACGACTCTTGGCTCAAAAAAAAAGTTAATAGCTCATAACATCCCTGAAAGCAGTTTATGGCGTAAGCATCTAATAGGCGAGGGAACGAAACCTCCTCACACTGGCACGGGGGGGGTGTCATTGCGCAGGCTGTATTCATATCCTGGCAAACCCTTGTTTCTGATTGGCGCGCACGTGCTGAAGGAGACCTTCCATCGAGAAAGGCTGCCTTAGCAGTATTTGGCCACCAATCGGGCGACAGTATGCTCTTGTTGATACGGTGACGGTCGTAGAGGTGAAGTCCACCAGCCGGTCGGTGATGTTGGTTTAGTCATGACTTTCCTAGTCTATTTGAGTGGTGTTCATATGCAGATATGCTTCCTTGCTAGCTTGGTCGTGCGTGAGAACCTTACGCTGCAGGTTGCCGTCAACCCGCACAACACCGTGTTCGATACGAAGCGCCTGATTGGACGCAAGTTTAACGACGATACGGTGCAGTCCGACGTCAAGCTGTGGCCGTTCACGGTCGAGGCTGGCGCCGCCAACAAGCCGATGATCAGGGTCGATTTCAAGTTCGAGACTAAGGTTGGGCTCGTAAAGAAGGACGCGACTCACAACCCTGCAACATCCAGATGCACGGGTGTACAAAGCGTGCGCATAGTTGTGTACCGGGTACGAGAGGGGCGAGAGAAGCAACGTTCAACGCTGATTCACTCACCCAACCCCAGAGCTGCACGCTCGCATATCCCTTCCTTGCAAAGCCTAGGGAGAGGCTCATCTTCAAAGCTACAGTCCGGAACGTATCGGCTACTGGCACACTGGGCTACTGTGGGCTACTTTGGGGATACTCTAAGTAAGCCACGTAGTACGGGGTTGTGAAAGCTTTTTTTCTTTTTTCTTTTACAAGCAGACTACTAGTGGCTGAGTCGGGTAATCCCCTATTCGTGCATCGAGTCGCAACTCGCGGGGGTATTTGGGGATTCTTCTTCTACGCGTGTTGGATGTGTCACCTCATCGCCACCGCCACCCCTGATCACGCCGCGCTGCTAAGTCTAGGGCGCGTGGTAC
>Ga0075109_1001728_pt1 | contig 12982 bp, 1 predicted proteins | sample AntAceMetag02UKD_FD_69798 | JGI IMG/M metagenome (GOLD analysis project Ga0075109, IMG submission 69798) | Saline lake microbial communities from Ace Lake, Antarctica - Antarctic Ace Lake Metagenome 02UKD | ecosystem: Environmental > Aquatic > Non-marine Saline and Alkaline > Saline | place...
GTGTTGATCGTAGGGATTATACCCGTTGATGGACTCGGGATCGTACGCATCGTCAGCACCATCGTATGAGCCGCCAAGGGCAGAGGCGTCTGCGCTGCCTCCGCTGGCGGCTTGTCCTTGTTTATGACTGGTCAAGCTTGGAACGACGCCACGAACGGTGAGCCTAACATCTTCGAGTACGATAAGCATACCATTCGGGTAAAACTCTGCGTATGGCACGCCGACGTGGATCTCGAAGGCGCCCTTTTCGTGCACGTACTGGCCACAATTCTTCACGCCGTACGCCTCTCCCTCCAGATACCCATCTGCAAGTGCGATTGACAGCTCGCCACGAAGGAAGGAACCTGCCGCCGTGCATTCCGTCGAGTGACCCACCTTGAGCGTGGCGTTCACCGAGGGAGAGGTGAAATCGATGCTAGCGGCGATGGCCCAAGTGCCCGACCTCGTATCGAACATGAATGCAATCTCAGCCCCAATCTCGGCATTGCCGTCCAGCGCCACCATAATTTTACCGCCGACTGATCCGGATACAAACCACTCTGAGTCCTCCGCTGTGCCATTTTTGTAAGCTAACATATCGATGTGGAAGGCGTCAAGGGTGAAGCCCTTGACGAAGGTGACGGGGGATGTCGTTCGACCCCACGCGTGAAGCCTTGGTTCGTCTATTGAAGTCTCGCCGCAGTAAAAGTAGACGCCGAGGTAAAAGTCAGTCATGTTGAACTCCTCGCCAACGCGGACCGTGAGGAACGCCTCGGCTCCTATACGGTCACCCTTTCGACAGGGATAGTTGAACTCGGCCTGGCCCTTGACTCTAAAGTAGGCACTCTTTTCTTCAGGGACCGACTCGATCTGAAACTTGGCTTTGAGGCCGAGACCACGGAGGTGGAACCCAGAGGAATTCTTCGTAAAGTTAAAATCAGCGCTTAACAGGATGCCCGGGCCCATGTCCGGAAGCTCACCTGAGGAAGCTCCGAGCAATCCGATGGTACCTCTGATATTGCCGTCGATGGTCGAGAAATCCTCGGCACCATCCTTCTTTACCATTCTCAGCCCGACGTGTCCACTCACCAACGAGAAGGTGTCGGGAACAATATCCCAATGCCCGACGTACACGTCGACTTCATAAAGCGCGTCTCCGTAGTAGTCTGGACAGTGCTTCTGGAGTCGTGCCTTTATGAATAGATCCGCAATACCCTCTCCGAGGTGCAGGTTAAGCGCGCCATTGAAGACGTGACCAGGATCCTCGCATCGACCGATGGGAAAGTTCCCAGCCACCGTGAGGTTCATCTTTGGGTGAACGTAGGACAATGAAACTGCCATGCGGCCGTCGGGGTCGGGCTCCTCGGGGCTGACGTGTTTCGTTGAGAGAGCCAAGCTGACGCCGAGCACCATCGGCATTGTCTTGAGCGTGCTGATGTTGACTTGCGTGACAGCGTAACTGCCGCGCACGCCGTGTACCAGATGGGTACGCATAGCCACTTTCTCGAACAGCCTATCCACCCCCTCGTTGTCAAACGTCGAGGTTTTTGCGATCATGCCGTTCATATCCTTCCTCTTGTTGACGATTTGCAAGGTAAGCGCGCCTATGACGTCGAGGGTGCCTGCCCCGCCGCAGGTCAATACAGCCGTGGCGTCCGAAGTTTCAACTCTGAGGAAGCCGACATTGACAGTGAGCTTCGCATCTGCGGTCACCTTCCGACCGTCCTGGCACGGAATGGGAACCCGCATCAGGGAGTTCATCTCGACCACGTCATCGCTGCCGCCGCTGCCGACACCTCTGACCAGGAAGCGAGCGATTACCGCCACGGTAAAATCTCCGGTGGTTAGTTTTGTGGGGAGTTTCGCATCAGATATCCAAAAGGGAACCTCTGCGAGACCCTGACTCGCCGCCGCGAGAAGAACAGGAGGCATGCCCGGCACAGAGGCGAGATGCACCCCACCGCGTACTAGCCCTGAAACATCCCGAGCAGCCTCAGAACCCTTCGTAGCACCGAGCTCGCCGACCACGGCCGCGTCGGACAGTGACACGCCGTTTCCAAGTGTGAAGGAGCGAGACTTTAACGCGGCTGCAAAGCGCACAGTTCCGGTGCCATCGCACGCCGCGGCACCCCATGCAGGGACCTCGATGAGGGAAATCGGCGTGGCGTTAACGTTGGTATACGGATTCGCACGCACGATTGCCCCAGCGTCGATGGAGAGGGAACCCACGAGGAGACATTCGCCGCTGTCCGCCTTCTCACCCGATCCGAAGACATTCAAGTTGATGCTAGCTGGACCGTTCTGCGCCTTATAAGCGATGGAGGTGCCAGCGTCCTTGGAAGTGACTTCATCAGACCATGTGACACCCCCGCCGTTAGCATCGCCCTTTGCCTTGACTGTGACTACCGAGGACTCCAGATCCAACGCAATTTGAGCCGTCCAAGACCCGCCAGAGAAGACCTCCAACATAGCGTGCACTCGCTTCACGGCGCTTCCTTCCGGGATCGACTTGAGCTCGGAGATCCAGTCGCCCGCGACGCCGTCAGCGGGGGCAAGGAACGCGTGAATGGCAGCGATGCGTCCATCCATTCGACCGCTGTCTGCAGGATAAATTACCACGGTCGCGCCGGGCATGTCCGGAAGTAAGACCGCTTCTGACGCTTCGTTCTTTGGCAAAGACACGCGCATGAGGGCGCTGGCGACGCAGGGTGTGGCATTAAACGGGTGCACGACGTCCAGAAGAGACCCCGCGGTCAATATGATAGCACCATCGCTGAGGGACCCCTCGAAGGTAAAGCTAGCCACAGCGTAGTCAGGCACCAAGGGTCCGGTACCGTACGCGGCAGCGCCGCTGTATGCAACCTCTAGCGACGTTACCGTTGCCGTTCCAAAGTCCTTATCGATGGGAGTCGAGCCCTCCGGCGAGATGGAAACTGCGGTGGACTTGAGCACCGCCGCAACACCCGCCGCCGGGGCGAAGTGAGCGTCGCTGATGTCATCCACCTTGACACTGGATGGCATCTCTGCGCCATATACCGAAACAGTTATGGTGGCTTGATCGATGACAAAGCCGTCGAATGACACGCCGTGGAGTGAGACTCCCTTCACACTGGACGCTGATGCCGTTACACCATACAAAATCGTTTCTGGCACACCCTTCAGACCTATGGATGAGGCCCCAACCACAGCCGTAACAGCCGCCGCCTCATCTGCCACGTTGAGCGAGGGTAGTTTAATGGTGGGTTTGCGGGTGCTGTTGGTGAGAAGGAAATCAGGAAAGCAAGATATGCCGCCCACGGCGTCGATGGGCAGCGTGAAAGATGCCCCGTTAGTTCGACCCAGCGCTTCCCACTTTTCGAAGATCGTGCTCCCGGTGATGCCGTCGATGGAGCACCAGGGTGATAGAGCGAAAGTATCCTCGGTATTTTGACCGAGCAGCTCGGCGGTGACCATCGTTGACGTCGTAACGTCGTGCACGATGCCAGAGGCGGCATGATGTTCGTGCCAATCTGGCGCAAAGGAAGAAGCGAGGAGCGATCGCGTCTTGTGTTGTTCGACGCTGCTGTCCTCTGCTCCGGGAGCGCCGAGCTCGTGAAAGCCCTGGGCAATCGGATCGATACACGCGGCGGCTTCCCCGCTGGCGCGGCACGCGCCACGTGCTGTTCCAATATGCCTCCCACATAACGCGGCGGTGGAGGAGGCGGGAGATATCCAGGAGATGCAAGCAATCAGGGCTGTCTCTGCGGCGGCGGCGCACGCGGCAGTGCAAGTCTCAGAAGCACGACCAGCATGACAAGTTGGGAACTGTGCCTCCACTAGGTCCTGCTCGGGGTTGCCGAGGAGGCCGAGGCTCGCGGCGTCGGTGACGTCCTCCGCAGTGTCAGCGATTTCGTCATGATGGCGACCGGCGATCAAATCGGCTCGGGCCTTCCCGACCATTTTGGCGGCATCCGTGGAGGACAACTGAGACTCACCGCCCGCAAGGCGGACTACGAGCGTTGAGATGATTTCCTCGTCAGACGCGTCTAGAGCCAGCGCCGGATGGCCACGGGTAGCGTCCTCATCAAACTCGGCGTGGCGGCGTCTAGCATCGAGGTCGTACGCCTCGTGGAAGGGTGTGAGATATGTCGCGACGTACTCGCCCGGGCGTGCGTGTTGTCTGAAGTGGAGCAGTATGCCGCACACCTCACACTCCTCGTCGTTTTCCGTCTGCCGATCGCGCGTCTTATAGCTCGCGCGGCCTGAGGCGCAGTGCTCCAAGGCGGTCACTCCACACTCCGTCTCCACGTCGCGCAACGCTTCGTGGCACGTCTTGGCGGCGGCACTTACTGCAGACACCTCGTTTACATTGCGTCCCTTGGCCTGCAACCAAACGCCGCACTCGCCAATGGCGATGTTAGCGTGACCGCGACATGTGCCGGAGCAGTGCTTGAGCGAAGAGGCCAGCGGGAAGTGATCGGCTGGTTTTCCAACGTGCTCGTGAGCCACGTGCGTATTAGCTGCAAGCACCTCGCCCTGTAGTGCGCGGCGACGGGCGGCACGGCCCAGCTCGAAAGATGATTTTCCGTGCTGGGCTGCGGCGGATGCGACAGGAGACTTTGCCGCATCGGTGGTCGACGTACTAAAGCCGAGATGCGACTGCGCGGCGAGTTTTCTCACGACCGTGTTTGCGGCAAAGCGGTGCGCAGGCACCGGGTTCATGTTCGCACGCTCCCATCTCGCCGGGCAAAAGTACGAGCACCGCGTGCCCATGACACCGTTTGCGCATCCCGTGCGTGCATAAATGGGAGCGGCGAGAAGCCCAATCGATTCCGAAGGTTCGAAGGACGCGCAATCTGCATGCCGGCGAAGGGCATCACCCGCTGCACCGACCCCTTTAAGAGCCTCTGCGACAACCGAGGCGTCGTCGAGAGAAATGCCGGTGACGGTAAGGGTGACGGCTGTGACATCCGTGACACCTGCTTCTTCCGAAAATTTTCTGGACCAAGGCGTGACGCGAACAGCGCGGACGTTTGATATGCCCACGCCAGAGTGCGCGGCGACAGTGCAGCGAAGCGCGTCAAGCATATCGCGAGACGTAGAAATGGAGTCAGCATCAGACCCTGCACGCAGAGCCACGCGAGATTGTGTGGCTCCACATTCGGCGTCGAGGCAGTTGGGCGTTGAGCGCATAACCTCGGGCGAACACTGGGGGCAGAAAGCCGCGGCGGTCTTGTGGATGCGCACGAGCACGTGTACCTGCACCTTGTTGATCGTGGACTTACTTCCGATGAGAACGCGGCGGAAATCGATTGCTGCATTGCCAGAGATGTCATACGCGCGAAGCTTGGATAGAGCCGAGAACGTGCTTGACACGTCCGCGCCGCTGCCGGACAGTTGATTGTTTTCGACGAAGATTTCCGTGAGGTGGCGGTGTTTCCGCGAGGAGATCGCGTGACCGAGGGAACCCTCGATGCGATTGTGGGACACGTCAAGGAAGCGGAGTTCAGCGGCGTTACTCAACGAGGCATCTAGCGACCCAGAGAAGCGGTTGTCGCCCACGTGAAGATGTCGGACGTGAGCGCCGAGAGCCCCAACCGAGCCGCTGAGCATGTTGCGACTGAGGTGTATCGCGTCAGTTGCTCCCTTGCTCCACATGCAATCGGGGACGGTGCCCACTAGCTTGTTCCCGCGCAGATCGATGTGTGCAGCGGACGATCCTAGGGCGCAAGCAGCCGACGGAACGACGCCAAGCGCCGACTGCTCGCTCCAGCGCACGGAGCCGAGGTACGCAGCGGCGTTGGAGGTGTCCGCGTGCGATGCGAGGCTGGACGATAAATCACGCGGGGTAGCCTCAAGAAAAGAGTAACATACCGAATCAGTTACATTCCCGCAGGACGATTGCGCCGCCATCACGGCCGCCGTGCATTCCAAGTGAGTGTCTCTGGAGTCAGCGCCGGCGCCGGCGCCCACGTGAGCAGACACCGACGTCTCGAGGCGGAGAACGACCGCACCGCAAGTGCCCGCGAGATGTCGTAGCGATGACGTGCACATTTTCGAGCACGGAAGGGTGGAGCTAGTGAGTCGCGCGATACCCTCCTGGATGAGCCTCGCAGCCTTGGTCTCGGCGCTGGTGGACGCAGCGGCAGCAGTGACACGGCAAGCGGGCGCACTGATGGAGCTGACGGCCATGGCGCAGTGCTCAGCGGCGACGACAGCCTGCTCCTTGGTAAAGAAAGTCGTCGCGTATGCGTGACTGTCTCGGTCTTCGAATGACGCAGCAGAAACGGCGCAAGCCAGAGCTGTGGTGCGGAGTGCGGCACCGCAAGGCGGGCTCAGCGCCTCGTTGACGGCTGCGCTCGCGGCTTGAACGTCGAGGGTAAATCGGTCATTCTTCACCACGATCGCTATAACGTCGGGGTGAACCCCCAGATGTGCCGCGGCCCCAGCAACAGTTGCTTCACCCAGCGAGGCAGCACCAGCGGCGGTATCGACGGCATCAGCGGCGTATAAGGTGGCGATTAACGCGACGTGCCTCTCCTGCTCGGCGCGAACGGTAGCGCCAAGCTCTCTCTCGTGAACCCGGTGCTCGTACCCATCTCTATCAACGGCGTAGACGACTGTACCATCCCCAGTCATGATCAGGTGGCGGGCATCCCGACCAAATACCGACTCTCTCTGCGTTATAGGCTTCTTGAAGGTGACGCGCGGCGCGATGGACACACCGTGTAGAGCGGCAAAATCGAGCGCCGAGGAGCTCAATGTAGACGAGGGGGATGCGATGGCGTGGCCGAGTGAAGCGCTCAAGTAGGAGCTGGACCGCCCAAACTGCACTTCGTCGACGCACGTGACGGCGTTGCCTAAAAGTGTGACGACTAGATCCTTCACAGCGTTGAGCAAGCCCTTGATGGTGCTGGACACGGTGAGCGAAAAGAGCAGGTTCAGTGTGATGCGCCGTCCCATCACGCAGGGTTGCACAATACGTGGAATTTGTTTTAAAAGCAAAAGTACCACTCAGGTTATCAGTCCCACATTTACATTCGCCGTGCACGCGACATTACTGTATGCAAAAGAGAGAAAGCGAGAGAGACAGAGAGGGAGAGAGAGAGATAGTATCACACCCCTCACCATAAACTCGAAGTCGAGCAGTCCGTTTATTTCCAATGCGTTGGCGTCGAACTTTCCACCGATGGAGAGTTCGTAGACACGAACCACCCTCGTGCTCGCTCTCCACAGCCACTTGAGAAACCTGAAGGTTGAGATTTGATGGTTGGCATTGGCGACGTTTCGAGCATCCACCACCTTTGTCACCGCACACACCGCCATCTTGAGGATGTACTCCGCCAGGAAGAGAGCTGCCTCCACTACGACGAGAAGTAATTCGACAATCTTCAGCAGGACACGCGGGATGAGAAGCGCCATGTAGACCACCGCCTCGACGACGGAAATAGTCACCAAGAGAAACGCACGGGCGATGCGCATGTACCACACGCAGCACTCGTACCACCAATCGTCAGATTTCTGCCTCAGCTCCGCCACGAAATTATCGCACCCGGCGGGCAGCTCTTCGTGGTAGAGCATCTCGTACCCGCACTCTGTCTTTCCATCCACCGTCATGCAGCCAGTGCCGTAAATCTTCTTGAAGCGCGCTTGGCAGTCGTACGAGGACTTGATTTCAACCGACTTGTGGTACAGACTCTCCATCTGAACCTTTTCGTTTTCTTTGGATTTGTAAAAGTTGAGCTCGCGCATGACCACCCTCGAAAGATGATCCAGGGCCCTCTGCGCCGCCTTCACTGCCTTTTTTGCCTGCTCAAGTGCCCAGATGGCGGCGGCGAGGATTTTTTGTGCAATCTCGACGGCGAGCACCAGCGGCGTCAGCGCTGACATGACGAAGAGCTTCAAAATAGGGTCTGCCAACGCCATTGCCTCGTTGAAGATGTAAGGTTTTATGGTAACGCCCATAGATAGGCTGATACCTGCCATCGAAGAGAGGTCACCCTTTTCTTTCACGGAGGAAAAGTCAAAGGGCACGACGTCCAGGTGGCCCTCGATGTCACCGAGCACTTTCGTTCCGAAAGCCCAGGTAAACTTGAACCACATGAAAATCCCCCCCCCTTCGGTTGCAGGCCCGGGCTTTATGGAAATGTCGAGTTCCATTGTAAACATCAAGAACGTGAACGTGCCCTGCGTGATGAGGTAATTATCACTCTGCGTCTTACCGCCGAGTTTCATGGAGAAGAACGCGCCCTTAAATCCTGCGCGGTTTGCGGCGGTAAGTTCTTCACTGTTGGCATCCTCTTCCTCGTAGTCGTCTTCGTATTCCCCCTCTGCCTCCTGCGCTTCCTCCTCTTCCACTTGACCACATAGGGAGAGCGCATCAGCAGAGAGGGGAGTCCAGGCGAATGCTGAGCAGTGCGAGTGCTGCTGGAAAAGGAGAGCGTCCGTCGAAACGCCATTCGCATCCGAGGCGGCGTGCGCGGAGGCATCACCAGCGGCGGCGTAGGCGCCGTAGAGAGTCACGGTATAGACGCCGGGGGACAGCACGAGCTTGGTTGTGGCAACCATGCCGTCACTGTAGGTTGCGAATGGATGCACCACAGCTTCGGAAGCCCCGGTCGGTGTTATCTGATCGGCAGCGCGATCGATGACGAGCGCGCCGGTGAACGCCCTGGTCTCTGCGCGGAACATCCACTCGCCAGTGAAACCAACAGAAATCTTCGCGGTCACCTTAAGGAACACATTACCGCCACCTCTGGCGTCGCCCGAAGCCCCCAGCCCAGCATTGGCCACGGCGACGGGGGCGCTATCGCCAGCCGCCTCGGCCGGGTCACACCGATACAAAAACAAGGCCAGATCGGAAGTGTCCTCGAAACCCCCGCGCGTGCAAAATCGATCGATCGTGTATCCGGCGGGCGACTCGCCCTCGCCGCTGACGCTCGGCGGCGCCGCGATGCTGTCGAACGCCTCAGCAGATTTCACCGGAGCAGAGACATGTCGTGGGACGTAGCTGGATCCGCGTTCAATGGACATGGCGTCAATGAGTGGACCTGCATCAACGCTATGAATCGATCTTAAGAAATCAGCCACCTCGGGGCTGTCTGAGTGGGCGATGCCAGGGCCTCCTCTGTCTAGTGCGTCCTCCCCGAAAACCTGAAACACGTGCGTGTTGTTCGTTTCTCTGGGGACAGAGCAACACTTGGCCACGAGCTGGACCTCGCCGTGCCCCGTGCAACCCACGCTAGTGAGCGACCAGCCAGTCATCACCGCGCGGCTCTCCTCGTAGTCGCACTGCATCTCGCCCGAAGCTAGCGATGTTAGGGACGACAGGGGTTCGTCCTCACGAAGGCTGCATCCACTGCGGATTGTTGTGCACACCTCGAGTCCTTTTGTGGGGCAACACGTCGCTGACAGAGCGAACATTCCGGGATTATCTTTTCGCACATACCACGCACGATCGTCCGGGACAACCTTGAAACCGGTGAGAGCGTGATGTTCTGGGCATGAAACGGGATGCCCCAGCAGGCTGGAGAGAGTGCCGGGCACTATCTTGAAGATCGGCGTCACTGTTCTGGTCTGGCACTCGCCAGTCACTTCCCCGTTTATGACGTTGGAAACGACGGCGCAGCTCGCGGCGGTGCGCACGCCGGGTTGGGGTTTTTCTCCTTCGGTGCTCACGCATGATTCCACCGCAAACCCCGTGATGAACTCGCCCTGGTCATCCCAGCATGCACCGCCAAACGCGAGCGCCTCGGAAGTGTCCGTGGTGTCCGCTGCGCCGACAGCGCGGCACACGCCTTTGCGCTCCGGTTCTGGCAACGGAGGAGGGTACGGCGGAGGAGAGGGCGGTGAAGGGATGGGATCTGGAATGTAGTCGTAGTCCGTGAACGCCATCTCGTCGTTTGTGGTTTTCATCTTGTCGCAATAGTCACCTTCACACGGCGGTGTACCAGGGCGACCGGGCATCGCCGGGCGCGGCGGCATCTTGAACGGCGGCGGCGGCGGCGGGCTCGAGAGATTCGCGGCAGAATGGTCGCCGTTTCCACAGTAACCAAACTCACAGGTTTTGGCGCGCTGCACGTACGCCCATCCATTAATCGGCGTTCGCGTCTTGGGCGTAGGCTCCTTCCCTCCCCTGATCGAGGAAATGTAGACGCATAGCTCGAGGTTGTCATCAGCGTGGTTGGACGAGACACAGCACTTGGGTTCCTCGGCAGCCGTCGTCGGATCCTGACAGTATTGCAGCAAATCACGTGTGTAGAAACGGGTGCGACCGATGACCTCCACGTCTTCGTCGTCAAGGTCATAGTCGAGCTTGCCGTGACCCGACTTGCCGTTCATGCTCTTTTCCATGATTGCGCAGGTCGTGTATTCACCGAGAGGCTGACTGGATGAGCCCACGGCGATGCCACCATGTGTGTCATGGAAACCTTGTAGGGTTGACGAGTGGTAAAGATGAAGAGTCCTCGCTTTCAAATACGTACCAAACGCGTCTTTGATATCTTTCGTTACGACAGCTCCACTGCCATCCAATGCGTCGTGTCTACAGATGACGTATGGCTCCGCTGGGTTGGTGACCTGGGTGGTGCCGGCGGAAACACATGGCGGCTTCTTCCCGTTAGCACCCGGGTGCACATCGTCGCAGTTTGGCTTCCAGTAGTCCTTTGGCATGCCGCTTAAGTCCAATTTCGCGAATTTCAGAAACACAGTTCCTGTCGTGGCCGCCATGTCTTTCCAGGTGGGGTTTGGAAGATCGTACACAAGCTTGTGTCGGCAGTTGTATACCGTCCCCTTGAGTTTGAGTGCGCAGTTGGCCGGAGGAATCTCATAATTCATTCCCTTGTAGCCCGATGACCCGAAGCACACGTCGATTCCTGAGCTGAAGCCGGCGTGCACCCACATCTTGGAATCGTAACTCGCAACGCGTCCGGGATACTTATAACCGCACGCATCACCCGCGAGCGTTATGACGTTGCCCCCCGCCGCGGTGACGTCTGCGAAGGAGGCGATGCGGTCTCCAGCGGCGACGGTGACTGCCACGAGTTGGGACTGAATCCGGCGGTTGTCATTTTTGTAAACGGTCCCTGTCAGCTCGTTGGATCGAGCGCAGGTGATGTCTGATACGTGACTCTGTCCAGTCCACGCAAAGGCGACGTGAGCGTCACTGATGTTGAGGTGATCCTCGAAGCACGCGTTGTGCATGGTGGCAGGCGGGGGTGTTGGCGGCGGGGGAGAGGGAGGCGGTGGAGGAGCGCCTTTCTTCTTTCGATCGCCGTACTTTGCTTTGTCTCCAAACCACTCCGCAAAGGCGCCTGTGTCGAGCAACAGCTTGCCGCCAACATGAGCCCCCGCATCAGAAGTGGACGTGAGAGCGGCGCCGATTGACGCTGCTTCGGCTGATGAAGATACATGAGAGCGAGAGGTGGTGACAGCACCTGCAGGGCGCACACGATTCGCACGTTGGCGGTCGATGTACCCCTTGGACAAGACGCCTGGCTTAGATCGTCTGATGCCCGGCTCCCATTTTGTTTCCGATAAAAGTTGTCTTCGGCTGGAGGTACCGCTCGTAGCATGACCTGAAACGCTGCCATGATCGACGTTGCTTGAAGAAAAGAGCGCAATCGAGTCCCCACTTCCAGCTTCAATAGGCAATGCGACGGGCGCCGTGAGCGACCAGTGGTCTACCACATCTTCGTCGAACCCGACGAGTCCCTCGAATACCACGCCGGCTGGGACACCGGAGCCAGACTTTACCAAGAGCTTGTTATTACGTGCGGCGGAGGTGAGGTACCTGAATCGAACGACGTGCGGGCCAGGTGCACACGTGATGCCTTCGAACATGAGCCTCTGCTCATCTTTGCCGACCCCCGGGAAATACGCGTATCCGTCGCCTGTGTATTTACGCGCGCAGGGCACGTCGCCGGCAATGACATCAATCTCAACCTGCGTCAGAGCGCGGTCGTATGCCAAAAGTGAATCTACCTCGGCGCTTGACAGCCGCGACATCGCGTCTTTCCAGCCGTCGTAGGTGGCGCCGATGATCACTGCGGCGTGTCGGTCGCCCGCGCCGAGAGTATCTCGCCAGTAGAATGGGCGCTTGTCTGGGTTTGTCCCGGCGGTTTCCATCTCGCGCTCAAGGTCGTTAAACTTGGTGAAGGGTACGATACAACAACACGCGTAGACGAGGGGGTTTAGTTAACTAGATCACCTCGTTTCAGATGTCAAATGCAAGATCACACAAGGGGATGGCGACAATAATTTGAATGGGCTACCCTGCTGCAACGGGACGGGGGACTTCGCGCGCCGACGTGACGCGCACCCAGGATCTTGCACAGACGCCCTTCCGGCACCGCAATTCCTCCGGAATTCTGCGGCGCCAGAAGACCGACGGTGCCAGCTCTCGCTCAACAGGGAAGGGCCGCTTGTTATTTTCTGCGTGCGAGCATGGCGCGAAAATAGGGGAACGGGGGGAAGGGGGGAGCCTCCGGCTCACAAACTCGGGGCGGTTTCATTGGTAGCATGACTTGCCGTCGAGTCAAACGCAAGTCACCGGAGCGCCAATCCGCAGACCGGAAATCGAGAGCTGTCAGCCTCTCGCGGCCCCAAATTCTCAATTAAAGGAGTGGGGAGCTACCCTTCTCTCCAGCAGGGTAGAATAATCGGGAATTGAGACAAACTACCAGGGTGTGGGATTTGGGGTTTCGAGTTTAAAATTAAGAGTTTAGGGTCGAGGGTTTGGGGTATGGGATTTAGGATTCAGGGTCAAGGGTCTGGGAGTAAGGGTTTAGGGTCTGGAGTTCAGGGTTTAGGGTTTAAGGTTTAGGTATTAGGGTTTAGGGCTTAGGGTTAAGGTTTTAGGGCTTAAGATTTATGTTTAAGGGTTTAGGGTTTAGGGTTTAGGGTTTAGGGTTTAAGGGTTTATGGTCTAGGGTCTAGGGTTTAGGGTTTAGGGTTTAGGGTTTAGGGTTCCAGGGTTTAGGGTTTAGGGTTTAGGGTTTAGGGTTTAGGGTTTAGGGTTTAGGGT
>Ga0075109_1001735_pt1 | contig 12953 bp, 13 predicted proteins | sample AntAceMetag02UKD_FD_69798 | JGI IMG/M metagenome (GOLD analysis project Ga0075109, IMG submission 69798) | Saline lake microbial communities from Ace Lake, Antarctica - Antarctic Ace Lake Metagenome 02UKD | ecosystem: Environmental > Aquatic > Non-marine Saline and Alkaline > Saline | place...
GCTGCATCAGAAATGGCATTACGTTGAACGTTGTATGACGGTACTGAAGTTCTCAGCATTTCATCCAAGTCAGCGAAACCCATGTTGACGAATTCCTCACCTGAAATTACATCGATAGGAACTGACGAATCAGACGCTGATCGCTGCGGGCGACGCGAACCGATTGTAACAATTTCCTCGATATCCGCTTCTTGTCCATACACTACTGGCGCAAAGCCAGCCGGTGCTAAGAGACCAAGCGCAATGGCAGCAGGGAGAACCCTTTTTGCCAGGTTGGGTCGTTTAAACATTTACTTCCCCTTTTCGTATTGAAGATATAGAGCTTTTTAAAAGCTCCTTTTTTAGCGAGATCGCGCAATAAATGAACAAAGCTAATTTACGCAACATTTATGGGCGGTCATCTACCAAGGATAAAAGTCAGAACCGTAAAAGTCCACAGTTAAAGCCCATATATAGTGCATTACTGCTACCAATTTAGGTGAACTCACCTATTAACGGTGCAAAAAAATAAAATTGCTTTAATTTGCAGGAGCTTAGGAGTTAATTTTTGCTTTAAAATGGGGCTTTTTATTTTATTGCACTAAATAAGTTCGATATTAGACCGCTTGCTGCGGGCGCGAGCTTGGGTTGATCTATTTCTGTCTCAAGATGGGTCTTTTTTAGCGAGGACCAATAAATTTGACTCTTGTGAGGGCGATGCAAGGGTCATGCATCAGAGGATGGCGCTGGATAGGGCAAACTGGCACGAACTGTTTTGACCTAGCGTGGGGTTTTGACGAGATAAACACGCCAAAATTAACGGCTTGTAGCGCCTTAGCAGTCAGCACGTCGAAATGCGGGCGGGCGCAGAGAAGTCGGAAAGAGGCAGTAGAGGGGCAGGAGAGGGGTAGGAATGGGGTAGGAGAGAAAAAGGCTACAGTTGAGATAAGAAAGTCAGCGCATGATTGTTTAGAAGCACCGCAGCTGATGCCTCTGCGGGTCTGGAATCTAAAGTTAATCTACCAGGTGGCCTCTGGATGATGAGTGGAAACTTGCAATATAGGCCTTTTGTATGGGGCTTTGGTTAACGGCTGTAGCTAACTACTGCAGCTAAGGCTTGTAGTTAGAGGGCGCAATAGCGGCGGTGGTTAGCACTTAAGAAGGCCAGAGCCAGCGCGCTGGAGCTGCCCGCGAAGGGCATTACCTGAGGGTGCGCTGCGTTAATTCGCTCTGCTCAAGCTGGGATTATTTAGCGGTCGTTTTTTTGCAGTTTTTGCCAAACTGATTCCATGGAATCAACTAGCGATTTAGCCGCCATCAAAAAAGAAAGCTTGAGTCTGTGGCCGTTATTAATCTGCCGGAATGAATCTGCGCGCCGCTGCCACTTCTGAGCCCAAGTGTTTTGTTTAAGCAAACCTGCGAACCGCGTTGAGAGCTTCGAAAGCAGCACTGCGCCTATGAACAGAAACAGAATTCCGGGTATCACTGGGAGTATCAAGCCAATAACGCCTAATATCAGGCAAACGCCTATCACCGCTATCATTGCAGTCTTGCGTATTAGTTGAGCAAACGTAGTACCAGAGCCACGTTTTCCTGTCTCAGAGTATTTCATATCACTTAATTCCCAGCTGCTAAATAGAATCTTGACCGACTGCTGCTAGGAGGGAGCAGCTTTCGTGCCAGTATTTAAGGTACTGATAAGGTGAAGATTATTTGAATTAGGAAGCTCTGAATTCGATTTGGGTGGTGAATTTCACCAATAATTAAGAGGAGTGGCACTGCGCCGCGACTTTAAACAGCGGCTCTAAGCAGTGGTTCTAAGCAGTGCGTCAAGAGCTTACTGTCGTGGGCTCTTGACCGCCGTAAAAAAACCAGCCTATGGTCGCTCAATTGCCCAGGTTACTCGTTCGGGACCGGTCATATTATGCATGTCTGATGCAGGTGCCGCCTCTAGAGCGAACCAATAGAAGTCCGGATTAACGTCAACGAAGGTATAGAAGTCGAGGGACTTCTGGTGCGCTGGATCGGTTCTCGGCAAGCTTGAACCTTCAACTCCATCGCCCGCCCACGAGTGCGCACCGACAAACGAATTGTTTCCCAATCTTCTGACAACGCCAGACATAAAGAAATCTGTTGCGCCAGAGACAACTTCACCGCTATTCGGGACGCAGGTGGCAAACCCCGCATCAAAAATTATCTTGGATGCCACTAGAATTGCATCATCATCGTCTGATCCGAAACCATAGGCCATGATGATTGTTTTAACTTGCGGGGTGTTGTTGATTAATTTAGTCACTACCTGTGGTGTAGAGCTATCGATTTAATCGCGGAAGATGGCGCTGGTGCCGTCCACGGTCAGGGTCAAGGGTGCGTCAGTCGGTGAGGTGTCGAAAGTGCCACTGCAAGATGTCTCAGCCTCGGCGGCTGTTGCCATCTTCGCTACAAAAGAAGCCGCTTGCTGTGCTATCAAAAAGGTTGCCACGTTTGAGAATGCTGCCGTTGGCCCGGCCGCCGTATAAGGCTGCACAGCAATATAAAACGCTGTGCCCGGTGGCAACGCAGCTGAAATTGTGTTGCTGGCACCAACGTTTAAACTTGCGACAGGGGATTGAGCGGGGAAGGGTGCATAGAATAAGCTGTAACCGCTGGCGCCAGCAAATACGCTCCAGCTTATTGTAACGGGAGTTCCAGTGGTGCTGGTTTTTAACACCGGTGCTGCATTATCTTTTTTCTATAGTCGTAAAAATAGCATCATTTGCACGCTCAGCAATAAAGCTGGCAAGAGCTGAGACACTTGCGTAAACCCCTCGCGCATTCGGATCACCACAGGCAGGTCCGGTTTCGGTGCCGCCAAAGCTAGACAGGCCGACTTGTGCATACGAGTTACCTTTTTTAATAGTAAACGGGCCGCCGCTGTCACCCTGACATGTGTCGGTGGTGTCAGTTGCTGTTACGCCCCCTGCGCAAATCATATTAGCTGTGATAGATCCACCGTAAACAGTGCTGCAAGCCTCATTGCTAACGATTTTCTGTTTTGCTGTGAGCAATGTAGTGGCGGGGTTAATTGACATGTTGTCAGCGTCAACCTCGGTTGTGCTCCAGTCCATACCAAGTGCTACGGTTTCAGTCGGCACGGTTGGCGCATCATCAGAGAGTAGCAGAACAGGCTGCAGATCTGCGGCGGCGGTCAATTCGACGAGGGCAATGTCGAAATCATCCTTATTTGGTCTTGTTGCCTCATCTGGCAAATAGCTTGGATGAACAATGATTTGCCCGATTTGTGCAACAATTGCATCGGCCGCCAGCGAGGTAGTGTCGCAATTGAGAACGATTGTGGACATGGCCCTTGACGGGATATCAATTGCATCACCGGCGGCATTGAGAAAACAATGGCCTGTTGTTAACACCCACGTCGGGGAAATTAAGCTAGCGCCGCAAAATTGGTTACCATGAGAATCTGCTAAATGGACTACCCATGGGTACGTAGAGGTTGAGCCGGGAGTACCGTTAATTACTTCAAAAGAATCTGAGGTTTCTACTGCTACAGCATTTTCCCCGGCGCTATGGCGATATTGGCAAGCATGCTCAAAAAGACGCTCGCCCATAATTGATTCGACATTCTAGTTTTCATATTTCATGCCGATTTTGGTTGCCCCGTATTGCTTTTATTTAGAGTTATCATTTAGGGGTTGCCATTATCAATTGCCATAGCCTATTAGGCCATTACACGCGGTAAGCCTTGCTGAGAACTGATTCGATCTTGTTGAATATTAGGAGCTTCTAAGCGTGCTACTTTGGCCTAAATTTTTGCTGCCTTATAGCGCCGTAAGCGCTCTTGCAACCGCTTGATCCCGTGTTAAACTCAAATAAATAAAAGGCCCTATTTGAGGTCAAAAAAATAAAAAATCCGAGTAACGCACATGGCTTCCAAATCCATTTCCCGCCGGTCCTTTTTAAAGTCTACCGGGGTAATTGCCAAAGGCTCCTTTATTGTTCTGACAACTCCAGCGTTATTGGCGGCTTGCCAGCGGGCAGAGGAAAATCTGAGCTCAAATGATGCAACCTTCAAAACTCTTAGCAATATCGAAGGCAAAGAACTGCGTGCTATTGCGGCACGCATTATTCCGACGGATGAAACTCCGGGTGCTGAGGAAGCGGGAGTCATCTATTTCATTGACGCGGTGTTGAGTGATGATAGAGAAGACGAATATGCGCGAGTAAGATTAGCGCTACGAGAAATACAGACAACGAGTGCTGTCAAGTTCAATGCTGCCTACTTTTCTGATCTGACTGCGCCGCAACAGGATGAGGTGCTAACAGAAATGGAGTCGACTTCCTTTTTTGCTACCGTTCGATATTTAACTATCGCAGGTATGTTCTCCCTGCCTGAGTACGGTGGCAACAAAGATAAAATCGGCTATCAGTTGATTGGTTTCAATGATGCTCATGCCTGGGCTCCTCCCTATGGCTTTTATGATGCAGATTACGCAGACAAGGGAGAGTAGTAATGGCACAAGCACCATTTTCAACAAGAGAACAGGTCGATTTTGTCGTCATCGGTTCCGGCGCAGCTGGCGGTATTATGGCGAAAGAGTTGTCATCTGCTGGTTTTTCCGTTGTTGTGTTAGAGCAGGGGCCACATCTAAAGGCTGGCGATTTCAAGCATGACGAGTGGGGCTATGATCATAATGAAAACCTTGCCTGGGGCGCTCGCCAAGGGCACCCGCAAACGTTTCGCAAGTCCGAATCCGATGTCGCAGAACTGAGTCCAAGAGCAGCGCTTGGCTACGCTCACAATGTCGGCGGAAGCAGCGTCCACTTTTCTGGAAATTTTTGGCGATTACGAGAAATAGATTTCATTGAAGCGAGCGTAAAGGGCTCCATTGCCGGCACAAACTTTGTAGATTGGCCGATTACCTATGCCGATATTGAACCTTATTATACTAAGGTCGATTGGGAGGTCGGTGTATCTGGGCTACAGGGCCCTTGGGATCCACCTCGCTCTCGTCAATACCCTTGTCCGCCTATGCCGATAAAATCTCCCGGCGTATTGCTTGAAAGAGCAGCAAAGCAGTTAGGTTTAAACCCTTACCCGGCTCCTGTTGCAATTTTATCTCAACCTCACAACGGCAGGCCTGGCTGTATTCACTGCGGCTTTTGTAACGGCTTTGGCTGCGAGGTAAATGCTAAGTCCTCATCGATGGCAACGATGATGCCGATCGCGCTGGCAACGGGAAACTGTGAACTTAGAACCGGTTGCACGGTGCACCGTATTGATACTGACGAGGCTGGGAATGCATCTCAAGTAATTTACTGGGACGAGGATGGCGTAGAACATGCACAAATGGCTCGTGCGGTGGTATTAAGTGCAAATGGCGCCGAAACTCCAAGGTTATTACTTTTGTCTGAGTCTGCCCAGCACCCCGATGGATTGGCTAACTCTAGTGGATACGTTGGTAAAAATCTTATGTTCAATGGCTACTCAAGTGTGGCGGGGCTTTTTGATGAAGAAGTAAATGGCCATAAGAGTATTCCTGCCACTAGAGTGGTACACGATTTCTATGAGTTAAGCGGTGAGCTTGGATTTTATGGAGGCGGTGGAATAGACTCACGCCATCTTTCCAGAGGGACCCCTATGGGATTCGCCCTCGGTGGCAGTCATTTCGGTGGTCCCAAGTGGGGCAGCGAATACAAGCGCAATTTGGAACGAGAATTTACTCATTCCGCGGCGTTTGATGGGCACACAACTTCTCTGCCGCTAGCGAGTAATAACGTAAGTCTGGATCCTGATGTTGCCGACAAGTGGGGTCGGCCTGCACTGCGCTGTACTTATATGGATCACCCTGATGACATAGCAACTATGAAGTTTTTTTATGATAAATCGCTTGAGTTGATGGAGGCTGCTGGAGCAATAAGCACTACAGGTTTCTATCCTCAAAACGGTCAGGACGGTAATGTGCATTTACTGGGAACTTGCCGCATGGGCAACGATCCGGAGAGCTCAGTAGTGAATAAATTCAACCGAGCTCATGATGTTCCGAATTTATTTATGGTTGACGGCAGTAGTATGGTGACCTCAGGGCGAGGACAGCCTACTATGACTATCATGGCACTGGCATTTCGTGCAGCTGATAACATAATTCAGGCGGCAAACCGCGGCGAACTGTAACCTCGTGAAAAACCTATTACTCAACCAAGAGCTTGCGGCTATTGATCAGCGGCGCTGCGGACACTTGCAAAGATGGATGAAGACCCGTCTTGGTTCATTAGTAATACGTCATAGGGCGTGAATCGATCTCCCATTTCCATGCCTGGGCCGCCTATAGGCATTCCTGGCACCGTTAATCCGAGCGCGTTCTCTGGCGGATTTGCTAGAAATTGGTCGATAAATTTTGCCGGTATGTGACCCTCGAACAAAAAGCCTTCTGCGCTAACAGCCGTGTGACATGAAGCCCACTCAGGTTTAATGCCAAGTTTCTCTTTAACCCCTTCTAAATCAGCGGGGTGAAAAATAGTTGAATGGTAGTTGTGTTCATCCATGTGATTAATCCAGCCTACACAGCAACCACAGGTTTCGCTTTTATAAACGTTCAGCACGACATCGTCGATAGATTGTGCGTTAAGCATCGGTGCGACTAACACTGATATGAAGCCAAGTAGGGCAGCGAAGAAACGCTGTCTCAGCACATTGTGTATTTTAATGAAGTCAAAATTCATAATTCACCTCAGGAAATTAAAAGAAAGAAGCTTTTAGATAATAGGAAGTTGCTGAGCATAGAAAGTTGCTAAAGAATAGAATAATTGCCCCAGCCTCTACGCCATCGCATTATCTGATTTTTCGGCTCTTTTGTCTATTGGGCGCGGCTTTGACCGGGAAGAGCAAAATGTAATTTTCTGGTTTATCTGGACTTTCAACAATGAGCCCGTCATGCCATGTCTTAGTCTAACAATCTGCTGCGCGCTTGAAACAAGGTTGCGAATTCTTCCTCGTTAAGAGGCAGTAAGCGATAAATGTTCTGAGCGTTGATATTGATGGATTCAGTATTAACTGATCCAGAGTCGTCGTCCCTCCAGCCGGTTGCAAAAAGCACTTGCTGTGGGCCTAACTGCCTTATTCTCAAGGTTAGCTGTTCAATCTGATTCAAGCGGCGGGTTTGCTCTTGGTCAGTTTGATCTGCGCTAGGTGCAACCACAACGCCAGCCAAGTCGAATTGCAAATTACTGGGTTCTAAGCGCCCGTCTGCAAATGCTTCGATGAACTCAGCCATGGCTCTGTCGGTGGCCTCGTCATAGCCACCGGATCCAGCAAATTGAGCAATTTGAATATCTAGCGTGGGGGCCTCGGACAAAACATTGTCAATGAATAGCTTTATATCAATGGACCCATAGTTAGAGTTTCTGGTGCGAGTGTGCAGTATTACTGGAAACTGAAGAGCTTCAAGAAACTCAAAGATGGTAGCCAGCGTGCTGATCTGAGAATTGTTACGCAGATCAATGTCGGAGTTTTCAAAATCTAAATGCAGACCCTTAAGCCCGAGTCGCTGGGCGCAGCGTTGGATTTCATCAAGCGCAAAATCTGTGAGTGGGTTAACCGAGCAAATCCCAGTCAGCCGATCAGGAGCAACTGTCATTTGTGCGGCGACATAGTCATTTTCGCGCATTGCCAAGGCGTATTGCGCGTTTGGATTTAGGTCTGGCATGCTAAATAGATGAGCGCTAGAAATGACGATAGCCTCTTCGACTCCCGCCGCATCTAGCGCGGCTAAAACATCTTCGGCTGTGATAGGGAGCAAAGTGGGATAGCTGAAGGCGGAGTCTTTTTTGCGGATTTGAAAAAGCAGGTCGGTGGCAGCCACAGATCTTAGCTGTAAATGGTGTTCAGTCTGCGGCTGAGTGGGCTGCGCAATACACGCGGCGTGACCAAATGCCAGCATCATCAGTAGAGTATGAAACAGCTTATTCATGGTTAACTATCTCGAACTTAGGCCTTGGTTGGTTTTAGCAACGCCAGCTTAGATCTCGGTAAGCCTTAAGTCGAGGTTTAAGCTCAACAAGTTTAGCGGTGCAGACTTTGGCAGTTAGGGCAATGCATGGCTTTTTTGCGGTTTTGCATAGGATGCTGCCAGTTAAATAAGCTATTAATCAGTTCCTAAGGCTACAAATTCAGCCCGAGGATGTCAAAACTCCTATCAGTTCCATTGATACGCTGCGCGGCTTTGTATTGCTTGGCATTTTGCTGATCAATACTCTCGGCTTTGCCTTTCCCTTTGCTGCGTATTTTAATCCGTTGTTTGATGATGCCACCCATGGCATAAATTTCCTTGCTCATGGCTTTATGGAGCTATTTGCCGGAGGCGCAATGCGCACCTTATTCTCTGTGCTGTTCGGTGCTGGGTTATTGCTTTTTGTTGCTAAGCCGGATGCTTCTGAATTTAAAGTGAAATAGCTATTTTGTCGCCGAACTGTACTATTAATTGAGCTTGGGGTTATTGATGCTTACCTTTTTCTATGGGTGGGTGACATCCTATTTGTATACGCAGCTGGGTTGCTGCTTTACTTATTCCAGAATTCATCGCCAGTTAAATTGGCCGCGTCAGGACTCTTTCTGTTGGCCTGTCTTACCCTGCTCCATAGCGTTGTCAGCTTTGAAGCAAAAGAATCACGTCAAAATGTTAGGGTTAACGAGGTTCTTCCTGAGGGGTGTCAGAGGTTGAAGCACAGCTTGGGATAATGGCGCAGTTGGAAACTTTTCTTAGCGATCAGGTTGTCTCGCCGAAGCAAATCGCCGGTGAGCTTGGCCAGCGTAAGTAAGGGTATTGGGCGAATGTAGTAAGTCAGCCGCCGATTACGCTTTTACTGCAAATTTTGGAGCTTTTTTTTGGCAGTCTCTGGGACGCATTAGTCATGATGAAGGGGCGAATTATCAATGCGCAGCGCTCGACTCGATTTTACAGCGGGCTTTGTGCTGGCGGATCTATCGCTGGGCTTGGCGTAAATACCTATGAAGTTTTTCAATTAAAGGCCAGTGGTTTCGGAATATATTGGTCATGATCCTTTGGCATGATCTACGAAATCGGATCACTGTTTATGGCATTGGGTTACATCGACGCTATTATGCTCAGTTGTAAGCATCAAGCCCTGTGCTCTGCGCAGAGCGTGCTGACCGCCATCGGCAAAATGACGCTTACCAATTGTGTATCCACTGGATTATTTGCAATAGTATTTTCACGGGTTTTGGGCTGGCTCTGGCGGGTGAGCTTGAACGGTCTGAAATTCACCCTATTGTTGTTGGCATTTGGAGCTTTCAGCAGTGTTTGACTCGTGGTGGCCTCAGAAATTCAAGTTTGGTCCAGCGCAGTGGCTCTGGCGTAGTGATACTCAAGGGAAAAGACAATTGCTGAAAAAGTGAGATAACTGGGATATGAATCTGAGCTGTTGAATTAGAACTGCAGCAAGCGCTAGCTTTAATTAATTTGAGTTAAATCGGCCAATCACCTATCATCCAAATGGCGTCGCGGCTTGATTAAGCCTGTTCAGCTACCTCTTAATTCACTCTCGCGAGATTTATCCGTAGAGATAGAAAGTCTTTTGAAGTCCTCAACCTATTTCTTTCATATCCTTGGGCTGTTTGGTTTGCCCTAAGGTTGGATAATTGCTTTGTTACAAGCTCGACTACACTACAATAAAGACACTCTGATTGAGCTTATGAAAATCGCGTTGCCTATGGTGGTATCTCAAGGCACCTTCGCGGTGATGATTTTTACTGACCGCTATTTTATGTCGCAGATTGACCCTATACACATGGCGGCAGCGCTTGGCGGGGGTGTGGCGGCTTTTTTCTCGTTCTGCTTTTTCTCAGGGGTTTTATCGTACTCTAACGCCATGGCCGCGCAGTATTTAGGCGCTGGCGAAAAAGCGAAGTGTCCTAAGGTGGTGACTCAGGGCATGGTCATGATTGTTTTCAGCATACCGATACTTGCACTGGTGACGTATCTTGTCGGCGGAATTTTCTCAGCCATGGGGCATCAGCCTGAGCAAGTTGAATTGGAACGTACCTACTACATTTTATTAATGGTGGGCGCGGTTGTAACCTTAGCCAAAATTTGTGTCTCTTCTTACTTTGCAGGAATTGGGCGGTCGAAGATTGTTATGATCTGCGATGTCTGTGGCCTGATCGTGAACGTCCCTCTATGCTATGCCATGGTTTTTGGAAAATATGGGTTTCCAGAAATGGGTATTGCTGGCGCGGCAGTGTCGACAATTATCGCAACTCTGTTCGCTTTTGTTTTATTCGTGTTTTTTTACTTTAAGAAAGAGCATCGAGTTGCCTTCCACGTGCTTGAGTCATTTACTATGGATTGGGGCATTCTGCGGCGTTTCACCCGGTTAGGTTTTCCTTCCGGGTTGGAATTATTTTTAAATGTCGCGGCATTCAACTTGTTTCTGCTCATGTTTCAATCTTACGGCATCGTGCAAGGAGCCTCTGCGGCAATCGTATTTAACTGGGACGTGCTGTCTTTTATACCCATGATGGGGCTCAATATCGGTGTCATCAGTTTAATCGGCAGGTTTGTCGGTGCTCGCGACATGGAGAGAACCGATGAGGTGATTTCAGCCGGCTTTATACTTGGCTTGTCTTATAGCGCGGTGCTTGCCTTTTTGTACGTGACATTTCGCTATGCCTTAGTGGATGTGTTTGAGCCGCCAGTAGGCGATTTTTCTGAAATTCGAGAGCTCTCTGCATTCATGATGATAGGCCTGTCTACTTATGCGATGGCCGACGCCATAATCCTTGTTTCGGGCGGAGTGCTTCGGGGCGCCGGGGACACCCGCTGGCTTATGACCGCTTCAGTGTCATTGCATTGGGCCATGCTAGTGGCGCAGTACTTTATTATTAACGTCTTCGAATACGGGCCTAGAGCATCTTGGATGGCTTTTGTTGTAATGCTTCTACTGATTGCTCTTGTCTATGGCTTGAGGCTTTGGGGAGGGCGCTGGCGCGACCCTGAGGCGCTAAGCAGAGCCATGGCTGAATAGACTCTTTCAAATTGCTTTGCTTCGGTGAGTTTTGAGCAAGCGCCGCTTTATTATATCTTTGTTGTGGTTCGTCTAATTCTTGGCCGGAGTTCATGGCCGGCACCCTTTATTAGTAATTTTCATCGTGCAAGGCGCGTTGGTTGCTTGCAGCATCGGCGGTATAAAGGTAGCCTGATATTACCTATACAAAGCTCTTGGATGAGTTAACTATGTCGAAAAATCCTCTTCAACGACGTTTTTATCCGGTCGTTTTATTGCTGCTGAGCTTGGTGTGCAATGATGTATCTGCTCAAACAGAATATTCTAGCGGGCTGCTGGACACGAAAAGAAATTTTTCTCAAGGTTTGGCAAAGGCTCTCGCACAGCCTTTTAACGGTGTTGTTACAAGCGAAGGAAAGCAGGCAGGGCTTTTTCCTGTTTTTTCTACCGGGGTCTCCACTGAGCCGCTTGTTGACGCGGCTAGTGCTTTTTTGAGAAGCCTTTCTAGTATTCATCTGGCCAAGGTACAGTTTGCAATCGACGACCCTGAATGGCGAAATTGGTCCAACGTGGATGTTGGAATATTCCCTCGCTATGGCCTTAGTTTAGAAGAAATGAGCGACCCACAGAAAGCGGCGGCTTGGCAGTTAATCACTAGCTCACTCAGTGTTAAAGGCGTTGAAAATGTTCGTAATATTATGAAGACAGAGCAGCGTCTGCTGGAGATCAATAATGAGCCTATTCGCTATGGCGAAGAAAAATATTACATTACGCTAATGGGTATTCCGGGTGCTGAAGAGCCTTGGGGTTGGCAACTTGATGGGCATCATTTGGTTATCAATTTTTTTGTGCTTGGGGACCAAGTTGTAATGACTCCAGCTTTTTGGGGCGGTGAGCCGGTATCAATCGAAGCTGGGCGCTATGCCGGAAGCACGATAATGCAAGAAGAGCAGTCTTTTGGTTTAGCTTTTATGCAAAATTTGAGCGGCCAGCAGAGGCAGCAAGCAACGCTCGATTCCCAAAAGCTTGGCAATAATCAGTTGGCAGCAGCAAATCAAGATAATCTAGTGCTCGATTATGCTGGGATTAAGGCAAGTGATTTAAGCAGTGTGCAACGCTTAGATTTGCTTACGTTAATCGAGGTCTATATTGGTAATATGACAAATGCTCACGCTGAGGTGACTCTGGAGCAGATAGCTAGTCATTTGGATGACACCTATTTTTCATGGATAGGTGATGCCGCAGTCGACTCAGTGTTTTATTACCGCATCCATAGTCCGGTTATTTTGATTGAGTTTGACCATCAAAACCCCGTAGGCACTCCAGTTAAAAATCAAGCGGGCAGGCCGAGCCGCGATCATATTCATACCATTGTGCGCACGCCAAACGGCAATGACTATGGAAAAGATTTGCTTGCGCAGCATCTGAGTAGACACCCTCATTAGGCCTGAGCCATCGTGACGAAATAATGTTATCGCAATAATAAAAGACTTTCCTCCGACATCTTCCAGTTGACACCTATACTCCTCCTGCTTTTAGTTACGGTAGTGCAAGGACGAAAGTACCTATCCGCTCTAGACGTGTTTCAAAAAGATTTAGATCGCGGTTGTAAACGTCGCATTCTCCGTTAAAAAAGATAGCGCCGTTGTTAGCGTTGGTAAAATCCTGGTTGAGCCGATAGCGCGCGTTGCCATCCACTGTTTCTATGAGTTCTAACACCCCACCTAACGTGTCTTTGTAGCGGCAGACCGCGCCATATATACCAGGTTCAGATACAACTAGCCTTCTTACAATCTCTTGACCTAAAATATCTAGATCAGCATCGTCGAAAATTCGCAGTTTGTCGGTGATCAAATTCAACACAGCATCGGATTGGTAACCGGCACGAGTATAGCTGCGCGAGCTGGCGCTAGTGACACTGAAACTAATTGGGTTAACGGTCAGGTTGGCCTGTAATT
>Ga0075109_1001760_pt1 | contig 12807 bp, 20 predicted proteins | sample AntAceMetag02UKD_FD_69798 | JGI IMG/M metagenome (GOLD analysis project Ga0075109, IMG submission 69798) | Saline lake microbial communities from Ace Lake, Antarctica - Antarctic Ace Lake Metagenome 02UKD | ecosystem: Environmental > Aquatic > Non-marine Saline and Alkaline > Saline | place...
GATGTCCGTAGGACCTGTTTCGCATTTGCGTGGCAGGATGCGTTTTATACTGGTGCAAGTGTGCTGTGAGTGAGTGAGTGGCAAACTGACACGTCGAAACAAAATCCATGTGAGTCCACAGGGTGACCCTAAAAAGCTACACAACACAATTGGCATCTCGATGATCGAGTATGAAATGGCGCGTAAGGTGTGTAATCACACGTTTGACCTCCCAGATACAACATCGCAAGCACACCTTTTGTCTTGTTACCCAATTGTTCTCCATTGCAAAGCTTATAACATGGTTGTGCTTGCAGGCTTCTGAGCGCGGGGGCAGTCTTATTGTGGGTCGAGTCCAGCTCGACTCCCTGATCAACTACCGCGCAAACTACCTCTTTGGCACAATAAGGTAACCTAAAAAGCTTTGGCTGCATTCTGCATAATCAACATCAAAGCTCGAGGTGAACAGACAATAACTGATTGCGGTACTAACTCGCAACATTCAACGTCATGCAGCCCATCTTGCAAAGGATGCTACATGAAGACGTGGTGCTGGAACGTCGCCTATCGCATGACATGGCAGTCTGCAATTATCAGCTTCAACGCCATGTTGTGCACATTCATATTCAACGAAGACGTGAGTGACTTGAAACCAAACTGAAAGCAGCTGATGCAAGTAATGACGAAGCAAGAACAATACAGATAAAATTGACATTCTTTATGGTCCCCACAGATGACCGTTGTCCATACTGATTTGAAAAACATCCTCTTGTGCATCTCCGCATTCTTCTCCGTTTCAACATTATGCATGCAGCTCAGTATCCTAGCCACTGCTGTGGTCTTCATCCTTGAGGTGAGTGAACGTTTCAAGTTGCGCTTTTCATTAAAGTTGAACAATTTATATCTTGATGCATAACGTGTTCAAACATTTTTGCAGCATCCATTCATGGACAAAGCAGCCATTCCGAAGTGGCTCGACGTCGATAATGCTGCGCTCATGGCATGGGTGCTGTACTTCGCTGATCCAGCATCCAAGTTTGGCGTCGCGCCGACGAAAAAATATTGGGCATGGGTTACGAGGAAAAGCTGGGTCTGATGGCGGCGCAGCAGCGCACACGATGGAAGACTGTTTGATAAAAAACGAATTTAAATAACAATGTCGCTGAAGCCTGCCTCTGGCCTGTTGTTTTGTTGGTGAAGAGTGTTGTAATGCTCTGCGACCCTCATCTGTATGCCAGTCTCCAAATCCTGCCGTTGGCGGAGCAAAGCCTCTGAAAATTCTCTGCGAGCAAAACGAGCAAGAATGGAAGGAGTGAGTTGAGGTTAAGAAAAAGAATCTCTGCTTGAAATAATAGCGCTGAGCAGCTAGCAAGTGCACCAGCCCAATCTAATAAATAATGTACAGGAATCGCCACTTGCACACCTTTGCACCTCCTCGACCGTGGCACTGTAAAATGCAGTCAGTCCATCCACCTTGTTTCCCAATTGACTTAGCACGGCCTGCAACTCCTGAATGCGCAACTCGATGTTGCCGTTGAAAAGGTCCCTACGTCGTTTGACAAGTGGTTGAACTCTCTGTGTCAACATTAAAACGTAAATAGCTGGCTGGAACGTCATGTCGCTCGAATCAAGAGGAAAAGCTCATAGAAGACGAGCGAAGATAATGAAAGCGGGCCTTGCCTCTGGAATGCTGCGGCGGCCTGCGTCTTTTCATTCTTCTCCTCTTGCAACGACTGTATCATCGTAGCGAGCTCTTCCTCAAGCTCGAGTTCAAACTTTACAAACGTTTTAGAGGCAGCCTTTCGCAGTCTCATTTCCTGCAGCAGGCAAATGCTTAGGCCCGATTTGGCAACGACGGCTTAGACTTTCAGATGACATGGATAAAGTTAGAAATGCCCAGTTGCGCGCACCTCTGAGCGCAACGCGAGGGAAAAGTGCTGCTCTCGCAAACACCTCATTTCTTCCTGAGTGTATGTCCCCGCAGTGACCAGACACACTAGTTGTTGGATTGCATAAAATTCCGGCACTCGAAAAAGTTCACCTCTGCTTTGTAATGAGCGTCTAGAGGCGAATGAAACAACAATGTATGGCATTTTCCGTTGTGTTGCTTGCAGCGCCCTGCCTCGAGCTGTTGAGCCTGAGTTTTTAACGTGTGCTCCTCTTCTTCAGCTTTAGCGGTACTCGTACTCGAGCTGTGCATCTCGTCCGAATTCTGATGATGCGCCCGAAGGTGATGTCACCTTAGGTAGCCGTACAGCAAGCAATTGATCAAATTCATTCATGACTCACCGGAAGACGTATCCTCGCTGCATTTCCACCAAATTGCGAGCGCGTATGCCATTGTGCCTGTAACTGACCACATAGCAGGGAGATGAGAGAGCATAAAAACAGCTGTTGTTTCAAGGCAGCGCCACCTTGCTCGCCCGCTCAAACAGTCCCCGAATCTCCGCATTAAACGAGCTCGTCGCTGGTGGCTCCGGCGATGGCGATGCTGTCCCCCGCGTGGTGCCAGCGGTTCCCCTATGACGCCCAGCGCGAGAGGTGCGGGCGTTTGCACTCGTCGTCACGGTCAACTTTGTTTTAACTGTTCCCTCGGGTTGAGTCGCGCCTCGCCGCCGGGGCTGCGCGGTGTCTGACTCGCCGCAGCCACGGGCGCCTGCGCCTGCGCATATCTGCCCCCCTGCTGCCGTAATGCCGCCGTCGGGGCGTCTATGCCCTTGCTTGTTCGCCACGGTGGCGGGCTGTCGAATGCCCCTTCTTCGCTGAGTTTTCAGCTGGGCAATCTTGGCCTGAGGCGAAAATCACAGCCAAACACGCATTTTAGTGATTCAGCACACGAGAGGGTCTTGCTGCGGCAGCCACAGTATGTATAACGCATAGTCGCGGGGGGCACCTGGGTATCCCAAGCAACATCGCCGCACTTCACGCCTCGGGATTCGTCTCCCCTCGTCGTTACAATGCGTTGTCCACCCTCTCTCTCTTCACATGCCTCATTGTCTGACGCCCAGAGGTTCAAATCGTCATCCATTTTTACTGTCCCTGGTGACGGTCGACGGCCTCCGGCTGACGAGCAAGTTCGCTTGTCGATGCTGACAAATCGAGCAACGTGCGCTTGTCAGCCCCTGCGGTGGTAAGGGAATGCCTCCTGAAAGCTCCTAGGCCTATGGGAGCTGTGGGCTTTGGTATCTTATACCTGTATGGTTTCGGGATTTGGTAAAATGGGCAAGCAAATGCGCAGTGCAGTGAGTGGTTTTCTGTAAAATATTTTAGAAGCTTCAGATCAGATCAGATCGTTTAGATTTTTTACATTTTTTTAACTTTACGAATAGGCTGACCACTCTCCTATGATTTCCTTTCTCTCAACAACGCGAACGCTCCTCAAGGGCCAACATAGTGTTTAGAAGATGGGGAAACGGCGGGGCGGAGGTCGAGGCCGCGGAGATGGAGAGGTAAGGCCCAGACGCGTGCGTTCGTTCCTCTATCTCGTCGTCTGGTTCAAAGCTGGTGCTTTCACGTTCAAGACTCCAAAATAATACATTGTTACACACCCTCCAGTCGGGGAGGGAAAGATGATCAGTACGGCGGTGGTTGGTCAGGAGGAGACCGGGACAACTCCGGCGGCGGACGCGGAGGTGGAGGGGGGGCTGGAGGTAGAGGCGGGGGCGGAGGTGGAGGAGGAGGTGGCGGAGGTGGTAGAGGCACGGGCGGAGGAGACGCCGGAGGTGGTAAACCCGGATCTTCGGTCCAATATCAGAGGCAACTCCCCAAGTTCCTTCAAGAGCACGCACACCTTCTTTCGAGCGACGGGTTCCAGGACGAGGCAAAACAGGCGTGGGAAGGTGAGCGTCGTGTGTGCCGCGTTCGCCCGCTTTGGTATCGTCGTTGCCGCCACCCTCTTTTCGCTTTGAGGACGAGTTTAATTGTTGTGTCTTGAGAAAGTCGAACCAAGCTTGACCGCTCTGAAACGTACTTGTGTCGTGCAGACTACGCTCAATCGGACAAGCTGGCAAAGTACGGCGACGACGAAGATGTGACAGGAAATGGTGTGTTCTCAAGATCGCGAGACGTGTATTTCTTGTCAGGCTTAACGACCACGAATGCTTAACAATGTTCTCCTTGCACACGATTTCACAGCTCGCAAAGGTCTTGGCATGAACCCCGGCGGCACCAACAATTGTGCGCAGGGTCCATCAGACGATCTCGAGGCTAAACAAGAGCTGGCGAAGGAGGAGAAAGGCAAGGGAAACAGAGCTTTTCAAGATAAACGCTTCGAAGACGCCATCAAACACTTCAGTGTGTGCATCAAGCTCGACGAGGTGTGTGGTACCTGTTAAAACACTTTCTTCAAAGAGGAGTACGACACTTACTTGTCTCTTGGCCCTATGCAGAGCCTGCAGGGAGCGGGTACGACAGTGAGGGAGGTCGCGGCAGCGGCGACGAGGGCGGTGTATCATTCAAATAGATCGGCAGCCTACGCGGCTTTAAAGGCACGAGCATCAGTTGGCTAACTCGTCTTCCTCGTGCCTGACAAGTTTCCCTTGTGGTGCGTCGCGTCGCAGGACTTTGAAGCAGCTCTCGCGGATGGGGCATCTGCTGTCAAATTCTCCAAAGCATGGGTGAAAGGCCACATTCGCGTTGGGACTGCGTCGATGGGGCTCGGGAGATATACCGATGCCCGAGAGAGCTTCGAAACAGCTCTAGCACTGGACGAACACAACGAGCAAATCAAAGCGGTGCGTGTGTTTATAAAATCGCGGTATTTTACTGTCTAACCTTCGCCGTCGTGTGCGCTTTTCTATGCAGAGTTTGAGGGAAGCCCTTGGCGCAGAGGAAACGTCTCTTCGTCAAGGAATTTTTATGTTCCAGAGCAAACGAAAGCGCAGTGGTGCCGACGGCGGAGCGACCTCGAGCTCTGCCGTCCCCAATGCAAAGCACCTCAAAGACAAGAAGTTATTATCCTTTGACGAAGATGCGTGATTCTAAAAGTACTCGAGTTGGGCCATAGTCTCTCTTCAGCGCCACTTTTTTAATTTTAACCTGTCTTGCCTGTATCTGTAACCCGTAACCCGTAACCCGTAACCCATAACCCGCAGCGCGCTGCCAGGTAGTGGATTTAGTTTGGGGACGATAGGTTCCTTCCGGCGGATTATTCTTTTGGGGATTCATGCATGCATACTCAGCACCCCCAGTGGAACCCAGAGCCGCCGGCCCAGCGCGCGCCCCGCGCGCCCTCCCGCGCGCTTCGCGCGCCCCACTCAGATCAATCCAGGTCGACTATAGAGGCATCTAAAGGGCGGTCGTTCAGGTGCATCGCCCCCGGACTGGGCATGTTTTGTCGAGTCGCAACTTGTGAGGCCTCTTCTTCTGCCTCCAAGCGTTTTCGCAGCGCTGTGAGTTTGGCCGCTCTCTTTCTGTGATGCTCTTCCTGCTGCACCTTTTGAAGTCGTGGAATCTTGTAGAGATCTTCGAGATTCGATATGACAGGCACCCCCGGATTCTCACGAATACACTTTTCTTCAGCTGTCTCTTGATCCTCCTCTCCCTCGGTAACGTCGTAACATGAACTGACAACGTGCGTCAGTTTGAGCTTTTGTACCGGAAGTATAAAAGATACAAACAGTTTTTACGGAAACTGCGGTGTGGGACCCTACTCTCCGCTTTCCCAGCCGTTTTGATCTCCATCAAACATGTATTCCTTCAGCGCAATTGTCTCCCATTGCGTGACCTGAAAAAGTAACAGTTCAGTAATGATCAAAGGCTGTACGAGTTGATTTGCGTGTTTTTGCTCTCGAACCAGATCACTCGGCGGTGGACCAGGAACCTCGTCGCCAAAGTTGCTCGCCGCCAACGACTCTGCAGCTCGAACCTGTTAACACAAAGAAAGCCCCCTGCCTGTTAAACAGCAATAGTTTGAGGTTCAATGACGTAACACAGCCTTGGACCATACCTGAAGGGAATACGGGCTGTGCCCGATGTGAATTCCATTTGATTCCACCACCTGCAGTGCCGAACGCAACTTGTCATTCTGATTGCCCTCATGCTGAGGGTGATAATGGATGCATACCACTCGGTAGAACCCGTTGTGAGAGGGCGTGTAAGAAACTTTGTACCGCCTAAATAATCCACCAAGATTGTTTCCGTCAGTGCCACAAAAGGTAGTCTTGAGTCTGGTAGGGAAAAAGATAACTCGGTGACACATCGTACCCGTGTCCTGTGTCGGTGATCTCGACGTCGTTGATATCAATGTTGTTAGACGAGATACATACCTGCAAGTGGACGGAATAATTGTATGGGCCGTATGTTAATTGTAGGCGCTTATGTCCCAATCTCGGTACACCGTTCTGCCCACCTTCAGAGGAAGGTGTTGTCCGACTTTCCCGAACACCACATTTCCATAACGATCGAAGGCTTCCACGTAGAAATTTGCCACGTTATGTGCCACCTGCGCTATTTTCAAGTAGGCCCAGGTGAGACCCGATTCGGATGGTGTTTGATGCCTGGAGAACACAGCACTCACCGCTGAGTGGTGGCCTTCGCCTGTGATTTCACAGCATCTCGGGAATGGGCGCCCAGGAAGAATGCGAACCTATAGATTAGCAAGTGAGAGTTCCTCAACATACAGGAAAATATTTTGCAAAAAGTAAGCTTTACACAAGACTACCGGGTATGGTGAATCTGCAACGTGCTCATCGGCGCCAATCAGGACCGAACAAGTGTACATTCCAGCGACCTGCACAAGTGCGAAGTCCGCGCACGTCAGGTGTGTATAAGTGGAACCAGAACGGTGTGTTAACAGAAAGAGGATCTCACTCCCACCATGGTGCAGAATTTCACAACATAGCTCCCGTCGTCGTCGTCTGTGACTTCTGCAAACATAACGTCTCCAGATTCGTTGTTCTCAAAACGAACATAGAATTCATCGCCGCCATTCATCCGTCTGATAGGAGCAGAGAAGAGCACTCAATTGAATGGAAAGAAGTAATGCATCTTCCTTGAGCTTGTGCATACTTGTTTTTCAGCTCGTCACGAGCTTCGATGCCAAACACGGTAGCTTCGCTGGCGATACCTCTGCTAAGACCTGGTCCAAAAACCTTCGTGAATGCGGGGTCTGCTGTGCTCTGAAGCCAGCAATCTTCTTCCCACTCTCCGCGGTACTTTGATCCGTCCGCGTAGGTGCATACACCGTAGCCATGTCGCATGTCACTTTCCCATTCTCCCTGCCGTGCACACACATTTGTAAGGTGAGAAGCGGTCCCAAAAATTGCGAAACTTTGGATCACAACATTTGCAGTGCTCGTCACCTGGTACAGATCCTTTGATGACATCGTGCACTTCCCTTTACCGTGTCGCTTACCGTGCATCCACTGTCCCTCATACACGGAGCTGTATGTGGTATAACGCAGCATTGTCAGGATAAAGTGGGGATTCGGTCGCTTTTTCTACATTGCCTCGTCAACGTACCCGTCGGGATACAAGCGCTTGCCATTGCCGTCCTCCGCGCCCGCTTTCCACTGTCCCTGGTACCTCCCGCCTGCTGCGTACTTCGAAGTCCCATATCCTTCTTTCATGTTTTGCCTCCAATTGCCTTCATAGATATCATCTCTGCTTTCAAAGTTCCCGTGACCCTCCCTGATCGTATGGCCCAACTTTACCACTCGGTTTTGTAACTCGTTATATAATCATCTCACGCACCCATGACTATCCGCTGTAAAGACTATGCCGGGACCTTTCCTCTCGTCGCATTTCCAATGACCGTCATACACAGAGCCATCAGAATACACACACTTCCCTTGTCCATGCCGCGCGTCGTCCATCCAGTTGCCGTGGTACTTGTAAATTCCAGAAAGATGAAAAGTGCCGCTCCCGTGGCGTGTACCGTCTTTCCACTGACCTTCATAATCGATGCCCCCGTCCTTCATAAAAAGGAGAAGCGCGTGAATTTTTCGAACGTCGGCCGACGAGATTGCAAAGGTCTTACCGCAGAACAAAATTTCCCTTTCAATCTGTTTCCGTTTAGAAACTGTCCCTGTAATTGTCATGGGAGAGTGAGGGTCAAAAGAGAGAAATATGGGAGGAAATAGCAGCAAGCAAAAGGGCGTTCTTCCAGTAAGGGCTGCATGACTACTTTATGTATTAGTACGTCAAGCAATGAGATCAACCTGATAAAAGCTTTTGTCCTTGTAGGAGTAACGCCCATTGCCCTCGAGTATGTCATCGACCCACTCGCCCTCATAAACGTCGCCGTGCGCAAACGTAAGGGCACCCCAACCCCATCGGTGGTCTTCTTTCCATTCTCCAGTGTACTCAACGAAGGGTCCGACGTCAGCGCATCCAATAATCGCCGTACTTGTGAAGCACGTGAAACGCAATTCACGTACGGTCTAATGTTCAAGATAGCGCCGTATGCATCTTTGCGCGGTTTGCCGAACAAGATAAGGAAGCACCAGTACACCCGTCACAGTCATTCTGTCCAGTTGCTGTGAGGTTCGCCTCACCTCGTCTCCGTTTGCGTAACGGCACACGCCGTGCCCCTGGGCCTTGTCGCCGACCCATTCACCCTGCTGATGATAGGTGTGTTGTGAGAGGGGATTTTCACACGCACCAATCACCTTTATGTCGGTACACTTCGGCATCATTCAGCGACAACCAACACAAACGAACCTCGTATTGAAGTCCATTGACGTACGTCAGCTTCCCCTTGCCGTGCCGCTGGTCGTCTTTCCACTGGCCTTCTGTATTTTTTAAAGAAATGTACGAGTTACAGACAAGTGAGAAAATGTACAAGTAGAGCCGCTCGCGAATAGGAGACACCCCACAAGGTGTCGATGTCAAGTTGAAGCCCACACGATAGCGCGAGTTATCGCACCGTAGAAGTCGCCGTTGGAACACTGGTGCGTTCCCGTTCCGTTTCTGACATTCTCGATAGCCTCGCCCTGAGGGGAATGAGTTCGAGTTTTTCAGTTTTGACGAGAAGACTGTCGCGTGTGCGACAGGTGAGCACACTCCCCGAGAGCCTGCTTATATATCACTCACCTTGTACAGGTCTCCGTTGGTATACTTTAGCGTGGTGTCGTCGACCCACCCGAAGGCGCGGCTTTCGTCCAGGTGCGGTAACTCTTCTTCATCATCGAGTTCGTCGTCGTCGTCCGCACTCGCCTCGCCACCCTGTCCCACCACGAGCAACGACTGCAGGCGAGCCACCTCTTCGCGCAGCTGGTCTGTTGACAAATGTTCGACTCCAGACTCGCCGGAGACGTCCGTCACGACACTGTCGATGTCGTCCATGCTTTGTGTGCGGCGAGTAGTGCACCTTGACACTTGTCTTCCCTCCCCACAGAGCGGTGCCGTGAGTACAAGATGCGCGCCTACCCACCTCCCACTATTTTTTCCTTTTTTTTAGGCTGCCGGGTGTAAAAGTAAAAAGCCGTTTTTTTTTTTGGGTCATTATTACTGTATTAATACTGGTAAGTATGGATTCCGCGAGATATAAAATCGGCCTCGAGCTCGAGGTCAAAAACTAAAAAACCGGCCTAAACCTCAGTCCTCTCCCCTGCCCCTTCTCTCCACCAGCTATCCTTGCGCAAAGTGACGTAGTAACAACCAACGGCGCAAACGGAGGTGACGAGGCAGGCTCTGCGGCGTTTCGCCTCACCGTCCAAGACGTGACAAGCCCCCGACGACACCAGGGGGGCGCCCAGGAGGGAGGAGAGGACGGAGGGAGGAGGCGCATGGGGGGATAGAACAGACGAGAAAAAGGGCCGTCTTGTGCCTTGGGATCTTAGCCGTTGGACACTCGCCTCAGCTGTGTACACTGCCGGGCTGGCCCCTGCCGGCTGGAGGCAGATACGGGGGGGAAACGCGTGTGGGCTCTCAAGCCGACGGCGGCGAAGACAGCATTTCCGCAAAAAAAGGTGTCTGGGTAAAAAGAGCCTAAAGGGACCTAAGAAGGACGGCGGTGGTTTCAGGTGATGGCAGACTCTGAGCGGCTTTCGGGATTGGACATGATGAGCCCGCCCTCGCCGTCTTCTCCGTCTCCGTCAGCTGGGGATGCACCGAGCTCCTCGTATTCTGATGCAGACCTCGGAATTATAGTCGGCCCTCTTCTCATTGGGGTAATCCTGTGCAGCTACATCATCTATGTTTTCGCGCGGCGGAGACGACAACTACAAGAGATGTACATTGACCCTGAGAGTGATACGTCCTCTCTAAATTCATCGGTTTCTGCGTCGTCTAGAGAGCAGTCGCACGGGGATAATCAAAGGCTTATAAGGGATAGCAGGTGACAGGCGGCCAAATCGTGAACCCTGAACCCTGAATCCAAAATTGGACCCAAACCCCAAACCCTGGATCTCAGGCCCTGAGTCCTAAACCCTAAACTCTAAACCTTAAACCTTAAACCTCAAACTCTAAACCCTAAACCCCAAACCCCGAATGTTACACTTGACTAACTCTTTAGCGCTCCTAGCTAGACATCGCCAAATACAAGTGTTATAGCTCGCATGAAGTGTTTATATTGTGGCACGTGCTCTCTCTTTCGATTGTCTTCCATCGGCGTTCTAGTCTTGAAGCACTTGACATGCCCCATCTCTCCCGTGCAACCCGGGCGTGCACAGTTCAATAATACCCAGCTCATCCAATTTACGCAATATATCCCCTTCAAGCGCGAAATTGTGGTGTGGGTGCGCTAATAACCGCTCCGAGTCAGCATATCGCTGCACGCAAACAAAAAGGTCTTAGATTTCGACTTGGCCATCCATCCAGAAGCGCCGCTGAGCAGACATACGGTAAACATCTCACCTTGAAGTAGTGGTATCTCAAACCCTCAGCCTTCATGTCGTTGGTCCGCCGACTGTCGTCCAACGAAAATCCGTATACGCTAACCTTTTTGCACGCCTGGAAGCAACACATGACAGTCAACATATCCCGAGCAAAAGTAGACGGGCAAGAGAGTGTTTGTATGTCGCCGAGTTTTCCAAGCTTCGAACGAACCTGCAGCAGGAAATACACCCCGAGCAGGCCGGTAGATGGAGTCACCTCTTCTTCGGAATATTTCTCACCACCTTTCGCTGAGCGATCGAAATATGAACAACATGTGAGGAAAAGAGGAATTTAAGGAGAGCGTGCGGCGGGAGAAAATGGAAATGAAACACCAACTGTGCCCGTGACAAGTGCTAAGCGTGTTTACCTGCGCTGAATCGGAAAGCAACCAGCATACCACGTGCGCTCGAAATGAGCCGAGAGCTCAACAACTTTGGAGTTTGAATGTCTTTCCTCCGCCGTTGAATAGTCGTCGCAAGGGTCTCAAATTGTTGGGTGGATGCCCGAGAAACAATAAACGAAACATTTGCTGGTTCTTGGTTGAGCAAGTATCTGGCCAGCTGGGATGTACCACCAGGAACGTTTGTGTTCGGGACGTTGTCCTCGTAATACACCGTGGTCCATTTGTTGTTCAACATCCTGTACCCAGTTTGCGAGCCGACGATGTCCTCGTAACCTTTGGTCGGGGCTTGATTTATGCGCATGACGACGTCGTTGGCATCGATCGGTTTGCCGTATCCTCCTCTGCATCGTGTTAAGCAGAAACTGCATGAAGCCAGCGAGTCTATGGAATAAGGGAAAATGGAGGGTGTGCGCACCGTTTCAAAATTCCCGAATTACCCACGATCGCGCACGTCCCGTGTGTTGGCGTCTTGCTGCGAGCTGGAAGCACCTACAGAGGCCAATAAAAAACACCCGTAAGTTTTGGTTATAGGTTATAACAGGAAATCAGAGTCACGTTCGTTTCGGGAAGGAACGGCGGTTCGCCCACCTTTGTTACCAGTCGTGGAGTGAACGGTTGGTGTCCTCGTAAGCTCTCTGCAGTTGCACACCATCGGGAGGGGCTCAGTGATCAAGTACAGTACAAAGTCCAAGAACCAGGCTGTCGAGCGCATAGGTGTGCGTGCCGTGATTTTCCGCGCTCACAAAAAGATCACCCTGCACAAGAAGCCCACGAGAGTTAGGTTGAGTGCGCTGATTGACGGCATTCACGAAACAGTGCAGATGATTCCGACGCTGCACCACGTGTGGACGACAATCGAGAGCGGGAATGTTGGACGGTGAAGTTGTCTTCACCTACCTCTGAGTAAAGCAAATGCTTTGCTAAAACCTCCCCTTTTGCACTTGAGGACAACGCAAACCTGTTATTTTGAGTTGACGCAAGGGGAGAAGAGGAGCGTTAAGAGAGAGTAAAGGAAAGAAAGGGTACAGGTACACTCGTACACGCAGTGGATCCCACCGCCAGTCCGTGGCATCTCGATTTGAGGGATCCATCGCCGCTCTGCTGTCCAAGCTTGGCACCAGCCGCCACACCCGTATCACTCCAACACACCACACGCACGCCAGAAAAAGTTGCACCGGCTTCCGCTGTTGAATCCCTCGCCAAGACAACGTCTTCTTGACTGGACGCATTGCATGTGCGCGTGTTAACAAGCACAAATCCGGATGGTGCCCATGCGTAGGGTGTGCCTCCGTGCGCAGAGACCAGCCCGCGTGCGCCTCTCTACAGCTCTCCCGTCAAGAGGCTTGAAGGCTCACGCCGATTTATTAGGTGGGTGAGTGGTGCTGGTGGGTGCCCACCGCAGCCTCAGCCTAACAGAATAAAACAATGTGCATTTTCTCTTTCTTTTTACTTATTAGTATAGGCTGTGGGCAAAATGTGGAATAAGGGTCACCACTTTTACTCACCCTTTTGACAAATTCCCTGCTTCAATAATCATGGGGGAAATATTGCCCTTTGATTGGCTGTGAAAGTCACGCACCTTTTCTGCGGCGAACTATAAATAGGTG
>Ga0075109_1001775_pt1 | contig 12722 bp, 16 predicted proteins | sample AntAceMetag02UKD_FD_69798 | JGI IMG/M metagenome (GOLD analysis project Ga0075109, IMG submission 69798) | Saline lake microbial communities from Ace Lake, Antarctica - Antarctic Ace Lake Metagenome 02UKD | ecosystem: Environmental > Aquatic > Non-marine Saline and Alkaline > Saline | place...
GATTTTAGATGGGCTACCCTGCTGCGACGGGACGGGGGACTTCGCGCACCGACGCGACGCGCGCCCGAGATCTTGCACCAACGGCCTTCCGGCGCCGCGAAATTCCGGAGGAATTGTCCAGCTCAAGCTCAACAGGGATGGGGCGCTTGTATTTTTTCTGCGCGCTGTGCATGGTTCAGCGGGGGAAAGGTGGGAAGGGGGGGGGCGCCGGCTCAGAAACACGGGGCGGTATGCGCTGACCGCCTCGCGTAAAAACGGATTGCCCGCGCCAGCGGCGTTTTCATTGGCGCCGCAGCATTACCACCAATCACGCGTAAGTCGCCGCTGCGCCAATCCGCGGACTGGAAAGAAGCCAGCTGTCGGCCTCTCGCAGCTCCAATTATCGAATTATAGGGGTGGGGAGCTACCCTTCTCTCCCGCCTGCCAGCAGGGTAGAATAACCATTGGATGATTGGTTCATTATCCAAATGATTGAGATCACCAATCTCCTGCTTTCTATCACTCAACACACCTGGATGCGGTCATCTTCAAGATCTCCTGCAACTGCTGGCCTCTCGTAATGAAGGTTGTCAGCGTCCAAGAGGTCGGGCTGTATGACCACGGGAGCGCTCAGGATGCGGTGCCGCGCTAGCTTCTCCAGGGCGGCCCCCACCGTGGTGTTGTGGTTGAGGGTGATGACACGCTGGCTGCCGCCGCCAGAACCACTGACGACAAACCGCGCGCCGCCTGGGCCGAAGGAAGTGGCGCAGTGGTGGGGGAGCGGGTCCGGGACCGTCGCAACGTTCTCGGTGGGCAGCTCGGTGAGGTCGGCCAGCACCTTCGCCAGGGGGGTGGACAGCACGCTGCGGATTGCGGCGGCAACGACGGCTGAGAACGTCGTCTGAGGCATATGGACACTTGTCGCGGTGGCGGTGGTGAGGTCCCCGTCGTCACTGCCGCCGTTGATAGGCGCTGTTGACGTGAGGAGAAGTGCGAAGGGAAGCTTCCCATCCAGTAATATATCATATGATAGCTATTCTTTGCGTCGTTGCTTTCAATACCTTTACTTCTTTAGTGAGTACAGTCAGACAGTACTACATATACTCTGAAAGTCAACTGTCTGACTGTCTGACTGTCTGACTGTCTTTAAGTGTCGTCTTCTGACCACAGTTAACAGTCACAGTCTTCAAGTCTGAGACAGTCTGACGGTGACTTTACGTGCACGAGCACTTGTTTCCAGCACTGTCAGACTGTCTTCGGTGTGTGGCCGGGCCCAGGCAACCGCAGGTGACTGGGCTCGAATGTGCCACCGCCCTCCCCGAGGGTGGGCTCTCGTCGCCTCGCACCTTGGGGTTGCCCGAGTGGGGGCGCAGGAGTCTCTTGACACTCTGCCTGGAGCTCGTGGTGTGCGGCAAATCTACGCCGGGCTGTGGGGGTGGTGTGAGAGACGTGTGAAGCTGAAGCTGACGACGCAGCGGTGAGCGGAAGCCTGCTCGTACGAGCGCGCGCAATCACCGTTCGTGCTACGCGGTGTGGGGTAGTCTCGTGGACCTTGGTGAGGGGGAGGCGTCAGGTCCACAACTAGGTTCAGGTCCCAAATTGATATCCGAGTGTGTGAGTGCGCTCAGAAATCTTTAAATCCCAAGCCCTTGACTTGCGGTACAGTCAAGACTGTACGCTGATACGAGTATTTGCGGTTGAGGAGAGCGATAGCGCCACGGGAAAAGTGGCCTAACCGGAGGGTTGTATCAGGGTGGCGCCGCAGTGTCGTCGGCGCATCTGATAAAATTGACCACCTGCGTATGCACGCCGCAACCAAACCTCCTCTATATATGGGCGGGATCGATTTGCGGCAGCAAGGTTGGAAGGTTGCCCGGCAACAGCACGTCTGCGCAGGAGGTACTTGTGACGATTCGGTTGAGTGATGGGCGGTGTTGTAGCCGCCAAGGCAGGGAGCGGCAGATTCGCATGGACCTGAAGAGATCTGCTCATGACCAGTATTGGGTGTGAGTAATGCCGCAGATGCGTGCCGAGCGACGCACGGCTGCTCAGAAGCTATCTTTTGTTGGTTGCATCGGGGCAGAGCTCTTACAAACTCACAAAGTACTGCATGCACCCAAGGCGTCGTGCGAGACGTTGACATTCGGTTACCATTGGGAACATTCTCCCCGCCCCCGCACGACGCGGGATCTAGGTTTGCATGCGTGGCTGTGGCCGGATGTGTCATCCTTGCCGGCGAACATTGTCTCAAAGATAAACCTTTTAAAATCAACTAAAGTCTTCGACAAGGTCCCTATCAAGGCTAAAGTGCCGCGGGGGGGGGTCGTGCTGCGTCGGGCGCACGAGGGTATTAATACCGCGGCGGGTCGCACGAGCGACATTCCCTTCGGCCTTTGGCGACTTCGGCTTTAGCTCCGAGGCGTGGGTGAAGGTGGAGGTTGAGACAAGGGGTCGAAGGACGGTGGGGGCCACCGCGGTGGGGGGCGCCGCGGGCGCGGGCTGGCGGAGAAGAGATGCGGGCTCCTCACCGCACAGTATTCGCACTCGCAGTAGACCCGGCGGGGCCGGCGGCAGAGGTGGGGACGGGGGCGGCAGGGTACGTGGGCTCGTGGGGGCAACATCTGGCAGCAAGGTGCAGAATAGGAATAGTACAGTGACAATAATTTAATTGGCAATATAAATCCACATGCTTCACAGGACGGCAAGGGCAGGTGAGGAACCTATGCCTGTGTCGCCCATCGAGATAGACAGACAGAAAAGGAATAGGGACGCCGGAATAGGGACAGACAGAAAAGGAGATGAGAATGACGCCGCGCCGTGTCTGAGATCCGAAACTGAATAAGGACCTCGATTGCAAAGTTTGTACCGGTACAGAACATATCCTGCGCTGTCAGACTGGACGACGGGTGTACACCTTCTGCCATGGTTTCCGAATTTGACCTGGCTAAAGCTATGAGAGTAAATCACCCCTTGTGGTGTAGTGCGGGATTCCGAAGTTGACATCATGATGTGCAAAACGCGCTCTACGTTGTACCGATGGTTAGGGATTTGACTCGACGAACTACCCGTACCCGTTCGATGCGCTCTTTACTTGAGACAAAAGCTCCTGGCCCTGTGCGCGCAAGAACTTCTGCCACGCCCAACATGTCACCTCCGTTTCCTTCGAATTCATCTCTGGAGCGAGTTTGAATGCAGCAGCTTCCAGGCGCTCTCAGGCAGATACCGAAATCTTAGCCCGGGCATTGGGATGGGAGGACTTGCAACTTCAAAAGCCCTTCCCTCAATTATGAGTATGCGCGCTACTCTACATCTAGAATAACACCTATCAATCACCATGTACCTTGAACTCATAACAGAGTTTGCCCTGACTTGACTATTTTGTAGAGAGTTTCCCTGTCAGCCTATGATATCGTCACAGCACATGCTCCTTCATCGTTCTCTCGAAAGCCATAATCCACCGCCTTCGCCCTCACGCAATACTGCTATGGTAGCTGGAGAAACAATCGCACATTGCTCAATACAGGAGGCTTGTCTTGGTATGCGAGCCGCGGACTTGGGGACTTATCGGACTGGTAAGGGTATTTTTGGTGGGCGAAAAGGTTGCTGCTCCTCCGCTTCCTGCTGCGGCTACCGGTGGGCTGGTATCGTCCTCATAGCTGATGGTGTTGCAGAGGACGCCGCCGGCCCCACCGTTGCTGCCGCCCCCAGGAATTTCCGTCGATGTTGTAGCATGCCCTTGGGTACACCCCCAGCTCAGGCTAGACTGGGGGGATGCGAACCGCGATGTCCAGACTGCCAGAGCAGCAGTTAGAGCAGGAATGATGCTGCCACCCGTGAAGACATCAGAGTCGACTTGCGCAATGCCCATTGCAGCTGCCATGATGCGAACACCACGGCTAGTTTACGTCCATTTGTTAGCCCGAGCGTTGATAGCTGCTCGACTTCCGGGGGTCACCACGTGGAGGTGTGTTATCCGATTTCAAAACTTTTCCCGATTGCGGCCAACGTGTTGGCGACCCCCTGCGCGTTCATCGAGGATGCCGTGCACGCGCCGTGCGCTCCGCTGCCCTCGCCAAGGCATCCCACCCTGCCGGCGACATCGCACCCGCCGCCGCCTCCACCTTGCCAATTCAATTCAATTCAATTAAAGCACTTCCCTCAGTTCTGAGTATATGCGCTACTTCTTGCACGGAATAATTCCCTTTTCTTGGAAATATCTTCCAGAGCTTTTATGCTCTTGATGTTGAGCTCCTTCATGTCGCCCAACAGGCACTTTGTCCATGGTTTTGAACTCAGTGCCAACTCTTTTTTTACCTCTACCTTTGAGAGGTCGCTGTCAGCTCGCCGCAGCGCGTGGCCGACCCAGCGCATCCGCTTTTGCTGGAGTAGCCCATGCATCGTTGGTAGGTGGAGCAGTTTCAGTAATCTGTCTTCTTGGTATGGAGCATCTTGGTCTGTTTCGAATCTGTTTTCATTCGTGTGGCCCTAGTGCAAAGCGATTTTGCCCAAGGCGTTAAGGATGTTAGTGATGTTCTGCTCGTTCATCGTGGGCGCCCTGTGCTCCGCCGCCCTCGCCAAGGCATCCCACCCCGCCGGCGACATTGCGCCCGACGCCGCCTCCACCTTGCCCAAGGCGTTTGGGGCGTTGGCTACCCCGTGCTCGCTCATCGTGGGCGCCGTGCGCTCCGTCGCCTTTGCCAAGGCATCCCACCCCGTCGGCGACATTGCGCCCGCTGCCGCCTCCATCTTGCCCGAGGTGTTCAGGGCGTTGGCTACCCCCTGCCCGTTCATCATGGGCGCCGTGAACCCATCGCCCTCGCCAAGGAATCCCACCCCGCCGGCGACATCGCGCCCGCAGCCGCCTCCACCTTGCTCAGCGCGTTGAGGGTGTTGCCGATATTCTGCGCCTTCATCGTGGGCGCCGTACGCTCCGCTGCCCTCGCCATGGTAACTCACCCCGCCGGCAACATCGTGCCCGCAGCCGTCTCCACCTTGCCCAGCACGTTGAGGCCGTTGGCGATATCCTGCCCGTTCATCGTGGGCGCCATGCGCTCTGCCGCCCTTGCCATGGCATCCCACCCTGCCGGCAACATTGCGCCCGCCGCCGCCTCCACCCTGCTTAAGGCTTTAGGGCGTTGGCGATATTCTGCTCGTTCATATTGTGAGCCACTCGCTCCACGACATTTGCCAGCTGCTCCGCTAGCCTGTCGTCCACTGACACCACGCCCAAGTCGGCGTGCAACGCCGCCAGCCCGTTCAGCACGTTCCCTATCGCCTGCTCACCAAAGGCACCGCAACGCAAACTGACCAAGTCGATAAGCTTTGCAAACCCGGCGTCTTCGCGGAGCACCTTCCCCACCGGTGTCCTGCCCACCCGCGTCGCGCGCTTCGACACGAGCTTGGCCAACTTGTTCACAGCGGTCGAGACGCTGATGAAGTTGAAACGTGCCCCTTGTTCAACCACCAGCCCCAGAAGGACCACCACGCTCTGCGCCGCCTTGATCTCCTGATTTACCACCACGTGAAAAGGAGGCCCTCCCCCGCCTCCGCCCCCACCCCTCTGCCCGGGATTACGCTCGCGAGGCCCCGAGTGTCCAGAGGCGGCGTATCCGCGCCAGAAGCCTCCTCGGTGCTCGACGCTCACCACGGCGTGTCGTGGACGAAGGAGCCAGCGCCCTCCCCCTGCCAAGCACAAGCTCCGTATCTGAGCGTCCCTCTCTCTCCAGGGGTCCTGCCCCACCAGTCTGACGCTGACGACGTTTGCGTCCATGGTGGTGCGCTGCGACCACCGCCCAGGGGAGGCGCCGTGAGCTGCCGCGCTTTGGAAGCGTCCGCATATGCAGTATCCGCCGACGAACCGAACCGCGAAGGCCTCGTGAGCATCCTGCGTCTCTCTCTCGCTTGTACAAATATGACAAGTAAAACGCTCCCAGACCCGCTAACAGCAAGGAAAAAAGCTGCAGTCGAGTGCAGTCATCAGTACAGTTAGAGGTCAGAGGCCACGTCAACATCCGACGAAAGGGAGGCACCATTCCCTCCAGCTCTTCCCATCCCCCCCGCACCACGAGCGCGGGTATACCACAGTGCGGTGAAAGAGAGCTTTCTGGCAGCTTACCGCCCGATACATCGCCGTCGCGTTTTTGTCCCCCGTCTCCTTGGCACCAATACCACAAAGGTGGTTCGGAATGGAGATGCCCGGCTCGGTGGCGTTGGAACCAGTTCACATTCAGCTTTGTGACCTCCCTGTGTTCGTCCTCGCGCAGGTGCTGAGGCACCTCGCGCCCGCCGACCTAGCCAGGGCTGAGCTAGCACTGCTGGGCAGCGACGCCGCCGGAGGAGGACGAAGAGGAGGAGGAGGGGGGGAGGGGGGAGGAGAAGACGTGTGTGAGGAGCTCGGCCCTAGCGAACTGGGTGCGTGGGAAGCCCTTCTCGAGTTCGCCGCGCCGCTCATCGTTGCAAAGACGGCGGAGAGCAGCGGCGGGGTTGGCGTGGGGAGAGGAAACCAAGTCACGAGGCTTCCTGGCGAAAGTTGGAAACTCTGCTGGGCCACAGTGTGCGCGGTGGTGGCGGGAGCCGACGCCGGGGTGCGCGGCAAAAACACAACTGTGGCGTCGGCGTCTCCCTCTTCGTCGAAACGTCGCGCATCCTCCTCCGCCGCCGCCTCCATCGCTCCCTTACCCACCCCCTTCACGCTCCAAAATCCCAACCCGGCGCACCGACGCAACGCGGTGTGGTTACTCTTCGGCGAAGTAACAGACACGCGAGACGCAAACACGGAAGGCACAGGCACAGACGCACAGCGGCGCGAGCGCAAGAAGCTTTTGCCAGCCACAGGAGACGCGCGCTGGGTGGCGGGGGCGGTGCGAGGATATCAGCGGCTACTGTGCCGACTGGCCCCCGAGCACCTCGCCCGCGCCACCCCGCGCGTGGCGGCGGCGGCGAAGAGGCTGGCTAAAGTGGGACTGTGGGAGGCGGCGGCGGAATTACTACTCGCCGTGTTCCCTGCCTTCGAAGGCTCCAGAGCGGCGACGGCGACAGAAGATGACGACGCAGACCCGGACACGGTAGAGAGGGAGACACCCGGCTCCATCGCGGCCGTGGAGGCGCACGTTGACGTGGCCACATTTCTGGTGGACAGACTTTACGCCAGTACGTACGTGCGGTCCAGTGAGAGAGACACGGAGGACCTGGTGGTGGCGGTGCTGCTATCCTCGGACGCTGTGAACGTCATGCAAAGGGTGGTTGGCCAATCGAGCCGGAGCCCCGGAGCACCAGGCACTGCCAGCGACGGTATCGGCAGCAGCGGCGGGGACGGCGGAGACGGCGGGGGTAGTGGTGTGAGCACTGTAGGGGGGCCGCGCGTGCAATCCGGGGCAGTCGCCCCCACTGCGGGGATGCTGTCGGCGGGAGGAGGCGATGACCTCTTTGGTGGTGGGGGAGGTGGGGCGTGGATACTCACTCCAGGCGACCATCCGGCGGCGGCGGCGGCAGTAATGCCGTCGGGGACGGCGGCAGCTGCTGCGACGACTCTAGCGGCTACCTCTAGGCCCCTCATCTTGCCCCCCCAGTTCTCCACTCCAATGGCACGACTGGGCGCGGCACTGCACGCGCACGCACGCGCGCTAGCCCTCGCTGCGCAACACGTGGGACTGGGCGCCATGACCCTCGAGGCAGCCGCCCGCATGCCCTCCCCGCTGCTCATTTGGCCCCTCTACCACGACCCCACCAGTGTGCGCCGCACCACCGTGGAGGGTGCAGCCGCGATGATGGCTGCCGCGCTCGCTCCGCCCGTCGATGGCGGTGGTGGCGGCACGGAGGAAGCGGAGGGTGCGGCAGCGGCAGATGGCGGTGGAGCACAAGGAGACGACGAATCTGATGCCGAAGACGCAGGTGACGAGGGTGGCACAGAGCAGACAGGGCAGTCAATCCCCACCGCCGCCGCCACTGCTGCTACCGAGATCGCCGCCCCTGCTGCCACTGTGTACCGCCACCGCGATATGAACCTCTGGTCAAAGCGCGACCACGCCGCCGTGCGGTTCTCCGAAGCCGCCGCGGCCGCTGCGTCGGCCCGGCGCATCTGGGAGCGCCTGCGCGACCGCCGTCGGGAAGCCGCCGCCGTGGCCGTGGAGGCGGAGGTGATGTACTGTGAAGCAAGTGCACTGTCCGCCTCTCTACACCTGCAGACCGCGGACCAGCAGATGGGCGTGCTTATCATCAACATCCTGCAGCTGTGTGCCCCAGCCATCGCCCTGTTCAGAAAGTCCGTGGAGATCTTGGAGGGCTGCGGATGTGGGGTCACTGTCGAGGCAGCCACCGCGATGAAGGACCTCGGCAAGACCCTGGGATTCGTCTCGAGATTTCTTCCGGTTATGCCCAACCACATCGCGTCCAATCTCTTCGGGCAGAGGATGCCCTGGTGGGGTGCACATGTTACTGGTACCCAAAATATACCGGAGAATCGCAACCGCCCGTCCAGGTTCAAGGTTTTGCCGGCAGCACTGCCGAAAGGCGTACTGTTGACCCAATCATACGCGACTAGTGAACGAGCCGCGCTGATTCACACCCGTCAAATATCGGGCGCAGTTGATTCTCTCCGCCATCTCGAGTCTACGAAGCCTCCACGATGAAAGCAAAAAACGGACCCTGATGCAATTAACAATTTCAACTGTGTGGAGTCGCTGTGCCCTTTGCCATAGGGACGCGGGAGCGGAGGCGGGTCGATGGTTGACTAGGGCCGCGGATATACACGCCCAGCTGCAGGGGCGACGCCATCCCGCGACGAAAAACGCGCGGCGCTTGGGGGGGATGGAGGCTGAGGAGGACGATACGGACGAGGACGATGATGGCGAAGCTAACAGCGAGGATGCTATGGACGAGGAGAATCAACTGGACGGCCCGGATGACGCGACGGTAGGTGACTACGACAACGATGCGGAGGATGAGGATGGAGAGGAAGATGATGACGGAGAGGAAGATGAAATCAATGTGGACGGTGAGTATTCGCGATGGGGGCAAGTTGGGTCCACCCTCCGATCGCAGGTTCTCGCCAACAGTGGCTCGAGAGGAGAAACAGGCGGAGGAGGCGGAGGTCCCGGCGGCGGCGGCGGTGGTGGGGGAAGACTCGGGCGGCGAGCGGGCTGTACTGTACAATGACACGAGTCCGGCGAACATCGCCGTGGCATCGAAGCTGGAGCATTGGCGCGTCTCTTGAATGCGAACTGACGGAAGTCCAACCAATCAAGTACGAGTAGAGCTCTAGGATACATTTGTAGGAACGTTTTGGACTAAAATATTATAAGCATTGCAACACGGTGAGAAACCGAGCGTCATGCCCGAGCCCACAACACACAATACACCACGCCGCGCTATAGCGTGGGGCTACACACCACTACAAGACAAGGAGAACGGAGGAGGATGGCGATGACGAGCGAAGATGGAGATGACGAGAGTAGCACTGTGGACGACTTTAACGCGCCATTAGCTATCACTTCCCATACGCGCCACGCGCCAACCCTGCGCGTCCAGCAGATTGCGCGACGCCCGAGTTCAACATTCCCGCCCCGCCGCCGCCACCGCCATCACCTCGAGCGCCGCGGCGTGCACCCGTGCATCCCCCGCCGCGATCACCTCCCCCTGGAACCTCCCCGCGCCAAGCGCCGCCTGGTCTCCCTCCCACACCAGCTCCCTCCCTTGCCAGTCCGTGAACGCCCCCCCGGCCCCCTTGACGATAGGCACCAGCGCCATGTAGTCGTAGGGCTTGAGGTCCGCCTCCACCACCAGATCGCAGAACCCCGACGCCAGCAACCCGGAGACAAGGGACTGACCGCGTGTCATTCTATTCTTCGCTCTCTTCGTCGGGATTTGAGCGCCCAACTTATAGAGCGCGTCTTCAGCCCTGTGGTGTTGAGTTCGTATCCAATCTATTGGGTGACAACCAAGCAAAGAGGAGAGAAACACGGCGCTCAGGCTGAGCTGATAAGATGAGTGGGTGAAGAGCCGGGACCTGGGACCCCGCCGTATGCGTAGCAATCGCACCCATACATCGGCACCTTGACGGCGTCGGCGATGCGTTGATAGGGTGCCAGGTTATCGCCCTCGAACATGAGCGGGGTGGTGGAGTACATGTACGCGTCGCCCACCGCGGCGCAGGGGCGCACAGCGACGGGCGCGCCGTTGAAGGTTGAGGCGCGCCCAGAGACGCCCACCCATCGCTCCTTCAAGATGGGTTGGTCGAGCACCCCCAAGACTGGCGCGCCGTGTTTGAGCAGCGCCACCAGGGTCCCGAACAGAGGCTTGCCCGTGATGAACGACTTGGTGCCGTCGATGGGATCGAAGACCCACATCCACTCCTGCCCGCCGCCAGCGCCCAGCTCGATGCCCTCCTCCTCGCCGAAGATGGCGTGGTCCGGGAACGTGGACTTGACAAGCGCGCGCATCGCAGCCTCGGCGCCGCGGTCCGCGATCGTCACAGGGCTGTCGTCGTTTTTGTCATCCACCTCGAGAGGGGTGCGAAAGTACTTGCTGGTTATGTTGCCTGCGACCTCGACCAGTTCGTTGGCGAGGGCGATGTACTCGTCGGGGACGTCGCCGGAGGCGGAGGCGGAGGCGCGAGGGAACGCCGGCGCCTTCGACGCCCCCGCTTTGCGGCTGACGCCGAAGGTCGGATACCGCCGAGCCCGATTGTGACGAGCGGTGGGTGAGAGGGCGGTGGAAGAATGAGCGGCGGCGGCGACGCCCCGGGAGCGCGAGGCGGCGGCGGCGGTGGCGGTGGGAGCGGGGAGGGAAGGAAATAGCGGGGGGGAGGCGCTGAGTAGGAGACACGGCATCGTTGACTGTCGGCTGTGGGCGCAGGCGGAGGAGAGGAGAGAGGCAGAGGGCAAGAGTTCGAGAAGAACCTGTAACCAGGTAATAAAAGGGTGCCTCCTCTTGCGAAGCTTTCGTTTTGGCGCTGGCGCTTTCGTTTGGCGACGGCGAAGCCGCGTTTCCAGTCGAAGGTTTCTTTGAAGGTTTCCGCGAGTTTTGGTTTTTTTTTGGAGAGAAAGGCTATGTCTCGGGGTTCTTCGGTCCAGTCTGCCAACGTATGTGAGGAGATGTATTACAAGCTACATCTAGGAAAAGACGGTGCCAGACGAGCCAGCACCAAAGAGTGAGAAAGCAGACTGGAACCGAAGGTTCCTAGTCTGAGACACAAGAATTACTTGTAATTCTATCATTATAGCTAGAGCGAGAGGACGAGTTTGACCCTCAAAAAAACACACACCCTCGTCCCGTCTTGTGCGAACTCACGCCGACGCCGTGTCGACAGGTGCGGTGCCGTGGGGTGCGGTGTGGCGCGACGTGGCGTGTGATCCGATCCGAGAGCTCGCTCTCCCGTCCTTTCTGTCCGATCCTCGACGGGGGCGAGAGGAGAAAGGTGCAACTCCTGATCTCCTCGCCGGTGCTGACGTGTTTACGGGTTGCGAGCAACGAAGATCAATATCGGGCAGGGTGCTTGACCCACGCCAACTGTCACGTCGCGAGTACCACAGGCGCCGCCACGATGGACACCAATAGGCTCGCCAAGGAGCTGCGAGAAATTCTGGCCGACACCAAGTCGGGGGTGACGGTGACGGTCATAGGCGACGACCTCGGGCACATGCAGGGCACGTTGCTCGGTGAGAAAGTTTTTATGGGATGACTCGGCGGCAAAATTTGGTTCCGCCTCTCTCGTGCAAACCTCCTCGCTGCCCTCTCCCCTCCCACTCGCTCTCTCTCTCTCTCCCCCTCACAATTCACGGGCCTGCACCTCCGTCGGGAGGAGTGAGGAAGCGGCCGAGCGCAGCAAGACCGCTCTGACGCTCTCTCTCTCTCTCTCCTTCTCTCCCCCTCCTCCGCCAGGCCCGGAGGAGTCACCGTACGAAGGCGGCAAGTTCTACGTAAGTCACTTTCACTTTCCTTGCACCACTCTCAAGTTGTGACCGCCTAACCTGGCCTTGCCCCCCCACACACCCTCATCCTCGGCCGCTCCTCTTTGCTTACCTTCCACGTTAGATTTGCTACGTGCATTATCCTATAATTCAACCCCGTATTCCCCCTCCCCTCCTGCTTTTCCACTGACACCTCCAAGCAATCCCACCCAAATGTTAACGTCGTCTTTCTCTCCTGCCCTCTTTCCGCCGCCGGTCCCACAGATTGACATCAAGCTCACGGACTCGTACCCGTTCGAGCCGCCCAAGATGCGCTTCATCACCAAGGTGTGGCACCCCAACGTGAGCAGCGCCAACGGAGCCATCTGCCTGGACATCTTGAAGGAGCAGTGGAGCCCGGCGTTGAGCATCAAGACGGCGATGCTCTCGGTGCAAGCCCTGCTGTCGTCGCCTGAGCCAAGCGACCCGCAGGATGCGGTGGTGGCGCGCCAGTACATCAACGAGCAGGACCAGTTCGTGGCGACCGCGAAGTACTGGACTGAGAACTACGCCACCGAGAAGGCCAAGGACGAGAAGGTCGAGAGGCTGAAGGAGATGGGGTTCGAGGAGGCGGCGGTTTTCAATGCGTTGGCCCGGTCGGCGGGGGATGAAAACGCGGCGCTCGAGCTCCTCCTCACAGGCCTGTGACGCGGAGGTCTCTCGCGCTCTCCCCTGCACTCTTCTGTCTACCTGCCCGTAGCGCGGTGGACGACGGCGCAGTTTGCGGCGGTCGTCCACAAAGCTGTGCGTGAGCGCAGAGGCTACACACCGCCGACGTGCGGCACTGCTGCGGCACTG
>Ga0075109_1001778_pt1 | contig 12714 bp, 12 predicted proteins | sample AntAceMetag02UKD_FD_69798 | JGI IMG/M metagenome (GOLD analysis project Ga0075109, IMG submission 69798) | Saline lake microbial communities from Ace Lake, Antarctica - Antarctic Ace Lake Metagenome 02UKD | ecosystem: Environmental > Aquatic > Non-marine Saline and Alkaline > Saline | place...
CACGCGGAACACGCATTTCCATCGCGAGAGCGCCTTCTCCAGCTTCGGCCGCATCCGCTGCAATAACCCGGGTGCTCTGCGTGCGAGCCTCTGCGATCGTATAACGCAGTGTCTCCAATGCACGAGATACTTCCATCACGCAATCTTTGAGGCTTTTGCCGGTCTCCATGGCCAAAAGTCCCGCAAAATCGTCTTCTGAAGCCTTCAGCCTTTCGGCAACCTTTTCCAATATAGAGATTCGTGTGGATCGCGGCAGACCACGTCTGAAGGCGGCACGAGCCTCCCCCACGACCTGGTCAACCTCGATCGCGCCACAATCAGCCACCTCTCCAATGACCTCGGCGGTGAAAGGGTCAAACACCGGGGCACGGGCAGCCATCGGAAAACGGTCAATGTTAGAGGGTGCAAATTTGCTGATACTCCCCCTTGTGAGCGGCACCGAATGTGTCATCGTGACTCGCCCCCTGGGAGGGCTTGTTCTTCGGTGGCATTTTTTTTCGTCGATCGGCGCCCTCGCTGATCCATCGTCTTCTGGCGCAACCAGATCGCAATGATGTTCACACTCAAAGTGCTCAGGAGGATGGCGAGACCCGGCATCGCCACCAGCCACCATGCGGTGGTCAGGTAGGTTCGACCTTCAGCAAGCATCAGGCCCCACGATGATTCTGGTGCTTGAATTCCCAGGCCCAGAAAACTCAGTGAGGCTTCCGTGAGCAACATCACGGCAAACTCGAGGGTACCAAGCACGAGGATGGGGGCGGAAATGTTGGGGAGAAGATGTTTCACGATAATCCTGCGATCCGAAGCCCCCAGAGACCGGGCTGCTTCAACGAAGAGCGTCTCTCTCAGCGACAAGATCAGGCCGCGGGCTACACGGGCGTACACCATCCAGCGAGTTATCGCGAGAACGAGTACCACGTTGAAGAAACTGGGCCCCAGGATGTAAAGCACCAAGAGTGCGATAAGGAGCGAAGGCACACTCATTTGAATATCAACAAGCCGCATCACTAAGGTGTCAACCCATCCGCGGTAGTAGCCCGCGATCAACCCAAGTGTTGTGCCGAGAGCGCCCGAAATCAGCACACTGGTGATTCCCACGGACATAGACACCTGGGACCCCAGCATAATTCTTGACAGGACGTCACGTCCCAGAGGGTCGGTGCCGAGAAGGTGGGTGCCTTGCCCATCAATGGCCGGAACCCCTGGGGGCTGGTTCCGCATCGACATCTCAATGAGGTAGGGGTCGTAGGGTGCGAGCGCATCCAAGAATACGGCGCCCAACATGATAGAACCGAGCACGAGAAAACTCAGTGCGACGAGTTTGTTTTTCCACACGAAGCGGAGGAATGTCTTGGCTGTTTTCATTTGCGCGCCCCCATTTTCTTCGTCACTATCCCACCATTGAGACGCCGCCATCGACGTATAGATCAATCCCTGTGATGAAGGATGCATCCGAGGACAACAGGAAGGCGGCGGCGGCGGCTTGCTCTTCCGGCTCTGCCAGTCTGCCAAGCGGTATGCCTGGACGGAACTGCTCCAACGAGCCTTTCACTTTGGCCTCCAAAACCCCCGGCCCATCGGTGGCAACCGCTTGAGCAATCATCGGAGTGTTGGTGACACCGGGCAGCAGCGCGTTGACTCGCACGCGATGAGGTGAAAGCTCCATCGCGACCTGCTTGGTCAGATGGGAGACCGAAGCCTTACTCACCGCATAAGCAGACTGGCCCCACCGGGCGCCTCGCGCCGTGACCGATGCCACAGTGACGACTGCTCCCTGCTGAGCAATCAGTTGCTCTCGGCAGGCGCGAATAGCGACCAAGGTCCCCAAAACGTTGACCCTGTGCAAGGTTTCCCAGGTCGACATGTCCAACTCGTGGAACAGGCCGGCGGTTTGCCTAATTCCTGCAGCGGTAATCAGACCGTATACCGATCCAAAGGTTGCCACAGCGAAAGCGACCGCGTCGGCCATGGACTTCTCATCGGCCGTATCAGCAGCAGCTCCCGCAACCCCAGCAGCAGCGCCGCCCAGGCGCTTGACTGCAGCCTCAATCGGTTCGGAATGCAGATCGACAATGACAACTCGCGCGCCTTCGTCGAGGAGACGCCTCGCCATTGCCTCTCCCATCCCTCCGGAGCCTCCCGTGATGACGATGACTTCTCCATTGAATCTCATTGCTTACACTCCTTCAGTGGTGTTGAGAAATTGGGTGCGGTCTCTCCTGATTTGCTCAAAGAGCTCGTCAGAAACTTCTTGAGTGTTGGAAGTGCCCCCCACGTCGGCCGTGGTGACCCCTCGTCGAATCACTTCCTCCATAGATGCCATCAGGTGCGCGGAGGCGGCCGTCTCACCAAGATGTTCCAGCATCATCACGGCCGACCAGACTTGCCCTATCGGGTTGGCAATTCCCTGGCCCGCGATATCAGGCGCTGACCCGTGAACAGGCTCGAACATCGAGGGATGCTCGCGGGAAGGGTTGATGTTGGCACTCGGCGCGATGCCGATGCTCCCCGCCGCCGCGGCCGAGAGGTCCGTCAAAATGTCACCAAATAAATTCGATGCGACGACAACGTCAAACCGGGAAGGATCAAGCACAAACATTGCAACCAAAGCATCGATGTGGTACTGATCAATACTCACCGACGGATGCTCCGATGCAACATCAGCAAACACTTCGTCCCAAAAGGGCATCGTGTGAATGATTCCATTTGACTTCGTTGCCGACGTGACGTGATTTTTCCTTGTCTTCGCCAACTCGAACGCGAAAGACATGGCGCGCGTCACACCACGACGGGTGAAAACAGCCTCTTGGATGGCAAGTTCGTAGTCAGTACCGCTATAGAGGCGACCACCAATTGAGGAGTACTCGCCCTCTACGTTTTCCCGAATCACGATCATGTCAAAGTTTTTGGCGCGCTCGTCCCGGAGCGGACTGACAATGCCCTCAAGAATTTTGGCGGGTCTCATATTTATGTGCTGGTCAAAGCGGCGTCGAATCGGAATCAGCATCCCCCACAACGACACGTGATCCGCAACGCCCGGCGCCCCCACTGCTCCCAGGAAAATAGCGTCATCCTGAGAAATTGTGTCTAGGGCGTCATCAGGCATCATTTTTCCATTGATGAGGAAGTAGTCACATCCCCAGTCGAAGTAGCGCCAATCAATCAAGAATCCGTGGAGTTCGCCAATTTCGTCGACCGCCCTGACCGCGACCGGGACTACCTCGCGGCCGATTCCGTCTCCCGGCAGCGTCGCTATGGAGTAGCTCTTCCTACTCACTCTTCAGCCCCCCAGCGAAGCGTCGCCTCGCACCGTGTCGTGACCTCACCGGATGGATTTTCTGTCCACAATTCGAAACTCACCAAGTGTGCGTCTGGGCCCGTTCCGATGCGCCTACCATGCATCGCGATCGGGGCCCCGACGTTGTCAACACCTCGGTAAGTAGCGGACAGTCGCTTGATCCAACTACCCGGAGGTGTTTGGGCGAGGAGAAATTCGGAGAGGAGTGCCGCCTTGAAGAAACCGTGCACGATAACCCCGTCAAAACCCCGAGAGTTGGCATATTCGCGGTCGTAGTGAATGAGGTTAAAGTCCGAGGACGCCCCTGCAAATCTCACCAGGTCTGTAGTGGAGAGGACAACCACCGAGGGGCTAAGAGCGCCATCGGGTGCGGGTGCAATCAGCTCGGCCCTCACGATGTCTCCCCGCTCGAAAGGCTGTAGGCCAGTACGTGACCGTTGCGAGACTTCGCAACCTGCGTCCCAGCCTCGTCAAGGAAAACATTCTCCCGAACGCGAAATAGGAGCCGGGAAGAACGTCCCTTCTTCTCGTACACTTCGGTGTACGTCGTGGTCACCGCGAGGGTCTCTCCCACACGAATCGGCCGCTCATGCTCCACCTCGTTAAATGCGTTGCCCCCGCCGACTTTGGGAATGGGTAAATCGAGCAAAAAATCGTCGAGAACGAGGTCACGGCGTTCCACCGGATCAACCGCACCAAAAAACGCAGCCGGCATCACGTCATCCAGGAGCTCCTTGGGCCTCCCGGTCAAACTCTGGTATCGCTGAACATCCGCGGCCTCGATGCGATAGTGAAACGGCCCGTGGGGGACCCCAAGAGATACCGCTCCGCGAACCCGATCGAGCGGAAGATTCTCGGTGTCCTCAGGAAGCCCCACCCGAAGGGAAATTTCGGCCTCAGTGCTCACCACTTGATTGGAATCGAGTACCCGGGCCTTCACAAGAACATCGGAAGTCCCGTCGGACAAGACAACAACCGATTCGATCGCGAACTCAAAGGTAAGTGGCTCGCCCACCACATCGGGTCTTCGATATTCAAGCTGCATTCGTTTGACGGCAGCGAGCCCAACACCGACTTTACGAACAAGTGCGTCCCGTAGGGCTCGGGCTTTCCACGGTCCGTTGACCACGGGTGCGCTAAAACCACGAGCGCGGGCAGCCTCGGTATCAAAATGAAAATCGGTGAAGTCATCGGTCGCGGCGGCCCACTTCGCCAGATCTACCGTCGTGACAACGATGGGGTCCTCGCGCCAGGTGAGCCCATCGGTGATTTCCACAGTCCCGGTCATGCCGACACATCCTCTGGCGCAGCCACGTCGAGGCTGAATCCCCGAGCCACACCCACCGGGTGTCCGTTGGGCAAATAACCTGCCACCTCATAAGTGGTTCGCATCATGCGGCGTCCGCGGGAGGTGACTTTCCCGTGGATCCCCGAGATTCGAGACACCAGAGTTACCCTCCCCGGGCCAATTGACTGGAATGTCTCCCATTCGCTGCCCCCATCAATTTGGGCGGCAAGAATCCGAAGCCGCGGCAACCCTGTCCCGATCGCAAACACAAGCGGGTCAGGACAAACGTCGGCCATGTCCCAGGCAGCATTTGGGGTAGGGGGAGATTCACTCACTGAACCAATGGATTCATTGAGAAGTCGGAGTCGCTCCGGGCTCAGAGTGAGGATTATCGTTGCGCCCAACGCGCCTCGCCACCGCGCAATGGCATCGTCCTGGACGACAGACCAATCTAGGGCGGCGGGACTAATCATGGAGTTAGCTTTCTACGAACAAGAGCAAAAGGGAAGCTCTAATTGGTATCGATTTCATTACGGTCACACCAGCATCCTATAGCCCCCACAACCGAAAAGAAAAACGCGCCGCATCCCTATGCCGGGGAAGGCAGTCTCCAATTCGTTGACTCCCGAATCACGAGCGACATCGGAAGAACAATTTCAAAAGCCTTGAGGGGTTTTTTACCAAGAAGTTGAAGGGTTAACCACGTCGCGCGGAGGGCGACCCCATCAATATCACGGGTTAGAGCAGTAATCGGTGGGGTGTGCAGAGAGGCCAACGGGCTATCTTCCGCAGCAGCAACCGCCAAATCGCGGCCGATAATAATCCCCCGATCTCGAATTTCTCCCAAAACGCCGGCGAGCGCACCCGTGTTTCCGTTTCCTACGACTATGGCAGTCGGTGGGGCGGAAGTCGAGAAAATTTGCGCGACTGCGTTGCGCCCTAAAGCCTCCGATCCACGGCCCATGATTTCAAAACCATCAGGAAGTGTGAGGCCGTTTTTTTTCATCGTCTGCTCGATTGCCGACAAACGCTCCCGGCTGGGATAGCCCGAAATTGAGCCATTCACCAGGGCAATTTTGGTATGGCCCATGTCAATTAGATGCTGGGTAAGGACACACGCAGCTGAATGATGGTCCGTGAGGACGGCAAAAATACCGTCCACGACCATTTTACGATCTAACAGGACGGTAGGAATACTCAGTCCCGCGACGGCCCTGCCAAGTTCTTCGTTTGTATCATCCGCAAAGGACGCGATGAGAGCGTCAACCCGACGTTGGCGAAGTAATAGGAGGCTTTCAAGGTCGTTTGCGGGGGTGCCATTTGAGTTCGCGAAAATGACACCATAACCGGCGGTGCGAAGTTCGCTCTCAATGATGTCGACCATTCTGGCGATTGCTGGATTTAGAATGTCGTTGATCAATACGCCAATGGTCTGGGTAGTGCCCCTCCTCAAGCCCGTCGCCAGAAGGTCTGGGGTGTAGCCCAACTCCGTGACGGCCTCTATCACCCTGCCGCGCAGGGCCGGTGACACGTTCGGGTAACCACCGATGACGCGCGTCACGGAAGCGGGCGAGACACCTGCTCGAGCTGCCACCTCACGAATGGTCACCACGGGGAGTCGGATTTTTCTGTGAGGGGGCATGGACTCACACCTATCATCGACCGACCGCGTGAGAATCGCCCGTGGGTGACTGTTGCGGTCATAATTACCACCACCCTACTTCGCTGAGGGAGGCTACAAACATCAAGGCAAACAGGGCAATGACCACCACACCGACGCCATACAGCATATTGCCCCGGCTGAGCACCAGGCTACTGATTCCGTACCGACCCAAGATGTAGAGGTTAAGTCCCCCTATCGGGCTCAGCGCCGCAGAGGTTCCCCATGCCGCCGTGCACGCCATCGCGAAGAGGGTGGGATTGGGATTTAAGGGCGCGAGAATTGTTGCCAGCACTCCAATGGTGATGATTTGGTGGACGCCGAACAACGACAGCGTGATGACCAAAATAATCGAGCACCACGCCAACAGGATTCCATACTCGATATCCGGAAGCTGGAAGCGAGTTGTGGGCAGAAAAATGGCAAACCCCGCCGCAAGAACCCCTGCCGCCGCGAAGAGACTCGACTCGCCGCGCATTCTGGGAAGAACAGTTCTAACATGCTCCAGAAGAATTGGGAAAAGCCTCCGCGGGCTGCGCCAGGCGAGGAGGAGGATTGTCAGGGCCAACGAGGACATGAGTACCAAATTTGTGGTCTTCACAACAGGCCACGCCCAGTGCAGTGTCATAACAGACACGACAAGAACAAGGGGGATGACAACCACGGTGGGGCTCAGTCCGTATCCCGTGTAGTGCTCCAGATCTGGCCCCAACCGCCTCACGACGCCAATCACCGCAAGCACAAGTGAGAGCATGGCCATCACTAAACCGACGAGGATGAGTACGGTGGTGTTAGCGCCCGGGGCAAAGGTGAGCGCTACCGCGGCAGCTGCCCAAAACGGCGACCAATAGGCCCCCATAGAGTAGGTCCGCGACAATAAGAGCGCATTGGGAATGCTCAACTTGGTCCCGCGAGCTAGACGGTCTCCGATGAGGTTAACCGCGCTGAGGTTAATGACGCTCCCGAGAAAATGAGAGATTACTGCTGTTCGAAACACCGCCGGGATTCCGCTGAGCCGGGGTGGGCCTCCCTCTTCTGGATTAGCCACAATCGACACGAACGACACCGCAAGGATCATTGCCACGATTTCCTGGTTGATCGAAAAAACGGCGCCAAACGTCGGAAGGTTACCGCGTAGGACCCCCCAGACCGCTAACACGACCCCCAGACCAGCAAGGACGGTAATACTGATTTTTTGGCCCCTCCCGAGCAAGGGGAAGCCGAGGAAAATGACGAAGAGGAGCAGTATCCCGCCTATCGGCCGCAGCCAAGGAAGAAAAACTGAGAGAACGACCGACGCAATCAGTAACACCATCACAATTGACAGCCAACGAGTTCCTCGCTCAGCTAATGGAGATCCCTCGTCGGTCACGTGCGATTCTCTCCGCCTGCCGGAAGCAACGATGACCTCTCCAGCCAGCGTTCCTTCATTACTGTCACACTAAATGGTCGAGAATCGGTCGGAGTGAGGATTTCTCCTCGAGACCGATCCCTGGGCGAGAAGGCAGCCCGACATAACCATCGACAACATCGATTCCGTCGGCAAAACCTCCGAAAGGTTCGAAAATGCCTGGGTAGGATTCCGATCCGCCCAAACCGCACGCAGCCGCTATCGCCAAGTTGAACTGATGGCCACCGTGGGGAACAAACCTTTCAGGCGCCCACCCTCGACTCGCAAGGTCTGCGAGAGTCTTCCGGTACTCCGTAAAGCCGTACGACAACGCGGAGTCCATTTGCAGAACGTCGTGTCCCTCACGCAATCCGCCATACAAAACGAGATTTGTAGCCTCTCCACGAGACAAGAGGTTCTCTCCCGTCGCAAGAACGCCTGCGTAACTTGAGGCGACCATCGCTAGTCCCTCAAAGTCAAGAGGATCCGTGGGCTCTTCATACCAATGGAGAGCAAACTGGCTGAGGGCTTCGCCGTACCTCACGGCCTCTTCACCACTAAATCTTCCATTTGCGTCGACCGCGAGGGAGATTCCTTCTGGAAGCACTGCCAGGACCGCTTCGATGCGTTTGAGGTCCTGGTCGATTGGGACTCCGCCGATTTTCATCTTGACGGTGCGATAGCCCATATCGACATAACTCAACATTTCTTTTTGAAGGGAGTCGACCCCTTGGCCCGGATAATAGTAGCCGCCCGCCGCGTACACCCAAACCTTGTCCAAGGGTTTCCCGACACCCACGCCGGGGCTCTCGGCCATGAGGTTTTGAACCGGCTTTCCCGCCAGTTTTGCCGCGAGGTCCCATGACGCCATGTCGAGAATACCGAGTGCGACCGCCCGGTCGCCGTGCCCGCCAGGCTTCTCGTTCACCATGGCAGCGTTCCAAATTAAGTCAGGATCGAGCGCGTCGGTTTCGGGATTAACCAATGATTCTGGCGTTGCCTCAAGCACTCGTGGGATAACTCTGTGGGACAAGATTCCAGATTGGGCATAGCGTCCATTCGAGTTGAATCCAAATCCAACGACCCGCTTACCGTCGCGGAATTCGTCAGTCTCAATGGCAATAACGCTGACGTCCATCTTCGAGAAATTAATGAAGGCATTAGCCATCTCGGACTCGATAGGCACAGTGATGTGCCGGATGTCGGTAATTTTCATTTGGGTGCTTTCTTTGGCAGACAGAAACTCACAGAACTCCCGCAGCGATAAGGGCCGCCTTGATGCCTGGCCCCGCAGTTTCTTCTAAGGGCACGAGTGGGGACCGAACAATGGCGTTCTTCAAGTGGCCACGTTGCACGAGACCCATCTTCATGGCCATTGTGGATTCCATGTGCGATTCACGGTGGTACACCGCTCGAGTAATCGGCATCATCCGGTAATACACCTCTTTTGCGGCGTCGTAGTCATGGGTTTTTGCCTTCTCGAGGAGTTCGACCATCAGCTCAGGAATCAGGGCTGCGTATCCGACGAGAGCTCCATCCGACTCCCACATCGAGTGGAGAAGGAACTCGTCCTGACACGTCAACATCTGAATCTCGGCGAAATTCTGTCGAATGACTGGAGTCTCCACATCCCAACGAATCATGTCCCGAGCGCCATCTTTGATTGCAAACACTCCATCCAGAGCGCAGAGCTCGAGCAGAACTTCGAGCGGATAGGTGGCCTTGGTGGTATTGGGCCAGTTGAAGAGAATAACGGGCAGACCGGACTCTGCGCGCACAGCCCGGAAACGATCAGCGACTGCGGGACGCTGGTAACCAAACCTGGTCCACGACGCTGCCGGAAAAAGCAGAACCGAGTGAGCGCCTGCGTCACGGGCAATTGTGGCCTCGTGCGCTACGACAGCTGTTCCCTCGCCGGAGATGCCAGCGACGATGTGGAGGTCCGGGATTTCAGTAGCAATGGCTTCGATAATTTGCTTGCGCTCACCCTCGAAGAGAGAGGTTCCCTCTCCAGCGTGGGCGTTCACCACAATCCCTGTAACTCCTGGGACCGATTTCAACCACCGCGAATAGGACACGAGCGTCTCGAAGTCCACAGATCCATCTTCGTGGAAGGGCGTAACGATTGCCGGCGTGACTCCACGCAGATTTGGTGCCTTCATTCTCTTCTTTCCTTTTTTAATGGAAACCAGCTAACGGACAATATTTGCTACCTAAAACTGCACTCACGCGGCCAGGACACAACCTCCCGCACAAACCGCATCGAGTGGGGCGTTTCGACCGTTTTACCCGTGATTATAAAGAAGCGTAGCATGCTAAAGTATTTTTTGAAAACGATACCAAATTTTTTAGCGAAGGAAAAGTCGCCGTGAAATCCTCCTCAAAATCCCCCCTGGCCACCTCGGCCGACGTCGTTGTGGTGGGTGGAGGGGGCTCCGGGCTCGCCTCTGCAGTCTCCGCCGCAAGCAAAGGCCTCAGCGTGATCCTCCTGGAACGAAACTCAGCGGTGGGAGGAACCACAGTGATGTCCGTCGGGTCGTTCACGGCTGCCGGTACCCGCTTCCAGAAGCGGCACAAGGTCGAGGACTCTCCTGCGTGGATGGTCGAGGATATGTGGAAGTTCGACGAGAAACTCTTGACCGGCGATGCTCCTGAACTTAGAGGCCTCTACGCCGAACATTCGGCGCGCTCGCTCGCGTGGTTGGAAAAAATGGGGGTCGCGTTCGCCGGACCATACCCTGAAGCGCCCCATCGGGTGCCGCGAATGCACAACGTTATTCCGAATTCGAAGACCTACGCAGCGCGGCTACTCGAGGCCGCGGTAAAGGTCGGAGTCACGATTGTGACAGATACTGAGGTCGAGGACCTAGTCGTTTCTAAAGGTACGGTCACCGGTGTCAGCGCAATGGCCGACGGACAGCGTCGGGTGATTAGCGCGACCCACGGAGTCGTCCTTGCCTCCGGCGATTTCAGTGCCAGTCGAAGTCTCCGAGACGCACACCTCACTCTCGAGGCTGCGACAGCGTTGCCTATTAACCAGAACGCTCTCGGTCTCGGGCACACGATGGCCATCAAGCACGGAGCCGAGGCCAAAAACATGAACCTGCTCTTCGGGCCTCAGCTGAGATTCCCGACACCGGAGAAAGGTGGCTTTCTCGACCGGCTTCCGCTCTGGAAATGGCTGTGCAAGCTTGAAGCTCTGATTGTTGGGAACGTCCCCGTCTGGATGCTGAAGCCTGTTGTGAAATCTCTCTTAGTCGCCTGGATGTCCCCCACTGACGACTTATTCAAGAGTGGTGCCATTTTGGTTAATCGATCCGGAGTTCGATTTGGTGCTGAGGAGCGCCCGGCTGCTGAGTTGGCAATGCAAGATGGCAGTTCCGGCTTCATTATCATGGACGAAGCAATCGCGAAAAAATTCGAAGCCGCTCCTCACTACATCTCGACCGCACCAGGCATAGCCTTTGCATACTTCAGTGACTACAAGAGAGGCCGACCCGACTTGGTCCGCTCGGCGAAAAGTCTCGAAGAACTTGCGCGAAATCTTGGCGTGAGCTCGGAATTTCTGTCCGCCTCCATTGGCTCCTCTAAACTCAGTGCTCCTTTCATCAGCCTTGGGCCAGTGCTGAGCATGCTCACCGTGACAGAGGGCGCTCTGTGCATCAATTCTGAACTTCAGGTGTTGGCCAAGGGGGGCAAAGTCATCCCAGGGCTTTTCGCGGTCGGTGCCATTGGCCAGGGCGGCATGTTACTCAAGGGGCATGGTCACCACATTGGCTGGGCAATGACCTCCGGTTTGCTGGCCGGCGAATCCATTCACCACCTAGCGACCCAAAGAAAGGCGTAGATCATGTCGACCTCCCCTCAGCTATCGGGTGAACTGGAGAAATTTCTGCTCAGCGTAGATAGCCCCACCATCGCTAACGCAATAGAACTTCTCAACATTCGGGATCGCACCGTGGGTTTCCTGGCGGGAGACATCCAATGTCAGTTCCCCCAGTTGGGCGCCATGGTTGGAACCGCCCTCACGGTAGAAATGTCTGACAAGCCGGGCCCGGTGGCAGACAAAGCGGGAATTTGGGAAATGTGGGACCGCCTGGAGCAATGTGCTGGCCCCAGTATCTTGGTGATCAAAGATGTGAGTGGTGCGCCCCAACGCGTTGCATACGCCGGAGAGATTATGTCTCGGTTGGCAACCCGGCTCGGATCAGTGGGAATGGTGACGGACGGCGCACTGCGCGATGTGGCCGAGGCCGAAGCCATGGGGTTTCACTATTTCATGAAGTATCCCGTGGTGTCTCACGCCAATTTTTATGTAACGCGGGTCGGCGAACCGGTGGACATGGGGGGAGAAATTGTTTCCACGGGAGATTTACTTCACGGGGATCGCAACGGCGTCGTCGTAATTCCATGGGAATGCCTCAGTGACCTGCCGAAGGCTGTGGAGAAGATTCGGACCAGCGAGCGGGCCGATATGGACCTCATCGCTTCCCCTGACTTCACCCTCGAGAAATACAAGATTCATCGAAACTATGGGAAGTAGACCTCCGCAGGAACCTCAATGAAAATAGCAGGAATCGTCGTTCACGAAATTAGCGCAGATTTGGACCGTCCTTACTGGATGTCCCTCGAGCCTTACCGCACCGCCTCGGAAATCATCGTGCAGATTGCCACCGACTCTGGCACCGTCGGAATAGGAGAAATTCATGGCCGGCCCCTGGGAACCATCGCTCGAATAGTCGCAGACGTCCTCGCACCTCGACTAATGGGTCGCGACCCCCTCGACAAGGAGGCCCTGTGGGACGAGATGTTTAGTCTGGCCCACAGTCGCGAGGGTGCTGTGCTGAATGAGTCAGAGGGCCAGCCTCATTTTGGCGCAGGACTGCGCCCCCAACTCATGGCGGCGATAGCGGGAATTGACCTCGCACTATGGGACGTTGTCGCGCGTTCACATGCCGAACCAATGTGGCGCTTCTTGGGTGGAAGCTCACCTCGCGTCCTCTGCTACGCGAGCGGCGGCTACTACGGTGAGTCGGGCGAAGCAGACACGGAGAGCCTCGTGGGAGAAATGAGGGGTT
>Ga0075109_1001779_pt1 | contig 12708 bp, 6 predicted proteins | sample AntAceMetag02UKD_FD_69798 | JGI IMG/M metagenome (GOLD analysis project Ga0075109, IMG submission 69798) | Saline lake microbial communities from Ace Lake, Antarctica - Antarctic Ace Lake Metagenome 02UKD | ecosystem: Environmental > Aquatic > Non-marine Saline and Alkaline > Saline | place...
CCTAAACCCTAAACCCTAAACCCTAAACCCTGAACCCTAAACCCTAAACCCTAAACCCTAAACCCTAAACCCGAAACCCGAAACCCTAAACCAAAACCTAAACCCTAAACCCTATACCCCATACCCTATACCCTATACCCTATACCCTATACCCTATACCCTATACCCTATACCCTATACCCTGAACCCTAAACCCTAAACCCTAAACCTTAAACCCTAAACCCTAAACCTTAAACCCTAAATCCTAAACCCTAATTCCTAAACCCCAAACTCTAAACCCTAAACCCTAAACCCTAAACCCTAAACCCTAAACCTTAAATCCTAAATCCTAAACTCTAAACCCTACATCCTAAACCTCTAACCCTAGACCCTAATCCCTAAATCCTAAACCGTAAACCCTAAACCCTTAACCCTAAACCCTAGACCCTAAGCCCCAAACCCTAAACCCTAAACCCTAAACCCTAAACTCTAAACTCTAAACCCTTTCTTTTGGCGGCGCCCCTGTGTGGCCGGCGGAGCTGGCGGCGCTGAAGCGGCGGCACCCGGGCGTGATGCTGGTGGTGGACGAGGCGCACGCAACACTGGTGTGCGGCGTGCACGGGGGGGGTGCGGTGGTGGGGAGGGGCGGGGCGCGTCTACCCCGAGGCTCTGGGTTAAGGGGTTTAGGGTTTGGGGTTAGGGTTGAGGAGTTTGAGGGAAGCGGTCCAGCGTTGAGGGTTTAGGAGTGTTGGATTACATTAGCAGTCTCGAGCCTCGCTAGAAGTCTAGGATTGGAGGTTGGAGGTACACGAGTGAAGGAGCTGTATGTATGTGACGACACAAGAACGGCGCATGTGAACCCCCCGGGGTTGGAGGCTTGAAGCACGAGTACTCGTTGCCGACTGCATCATCAAATCGGAACTGATGCGATGAAGTGAAGACATCTGCAACCCCAATCCAGTTTACAAGCTTACCACCCAAGAGGTGGTGATTTTCCCAATCTCGTCTTCACCGCACTGTGCATGGCGCTGGCGACGCTGCCACGTGGAGGCCGCCGGGGTGGGTGCTGATGTAGACCTGCACGTCGGCACGCTGAGCAAAGCCTTTGGGTCCCAAGGTAGGGTGGAACGGGAGTGTAGGGGTTAGGAGATAGGGTTGGGGGTTAGGGTTAGGGTTAGGGGTCAGGGGTTAGGGGTTCAGGTAACAGCTAAGGTTGGGGTTTCACGTTTTAGAGTTCACGTTTTAGAGTTTAGGGTGCTGGTAAAGAGATTTTAAGATTAGGGTACACTGAGTCGACCCACCGGGTATGATACCACCCGCCGTGCCGCGCCATGTGCCTCGTCCACGCCATGTGCGATCCACCACCTGCACCTCACTGCCGCGCTGCTTCCCTGCTGACCCCAATGACGTCCACGCGCACGCGCACGCACAAGGAGTTCGCTGATTCAATCTTGATTACACCCGAAACCCTTGATCCCAAATCCTTGCTCCTACATTCCAAACCCTAGACCCTGAATCCCAAACCCTAAACCCTAAATCCTAAACCCCTTACCCTTACGCCTGAACCTCTACACCCTGAACCGAAAATTCGAATCTCAAGCGCACACAACCTCTTACTAGAGGCCTGTCGCCTGCGTTGTGGCGCTACCCCGCGGCGGATTCGTGGCGTGCAACCGGAGCACGAAGCAGCTGCTGGTGTCGGCGGCGCGTGCGCAGGTGTTCTCCACGGCGCTTCCGGCACCCGCAGTGGCCGCAGCGTCCGCGGTGGGGCCAGGGGTGTAGCGCCGGGATGCAGGTCCCGTGAATGAAACGCACCTTTCGGTCAGTGTCCAGGGTTCGGGGTCCAGGGTCCAGGGTCCAGGGTCCAGGATCCAGGGTCCAGGATCCAGGGTCCAAGGTTAAGAGCCTGTGAAGCAAATGCACCTTCAGTTTAGGGTCCCTGGGGGTTTTAAGGCCTCCGAAGGCAACGTACCTACAGGGCCAAGGGCTCAGAGCTCAGGGTTGCAAGGGTCTCATGTTGCTTGCACCGCGCCGGCGACATGACATGACACGTGGAGGTTTCGATATGACCTCACCCGATGATGATCCCGGCCGCCTGCAGTGGCTGGGCACCAAGACCTTTCGGCCTCTTGTCTCAACGCCAGCAGTGTGGGATGCACGCAGCGCGGACGCTACTCGGAGGCGCTGCGGGTGTGCGGCGGCTCTGGTGCGGACGGCGAGGGGGACACGCTGCGGCGACAGCTGTGGGCGCACGTCGCGAGGTGGAGCCCTCGCGTGCGTCGCATCCGAGCTGACAGCGTTTGCTTGAATCATGTTCTGAAGCGGACACCGAACACATAGAGTGATGGGCTAGGCTACTCTATCTGACGTGGTAGACCCGTCCAACCTGAACCCTAAGCCCTCAACTCTAAACCCTCAGCCATCGACCCTAGACCCGACTCAAAAACGCAAATCTCAAACCCTCAAACCTCTACCCTTACCCTAAGCCCTTAGCCCTAATTCCTACACCCCAAGCTCTGCACCCTATGCCCAAAGCCCTCACTACTGCACTCCTCGATCTCATCGCGTTGCGCCACTACTCCCAGTCTTGACCGCGCCATGGGCGGGTCAGGCGCGGCGGCCGCGACGGCGGCTGCCGGTGGCTTGCCCGGTGGCGGCAGCGACGGTAGGTGGAGTGGACGGTCGCTGCCGCAACCGGCGGTGCAGAGTCCCATTGCATCCATCGTGTATGGTGCGGAGTCCGCCGCCCTTGCCGCCTCCACGCAGCTGCTGAGGCTTGGCGGGGTTCTGGAGGGGTGTAGGGGTCAGGGTCTAGGAACTGAACATACACGCGAGAAATGACTCGAATCCTTCACTGGCGCCCGAACCTGTTTACACATAAACTTTGAACAGAACCCAAGGGTTCGGTGTGGAAGCAGCACCGGGGCGATCGTACCAAACTTGCCGTGTCAGACATGGTATGTCGACGGTGATCTGACGCTCCGATGACCGACTTGATGATGTGATGACTCACGCCGTGTCCCTCTCTGCGACTACGTACTGTATGCTGCCTATGATACGAGCTGACTTTGATGTCCAGCCCCACGCACGCCTTGACCGCCGTACGCTGCGCGCCGCACAGCACGTGGGGACTGAGCGCTCACACCCGTCGGACGCCACACGCGCCGCACAGCACGTGGGGACTGAGCGCTCACACCCGTCGGACGCCACACGCGCCGCACGCTACGCCCCGGGTTCCACGTCCCCGCCATCCGGCCGCCCACCGTGCCCGCCGGCTCGTCCCGGCTGCGGGTGGCGCTGTCTGCGGCGCACACCCAGGAGGACGTCCGAGCCCTTGTCGCCGCGCTGGGCAGCCTGCATCCCGCTGGCGGTGGCGCGCCGGCCAGACTTTGAGGATCGTCTATTATTGAGGCTTAACTCTCAATCTTGTCATCTCTACCTCAGAACGCTGAACGTTGGCCCTAGACCCTAGACCCTAGACCCTAAACCCTCATCCCTAAACCCTAAACCTCAAACCTTGAACCTTACGCCCCAAACCTTAAACCTCAAACCCTAAACCCTACACCCTAAATCCTATTCTAAAATTTCAAACCTCAATCCTAAATATTTTACCCTAAACCCTAATCCCTAAACCCTCAACACTAAACCCTGAACCCTAATCCCTGAGCCCTAACCCCTAAACACTAAACCCTAAACCCTAAACCCTAAACCCTACCATAAACCCTAAACCCTGAACCCTGAACCCTGAACTCTAAACCCTAAACCCTTCTCTTATAAACCATATAAAAGTCTACACCCTGAATCCGAAACCCTGAACCTGCAACTTTAACCCCTGTCCTACACCATATAGATTCTAGAACCTCAACCCTGATTGTACTAATAGAAACGCCTATCCCTGGGGAGCTGCCACTCCCTGCGCCGGCGGCCGGCGGGTGGCGGCGCTCCGAGGAGGTTGCAGGGTCACGGCGCGATGGCACGGCGCGATGGCTACAGGTATTCATAGCTCGCTTCAAGTGTACAGTGGGAGATGGCGGTGCGGTCAGCACTTGCGCCATTCGCACCTCCGGGTTTGTAGCGAGATACGGCGAGTACGCTGTCACTAGACACTACAGTAGGACGGCACCTGTCGTGGCGCCTCTGCCCAGATAAATGATCCTTTAGACAATTCACTTTTCTGTTTTCTCACCCGGCACGCGAACAGTCGCCGAGGAGACTTTCGTAGTCTTCACAGCGCAGTGATGGCAGGTGAGTAGCACACCTGCAGCAGTGTTCGCAGGTGAGTAGCACAGATGCTCATTCATTTTCTTCAATTCCAGGCGATAATACAACAACATCGATCGGATGCACATGCGTGCGACAGCGTCTTTGTTGTCCGGGAGGCCAATAGCTCGCCAATAGCTTCGCACCGACGGTGCGGGAGGGATTCAAGATGTGAAAGAGGTCTGGCAAAATTTTCCTTGATATACGCGCCGCGCGCTGAAACGCTCACGGGTTTTTATGCGTCCCGTGGCGCTGGCGTCCAAGCGCTGAAGACCTCCCGCGACACACGCACCCCCCATCCCGAGCCAATCTCAACCATTCGGCCCCTCGGCCCTCATCCGGTCGTGATATAGCCAGCCTCATACCATCTGAATGCACCGCGCGTTGGCTGTGTGTTCCGCGTCGCGTGCGTCCTGCCCTGTATACGCCTCCGGCTCCGTCCGAGGATTCGTCTCGCGCACCTCGGGCTCCTCTCCGTCTGTCCAGCTTCCGTCAAGGTCGACCGCCTCGTCTACGTGTGCGCACCCGCGGCGGGGGACGATGGCCGGAGACCTGGATTCGTCGCGGTCGCGAGTCATCGGCGAGGAGGTGGGCTACGGCACTAAGTGGCTGGTGGGGATCTACGGGGGCAGCGCGCGGGGCGTGACACGAAGTGCCTACATTACGTCCGCAGTGTGTCGTACTGTTTCGTCGTGTGATCTCCGGGGCCTGCGGCTGTTGGCGCATAGCTCCTCGCGTGACTGCCGCCGTGGAGTGGTAGTGGCGGCTTTGACCTTTACCCACCGTGGATTGGTAGTGGCGGCTTTGACCTTTACCCGCCGGCCTTCAAGCACCTGACGTACGTGGATCCTACGGGGAGAGAGCGCAAGTGGGATATGGTGGGCCGCGCCACCAGAGCCGAGGGCGCCGCCGCCGATGCCGTGTGCATCTTCGCCACGCTGCGGAAAGAGGGAGAGGAGGACACGATGCTTCTGGCGGGGGCGCGTTGCGTTGCGTTGCACTGTGTCGTTCCCCTACACTCCTTCAATCCGCGCGTGCACCATGCAACAGACGGTGACTCAGCGCAAGCAGAGCTGTTTTTCGCAACGAATCTATCCCTGTAACGACCACTCGGTCAGTTGCGACCCCCTTGGGCGTCTTACGCGGTTGAACGATGGAACGCGCTCATCTGCACCGGTCGTATAGCGTCATACGCGTGGTAGCCCCGTGACGACTGAAATGTATAGCGTCATACGCGTGGTAGCCCCGTGATGACTGAAATGAAGTGAACGAGGGAAGGCTCAAGGGGAAAGGTGCTCGGGTTGTGTCCCTCGTTGTGGGTGCGACAGTTTCGACCTCCCATGAGGGGCGAGACCATCGAGCTCCCGGCCGGACTAATCGATGGTAGGGCACGGGGTGGGAGCCTTGCGACGCGCTACGCCACTTGTGTACCGACCCCTGCTCCCTACATCCAACATCTTACACAGTACCTTCCAAACCTCTTCTTACGCCTACATACCTGAACCTCTCACCTCCACATCCTACACTCCAACCCCCGAAGCGTCCCTCACTGGCGGCACCGAGCCCCCCGAGCGTGCCGCCCTGCGCGAGCTCAAGGAGGAGACCGGGTACGTGGGCACCGTGGGGGAGGGTGCGGTGACCCCCGCACTGCCCCTGTCGCCCGGCCTGACCAGCGAGACGGTGTGCATGGTTCGAGTGGACGTAAACCTCGACGCTCCCGAAAACGCCAACCCTACGCAGGCAGGGTTACGTCACTCCCTCCCTGTGTACAGCCGTACTCTGCCTGAAACCCACAACCTAGCCTGCCTGCCCAGAACTCGCGCTACTGTCAGTAGGCCTTATGGGCTCGAACCACTCGGACTTGCAGGCGTCCATTACGGGCTTGTGATTGGCTGGAGAGAGCGATATTCTGTGCAAGGTCACTCTGTTTGTTTTGTACTGAGGCGGTCTGTTCAGCATGCCACACGCAGAGTGGCGTTGGACCCCAAGGTCGCGTCTGTGGTGACAAGAGGACATCGCTCGTGTGCGATGGGTGCGTTTTTGGCGGTGTGGGACTCTTGCCGAAGGCGTTGGAGGGAAGCGAGTTCATCACCGTGCTTCGTGTGCCCAAGAAGGGTCTCCGGAAGCAACTCGACACGCTTGCCGGCCACGGGTACAGTGTCTTCGCGGGACTGTACACCATGGCCCTGGGTATGGAAATGAATGAGTAAGACGTACGGCCACGCCACGTGATTGGTCTCCATCTTATTCTTGGTGTGGAGGCCAAGGGTGCGCAGGGTCGCAGCTGCCAAGGGTGCGCCAGGTACATTGCCTCTGCCGAGGGGAGCGGTGTTGCGGATCGCCGTCCTTACATGCGCGCACTGCCTCCTTGGCACGGTGGGCACCTCGAAGGAGAGCAGCACCTACACTCCAACTGTCCGATCTCAACCCTGAACCACTGCTCCATGGAAGCGTGATGAGAGACACATAGACGCACGGCAGGTAGGACTACGTATCATAGCTCTCGCATGTAACATTACTACAGCACACGTCTTGGTCTTGATCCATAGTCGCACCGCACGGAAGCGGAAGGATCTGCATCATCGACTAGTCAACTGAGGTTGCGACTGAGATTGAGACTGGGTCTGGTCCAGAAGTGACAGCTCCACCTCTGCACAATATCCGCTATCGCCGCTCAATTCCGGTGCCGCGTCTCCCTCCCTCTCCTGCTTCTCCCCGGCCTCCGCCTCTGCACCGCCCCTTCCATAACTAGCTAGACGTCCGCCGTACACGAGATAATCATCGTGGTTATCATTACGTTCCCTCCCCATCTCCGCTGCATCCCCCTCCCTGACCTCCTTTGCTGCCACGTGTGTGGCGGCCATGGCGGCTGCAGCTGCCACGTCTTGCGAACACAGTGACACTGGCGGGTGTGACGGCTGCCGCGCCGCCGCCTGTGCTGCCGCTGCAGTGGAGGGTGACGGGAGTGACGGCGTCGAGCCTCCGGGCGTTGGTCCTCCTGACGGCGCCGAGCCTCCAGGCGTTGGTCCCCCACCTCCCGATGGACCTCCTCCGCTTCTTCTTCCTTCCAAATCCCCTCCTCTCGGTTCCGTGTCTGCTGCCTCCGCTGCTGCTCCAAGATAATCACCGACGTCATTGCCGTTATCATATGAGTATGACGGAGGAAGGAGCTCCGATTGCGAGTAGCACGCCGGATCCTCATCTTCCCCGGATGCATCTTTCCCGGGTTGACTGTCTTCCACCACCTCGGTGGACAGGGTAGCCGTCACTCTCTCCACCTCGCCATCATCGCCATCGCCTGACTGTCTGCTGGTGGAAGCATACCCCGTCCTCTCCACATCCAACCCCACCTGGTGTTCATCGCCATCGTGCTCTCGCTGCTCGCGTATACCATAGTTTCCCACACCCACGGGCTCCTCCTTCTGCCCCTCTTCCTCCTCGGCGCGTTCGAGGTGCTGGTGCTGGTGCTGGTGCTCGTGGCATTGGACCCCGTCTAGACACACGCTAGCGGCAGCTGTAAGTCCTGAGATAAGGAGTGGTTGAAGGTCCTCTCGCGTAGGAGGTGGATCACCACGCTCGAGGGACGCCGGGAGGGACACGGACACTTTGTCGAGCGGCGGCGGCGGTGGCTGCTGCGGCTCTTGCAACGGTAGAGTGGGGGCGGAGACTGGAGCGAACGTGCGCAACGGAGGAGGACACGCTGATGCTACGCCCACGCCCACCGCAGTGTCCAGCCGTCGTCTCTTCGCCGAACGGGCCGTCCCAGCCTCCTCTCTCTGCTCGCCTGCAGTGTCCCCCGCCCCAGCCTCCTCTGCCTGTTCGCCCGCAGTGCTCCCCGATGCAGCCGCGGCATCCTCTGCTTCCACCGAGTGTAATACCCCGAGTCGGATGAGCGCCCGGGACATGGGTGACATTCCTCCAGACAAACCCCCGCCCGTCACATAGTGGCGCAATCATGCGCACGTGCTAGGGCATGAGCACGAGCGAGTGCCATCCCTGTGCGTGGACGCTTGCACCTCTTCCAGTGCGAACACCCCGCGTGTGTTGCACACATGCACTCCACACGTTGTGGTCCACGTTGTGGTCGCGTGACGGCCGCGGTGGATCAGCGACCAAGTGAACGTGTTTCGGAAGTCGGGGGGTTGTCGAAACAAATACAGCGCCTGCTCATTCCAAATGCGCAGGCTCGAGCTTCCAGTAGCACATGTAATCACCAAAATTCCATCCCCTGACCCCGCGTCGAAGAAACGCCCCAACGTGCGTGTGTATAAACAGAGGCACGTGGGATCAGCCTTTACCCCAAATCGTAAACCCACATCGATTCTCACGTCAAGGTTCAAGGGTTCGGAAGCGCATGTGGTCCCTCACCGTCAACACGGCGTCGATGCGGGCGGCGAGTTCGGTCTCCACAGCGGCGGCGCGCCTCTTTGCTGCCGCCACCACCTCGACACCGCCGCCGCCACTGGTGGCTGCCCCCGTCCGCACTCCCGTGCCTGCCCGTACTTCGACCCCACCACCACCATTAGTGGCCACCGCCCCGGACCCTGCGGCTCCCAGCATCGCCCCTGCCCCCGCCGTTGCCACCCCCGGCGCCGCCCCTGAGACCGCCCCCGTCCTGTAGGCCTTAAAGCGCCTAACAGCCCCTCCTCCTCTGTCGTCCTCGTCGATGGCGGCGATGGTGGGCAGGGGCTCACCATCGTCATCAACCTCGTACATCGTGTTGCGGCCACGACGCACTCTCTCTACGCCAGCACTATCGCCGTCGCCACAGCCGCCGCCGCCGCCGCTGCGACGCCGTTCGTTGCCTTCGTCCTCCTCATCCTCGTCGGGCGCATCCGAGCTCATCGCTGTCTCCGCCACAGACATCAGCAGTTCTCGCGCCGTCCTCCAGGGCCCTACACTTTGACCGAGGCTGATGTTCACAAGGGGTGGCGCTCAACTCGAGCGCACTTTGAGGTGAGCAGACATCACCGGGGCATCAGTCAGCGAATGGACTAGTCGTACGAGTGTGAACAGCCAGAGTTTAATCATGTTTATCTATACTTGATTACTGGCAGACTGGGTGATTCCAATAGCTCACGCGGTGAAGGCTTCAAGGCTTGTGGCAGTCTTGTGGCCGCTTGATGAAAGGAGTCCTCCACGAGTAAGTCGTTGGAGTGGGTGTAGGCCCGAGCTAGAGGATAAGTCGGAGCCCCCCCCTGCCGTCCACAAATTGACCTCCGCAAAGCGTCGCAGTTCCGCTGCGCACGTTGCCAGCGCCGCCTCCTGGACAGCGCACGCGGCCACCAGCCGCGACCGCGCCACGTTGTTGGTCTCCATGCACTGCGCCACCAGGGTGAGCGCGGGGCGCATTTCAGGCGACGCCGCTGCCGCGCTCGCACGGTGCCACGCCACCGCCAGACGGTCGGCGAGCGCGGCGCACTTCCCCCAAGCGCACAACGCGTTGTCGAGCCGGCATGCGCTGCGTTGCGCGCTCAAGATGACGCCGGCCTCGCGCGGGTTCCTTCATGGGGTGTAGGTTGTGAGGTGTGGGGTTTAGGGTTTAGGGTTCAGTGTTTAGGGCTGAGGGTTGAGGGTCTTGGAGCTTAGAGTTTAGGGTTTAGGGTTTAAGGTTTAGGGTTTAGGGTTCAGGGTTCAGGGTTCAGGGTTTAGGGTTTAGGGATCAGACTAGGGAATAGGGATCAGGTTTCAGAGTTGAGGGTAAAAGTGTTGGGTTTTACGGTTTGGGATTGCGAGTCGGGTAACGTGGGTTGTGAGTTGCGGGATACGGGTTGAACCGCGTGAAGCGGGCGATGGCGCAGGGAGGGACCAGCAGGACAGACGACAGGGTGGGAAGCTGAGGCCGCAAGTGCCCCCCTCCCCCTGGCCTCTGAGTCGGTCTCGAGGCAAAATGAGACTCCGTGGGCATGCGGGCCGGTGACCACGGGGACGAGGATGAGGGCGGGGTTGTCGGCCGCCTCGTCTCCTTCTCAGCTGGGCTGTCGGCAGCACCATCCCCTCGGCACTGGTTGGTCTCGAAGGCCATGGCCGGACCTGTTCCCTTCCGCGCCGAAGGGCTCGTCAACCCTACACCCTACACCCTACACCCTACACCCTCTTCTTAGCCGGTGCAGGCACCAGAGCTGGTGCAGTCGCCGTGGCGCCGAGCGTCGCTAGTCTTGAAGTTGTGCCCCGCTGAGTCCCGGGGTTGGGGACGATGGCGACAACACAGGCGCCGCGCGGTATCCGCGATGCCCTCTCCCCCAAACGAAAACTTGCGAAACGAACGGATTTTTATTGTACCGTTTCAATCATTTTTTTTGGGATTTGTAGTGACTCAGGAGAAGCGGGCCTGATAAAGTGGTGGGAGCGTTGCAAGGAGGCAGGGACTTTCGGGGATGCAAGCGATGGGATCCACTAAGACTGCATAGCTACAATACGTTTGAGGTGAAATCAAACTCCACTAGCTAACAGCCTGACAAAGAATATTCACGTGGGCGTGGGCGCTGTTTGCAACGAAGTGTTTTAAGTGTCCACACGCTCCCTCTTTATATGACCATTATGTACAGTACTAGTATGCTTGTCCTGTACCACTGCAGCTTGTGTATGAGTTCATCGCAGTGAAGTATGATCAACAGTCTGACATGACAGTCGACAGGTCAGTAGCACGGGTAATGTGGTGAGGTGTAAGCCTGCGTTTTAAGCAAAAGGTTTCGTGGAGCAGTGAAGCTTTAAAGAAGGCGTTGTGGTACAGCGGTTAAACTTCTACTAGTATCGATACAGGAAACGCTTTCTGGCGTTTGCTTGGCGCCGGCACTTTGCGCGCTCGTCACACGTGGGTAGTGAGAGTAAACATATTTAGGAATTGTGCTATTATGAATTTAATATCAATGTACGTACGTCGCGATCAGAGACTATTATTGCATCGATGAGTGCTACAGCTCAGCAGGGTGGCGCGTCGTGGGACACGAAGGCACCCGACTGAACAGACTAAGGATCTTTTTTATCCGGAAAAAAAGGGACAAAAGTCAACACAAGGGGGCAAGGGAAGGGGTGCTACAGAGAAAGGTGTCATGAAGACAATGACAGAGCACGTGGATTAGCCAGAAGTGCAAAGCCAGGATTACAGCGAGCCACGCTTCAAGGCGCGCCTCTAATCACCCGATCATCGCCTTTTAACTGTGATGTTCTCACGCGTGAGCCAAAGCGCAAAACACCCTTGTCCCTGTGCAAAAGAATAATTAGTTTAATCACACGCACGTGGGGGTCGAGGTGGTAGACTTGCTTTCTTAGCACCAGTCCGCCGCCATGTCAAACTGGTAGGGGAGTTGGTCCGCCTTGGGAACCGGGACGCCGCCGTTAAGGCGCGTGTGCAGCTCCTCCCACTCTAGGCGGTTGGCTGCCACGTACGCCGCCGGGGGCAGGGTCTCCAAGAAGTGCTTGGTGCGCTTGGCAACCTGGGTCGCGGCGGCGTCGCGGATGTAGTCGTTGTTGGCGATGAGGCGCGCGCCAGCGGCGATGTACTGCGACCACTTGCGGTCGTGGATGGGTGTGCGGGGTACGGAATCTCCCCAGAGCATTTCGCCCACGCCGGCTGGGTTGCGGAGCCCCTCGATGAACACCTCGGTGAAGAACTTGCCGTACTCCAGCACCGACGACCCAAAGAACGAGTTGAAGGCGCCCTCGTCAATCTCAGCATCCGCGAGATACATCAGGTCACGAGACAGGTAGTTGCTGTGCCCCACGTCGTCCATGCCCGTCAGTGCCTCGCACAGCGTGGTATTCCGCACGAAGCCGATGCAGCCAATGACGATGTCGGCAGGGATGCGCTCACCGTTGGTGATAACAGCGCCGGACTCGTACATGGACTCAACCTCACCGACGGTGGTGCGGAGCTTCCCCATGTGATGCGCCACGAACCACAGGTCAGAGACGCTGATGGTGTGACCATCGTGCTTGATTTTCTTGGGCCACGTCTCTGGGATGGTGGCACCGGACTTCTTGTACAGCTTGGACCACTGCTGCATCTGCTTGATGTTGGTGATGGGCGAGTGCCGGTACTGCTCGTCGAAGGGCTTGACGAAGTTGAGATAGTCGATGATCTTGGGGCACACAGTGCCATGGCGGCGGCACACAACAGTGACGCTGCGCGCGCCGTGCTCGAGCGCGGTGCGCACGTTCTCTACAGCAAAGGCGCCCATGCCAGCGACGATGACGTCCTTCCCGACCCAGTCCATCCCGGCGAGGTTGTCGGCGATGCCGTCCGTCATCACCCCGCGGAACTTGGGCATGCCGGGCACTTGCAGGCTGCGCGGGATCCCGACACGGTCGTTGATGGCAAGGATCACGCCCTTCGCGCGGGTGGTGAAGGTCTCCTTTCCACGCAGCGACATGACCTCGTAGCCACCGCCCCGGGACGCGGGGATGGGAGTCACCCGCAACACCTTGATGCCACAGCGAATAGTGTCCACCGGGAGCGTGTCGCCCAGC
>Ga0075109_1001788_pt1 | contig 12677 bp, 13 predicted proteins | sample AntAceMetag02UKD_FD_69798 | JGI IMG/M metagenome (GOLD analysis project Ga0075109, IMG submission 69798) | Saline lake microbial communities from Ace Lake, Antarctica - Antarctic Ace Lake Metagenome 02UKD | ecosystem: Environmental > Aquatic > Non-marine Saline and Alkaline > Saline | place...
AGGAGTGGGGACGGTTTGAAACAGTGCTCATGATAAAGGCGACGACCTGAGCAAACGTGAGGTCTACGGGCAAGGGATGTTTTTCGTCGTTGCTTCCCACGGAGGAGCGGGCGGAAATCGCCTTCCCCGCTCGCATGGCATTCCATCTTCCATCCGTCCTCAAAGCCCTCCTGTTCTCTTCCGGACAGCCGCTGACTACCAAAGAGATTCAAGCCGTCTTCGCGCGCTACCACGACCAGCATGCGCCCAAGGCTCCGGTCGACGAGGGGACGAGTGCGGTGCCGACTGAAGGCGAACCCACTGCGACCCAGGACGCCGCCGAGACCGAGGTCGAAGTAGTCCTAAGTTTGAACGTGCCCACGCTGGTCACGGCTGCGGAAATCCGAGAAGCGATGGAAGCGGTTTCCCGGCAATTGGAAGCGGCCGGAGATGTCTATCTCCTGGATGAGAGCGCCAAAGGATACCGCATTGTCACCAACCCCGATTTTGCCCCCTGGGTGCGCGCGCTGCGCGACGAGCCGCCCCCGGCTCGACTTTCGCCATCGTCATTGGAAACGCTTGCCGTCGTGGCCTATCGCCAGCCCGTAACCCGCAGCGAAATCGAGACCGTGCGGGGAGTTTCGGCCGATGCGGGTCTCAACAAGTTGCTGGAGCGCGAGTTGATTTATATCACCGGCCGCGCCGAATTGCCGGGTCGCCCGCTGCAATACAGTACCACCGACAATTTCTTGGAATTCGTCGGCGTGAAGTCGTTGGTCGAGTTGCCCGCCTCGGACGTATTGTCGCCGCGCCAGATCGATGAGTGGTTAAATAACGCCATGAATCCGACCAAGCCGGGCGACGCCGAGATGGGCCTTCCGCTGGAAGAAGGCGAGGGCGATAGCCCGATGGCAGACGAGGCCCATATCGAAAAAGAGGCGGCAGCCGAGTCGCCGACCGCCGAGGCGATCAAGCCCGTGCCAGCGATGGAAACGATTACTCCAGAGCCAGCGGAAGAGAGCGATGCTCCGGCTACCGAGGGTGAAACCAAAACGATTTAAAGGCACTACCATGAGCGACGAACTCGAACCGATCCGTCAGGAGATCGATAAACATGACCACGAGTTGGTGCGTCTGCTGAATGCACGGCTAACCTTGGCGGGTGAGATCGGGAAACTGAAGCGCAGCAGTGGCGGCTCCATCTACGCCTCGGAACGCGAAGACAAAGTTCTGCGCAAGGTTTGTGGCCTTAACAAGGGTCCCATTAAGGACGAGGCCCTGCAGGCGATTTACCGTGAGATTATGTCGGCCGCCATCGCGCTCGAGAAGCCGACCGCCATCGCTTATCTCGGACCGGAGGCAACCAATACTCACGCGGCGGCAATCAAGAAATTTGGCGCCAGTGTATCCTACGAACCCCTACCGACCATCGCTGATCTCTTTACCGCGGTCGAAAAAGAGGAGGCGGACTACGCCGTAATTCCGATCGAGAATTCCACCGAGGGCAGTGTGCGGGAAGCGTTGGATAATTTCGTCGAAAGCGATCTGAAAATCGTCGCACAGATCTACTTGGAAATTTCGCATTGTTTGATCGCCAACTGTGTGCCCGAAAAAATAACCAAAGTTTACTCCAAAGATCAGGCGCTCGCGCAGTGCCGTAACTGGCTCCACCGGCATCTGCCGCACGCGCAATTAATCGACGCCCCCAGCACGTCGCGCGCCGTCGAGATCGCCCGCGACGAAGAAGGTGCGGCAGCGGTGGCCGGTGAACTCGCCGCGCACCACTACGGCGTGCCGATCATTGATGCGAACATTCAGGACAAGTCGGACAACACCACCCGGTTTTTTGTGCTGGGTAAACAGCCCGCCGGCGCGGTAGGTCATGACCGTGACATGTCGAGTTTCCTAATCGCCTTGGGTGATCAAGCGGCCTCGAACTCCGGAGCTCTGCTCAAAATGCTGAATCCCTTGGCTCGGCGGGGTATCAACCTTTCGAAAATTGAATCCCGACCGAGTAAAAAACGGCCGTGGGATTATTTCTTCTTCGTCGATGTATCTGGTCACTACCAAGACGAGAACATGCAAGCTGCGCTCCAAGAGCTCGGGGAGTTTTGCCCGATGGTGAAGTGGTTGGGCAGCTATCCCGTGGTAACCTGAACCTGACTTATGAAACCTGTGCGGATTGGATTTATCGGAGCCGGCGGCAATACGCGCCTGCGTCACTTGCCCGGGTTCGCCGAGATCGCGGGCGTAGAATTGGTCGCAGTAGCGAATCGCTCGCTCGCATCATCCCAACGGGTCGCGGCAGAATTTGGGATTGATCGGGTGCATAGCGATTGGCGCGAAATCATCGCCGCGGAAGATATCGATGCAGTCTGCATCGGGACCTGGCCTAATACCCACGCGGAGATGGCTGGAGCGGCTTTAGCGGCGGGGAAACACGTTCTAGTTGAGGCCCGCATGGCGAGTTCGTTAGCGGAGGCAAAGGCCATGGCGGCGGCCGCGGCGGCTCGACCCGATCGGGTGGCGCAAATTGTGCCGTCTCCCTTCACGCTGGAAGCCGACGATGTGATCCAGCGATGCGTGGCGTCCGGCGAACTCGGTGAACTGCGACGTATCTCCTCTGAGCATACCACGGAAGCGACTCTCGATCCCGACGCGGCCTTATCTTGGCGACAAGACGAGCGGCTGAGTGGGATCAACACTATGGCGCTGGGCATTTGCTACGAACCGATGCTGCGCTGGTTTACGGGCGATGCGGCAGTGAGTGCAGCGGAGGCCGCAGTGGTGACACCTCAACGACGCGATGCCGATGGACGGGAACATACCATCACGATTCCGGAACGGTTAACCGTGGCGGGCCATTGGGGCGAAGCGATCCTCCACATGAGTCAATCCAGCGTCGACCCCGGCCCGGCCCGGTGCATCTATGAAATCGAAGGCGCTAAAGCCACATTGCGCTACGACGCGTATGCGCGGGAATTGAGCATGAAGTCTGTTGATGGCGCCGACCGGAAGATTACGATACCGCATGTCCCCAACGGTGGCTGGGCGGTAGAAGAGCAGTTCATCGCGTCCATCCGATCGGGTGCACCGGTTACCCTCACGGACTTCACGACCGGGCTGCGCTACATGGCATTCACAGATGCTGTCTGGCAGGACGCAAATCGGCCGGCCTAAAAGCTCGAGGTAGGACGGGCTCGCCACAGCGCACCGAACTCGGCGGAGTGGATCGAGAGACCGGGTAGTGGACGACAGGATGAAACAGCGCGCTCGCGCCTTCGTCCCGGTTTGCATGACTATCGCACGGCGGACATGTCGGAGGAGGCAGCCGGCAAGCCCGCCCTAGCTCGGGCTTTGGAGCAACAAGGCGCGTTGCTTCAACGCCCCTTTTCAACCGCTCAACCCATCCCACCCGGGCTACCTCGCATGGCCAATCCTTCGCGTCCGGTTAAAATCATGAATCATTGGACTGGACTCTTTTCCGAGCCCTTTTCCCGATCCTTATTTACCTACCACTACCGTTAGGAAATTCCTTTGGAGCGCCTCGCTGGGGGAGGCGGTTGTTTTATTTAAGATAACTACGGGTCAATTTGGAAATCGCATATCTTCGATTGCAAATTTGCTGCCACAAGGCACGAAAAGTATTCTGCGTAAGCCATCTACTTGCGACCATGGCTTCATGCTTACGTTATCAATAACCTCAAACGACAGTTTCGTGAGGCCCGCGCTCAAGTTGTATTCACCCACGTATTGAATGCTGTCACCGTTAAACACAAAATTCGTAGTGTGCTGTTGAATAGCTAACGACACTTCCAAGCCGGCGGCGTTAGTTCCTCGCTGTTTAATATAAATCTCAAAACAACCTGACGTTTGCACGTCAACATCGTAAAAAGCAATATCTCCTTTGCCCTTCATCCCGCTCAAAGTATGCGCCTTACTTTCCGTATTACCTTGTGTGCTAGCAGGCCCAAACGCATTTATTACCGATACGCTATTGTTATTATTGATCTCGTATACTGGCGTCTTAAAACTGTCACCGTCTTGTTTAAACGCCTCGAATTGTATCACTAATTCAGCCTTCATTTGTTCCGCTATTTCGCGATGCTGTTCAATAATATTGATTTTTTCATACGGGTCTTTTTGCATGTCGAACAAAAAATAATTGTCTATTGCAATAGGGTAACTAAGATTGCTTGAATTATGGTTAAAAACTAATTTGTATTGATCGTTTCTCAGCGCAGTTGGCTGCAGCTCGAGTTCAAGGCCTTCACGGGCTTTTGCATCAAACGGCGTCCATTGATTGAACAGCGCCTTTGTCGAGATCACATCGTGCGATCCTAAATAAATTGTACGTTTATCTGTTCCGGTGGTGTCGCCAAGTAGATAAGGATAGAAAGATTGTCCGTCCAATTGCTTTTGCACGGCAGGTTCAGCAATCTTTGTCATTTGAAGAAGCGTAGGGACTATATCTTGTACATTCACAAATCGTTCAACAATACTGGGTGTAAGGTGCTTTCCATAAGAAATAAACAACGGCGACTTGACGCCGTTTTGCCAACTTTGCCCTTTGTGGCCATTAAGGCCACTGGGATTACGCTGTTTCCATTCATCTTTAGTCATAGCACCAAAATTACTTGAGTCCCACCACGGACCGTTATCGCTCATAAAAATTACAATCGTGTTGTCTAATAGTTCGGTTTCTTGCAAATGAGTCATTAAGCGGCCTATATGAAAATCCATTTCCGATATCATACCATATAAATTGGCCACAGCTGGACGTAAGCCTTTTTCTAAATAAGGAGCAACGAATTCAGCCGGTGCTAACCAAGGCTCGTGCGGTGCCAAGTAGCTAAGGTATGCGAAAAAGGGTTTGTTTTGTTGTTTGCTTTGGTCGATAAAGTCGATGGCGTAATTAGTCACCACCTCAGATACCCATTTATTATGTTCAACGGGTTCATTATTTAGAAAGCCAAAACTGTTTTCATGCCTATAAAGCTCCGCGTAATAGGCATCGTCAAATCCTCTATCCCAAGGTAAATAACCGTCAGTTTTACCTAAATGCCATTTACCCCATGTTCCGGTTAAGTAGCCATTTTCTTGGAGGATATTAGAAATCAATATTTCTTCTTTATTTAGGTAATCGCGTCCTCCATGAACCCCCGAAACGCCCGTGCTATAATAATGCCGACCGGTCAGCAAAGATGCTCTGGTCGTGGCGCATACTGGGCTAACAGAGAAGTCGCTAAAACGTACGGACTTAGTGGCCAATGCATCTATAGATGGTGTCGTGACAACAGGGTTATGATGAATTGATAAGTCATCAAAGCCCAAATCGTCGGCCGTGATAAGTATAATGTTCGGTTTGGCTGTAGTTTGTGAAAAAGAATCGCTAGGCAATGCTGAGAGCAATAATCCTACGAATACGGAAACTAATAAATGGTACATGTTAATCTTTCTTGTGGTATTTTCCGCAGCAATCGCGGCCATCGAAATGTGGTAAGGCGTGCTTGCAGGTTATCGACCAGCGTATGCCTTTTTATATTCATCTACTGATAGGAAATTCCTTGGGAGCACCACGCTAGGGGAGGGGTTTTGGGGAAGGGTTTCCGCTTAATCAGGCGAAATTAACGGTGGCGAGAAGCGGGCGAGGAAGCTGGAATACCACCTGAACCCTTTAACATATGCCATCCATTGCCAATCGGTGGCGGAGGCGAGTCGAAAATCTTGAGAATGGGGTGAGCGCGGGGAATTCTAACTCTGCTGGAACACCTTTTCGGCCTGCTAGCCTCAGACGCAGCTACTGGGATCGAAAAAAAAGATCATTCCAATGATTCATGATTTTATCCAAGCGCGGAGGAATGGCCTAGGGAGGTAGCCCGGGTGGGTGGCTTGAGCGGATGAAGTGGGCGTCGTTGGTCGTCGAGCAACGCCCCTTGTTGCTAACTAGATGCGGTGCATAAGCGGGTCTCGGGGGGGAAGGGGGAAGGATGCAGGGTGGAACTGTCGTGCGTAAAGCCCAACCCACCCAGCAGGGCGCGTTCTGGTCTAACGTGGGTCGGGCTTTACGCCCGACAGCGCGGTGGGTAAGACAGGACTCGCCAATCGCGTCGTTTCATCCGTCATCCCGCCACTCTCTCCGTCGATCCACTCGACCGCGTTCGGCGCGCTGCGGCGTGCACGCTCTACCTGCTATTATGGTCCGCAGACCTTTCGTGTCTTTCGGGCTTTATCCGCGAGTCGGAAACGGGGCGGGCCGACGGGGACGTTGACGTTCCCGGGGAGTCGGGAAAGGGAGGAGTCCAATCATTCATGATTTTATCCCAAAGTAGAGGAGTGGCCTAGCAAGGTCGCCCGGGTGGGTGGCTTGAGCGGATGAAACGGGCGTCGTCTAGCAACGCTCCTAAAAATTGTCCGAGGTAGGGCGGGCCCGCTAAGCCGCCGTTTCACCCAGCCACCCGGTAATTCCCTCACTCGATCCACTCCGCCGCGTGGCGCCGAGCACGCCCTATTTTGATCGACGGTTTGAAATCATCTTGGTGGGCGATGAACCCTTCTCCATCCGAGCTGCAATCTATCCGTAAAACAGGTAGATAAAGAGGCCGGTGCCGCCGATGCTGATCGCGGCGATCGTGGCGAAAATGAGCCAGCATCCCATGCGGGAGATCGGTTGATCACTCTGGTTATTGTGACCCGTGGTTTCCGTCCATTCCTCCAAAACGTCGTCGGGGTCGGCGGTGAGCGCGGGGGAGGGATTATTGGCCTCAAGCTGGACTGGAATTTTCGGCGGAGCTGACGCCAACGGAACGGCCGGAGTCAATTTGACCAGGGTTGGAGCTGCGGAATTCGATGCGGACGGGGCGGGCACGTCGCGCTCCGGGAGTTTCGCGGCGCGTGTGATTTCTTGGTCGAGCCAAGCCAGGTGCTGCGCGATGGCGGCGCGCTGTCGTCGAAGCTGTTGCAGACGTTCGGGGTCGGACACGAGGGGAAGACTCAGAGGTGGTGGGATTTTGCCAAACAAAAAGCGCCGAACCCGAAGGCACGGCGCTGGAAATACTTTCGCAGAAACGCGAAGTTACTCGGCGACGACGCTCACGCTGCGGTGCGCTTTGTCGAACTCCACCGTGCCCGGCTTGAGGGCAAAGAGGGTCCAGTCGCGGCCGAGGCCAACGTTCTTGCCGGGACGGAATTTGGTGCCGCGTTGGCGCACGATGATGTTGCCAGCGATGACCTTTTGGCCGCCGAACTTTTTAACGCCGAGTCGCTTGGACTGACTGTCGCGTCCGTTGCTGGTAGAACCTGCTCCTTTTTTATGTGCCATGACTTATTATATCCTGAGTTGGGCGTCGCGGGGGCTAGGCGCTAATGGTTTCGATCTTGATCACCGATAGCTCCGAGCGGTGGCCGCGTTGCTTGTGGTAGCCTTTGCGCTTCTTCTTTTTGAAGACGATGACCTTAATGCCACGCTTGTTTTCGAGAATCTTCGCAGTGACCTTAGCTCCGTCTAGGAGAGGGGTGCCGAACTTAAATTCAGCACCTTCACCGGCGGACAGAACCTCCGTAATCTCAACGGTAGCACCAGCTTCCGTATTTGGATACCGGTCGACGGTCAGAATGTCGCCTTCGCTTACGGCGAACTGCTGGCCTTGGGTTTTGATGGTCGCTTTCATGTGTAAAAGATCGAACTAAGATGTTTTGGCCATAGGCAGGCAAGTCCGATTTTAGACAATTACCACTCGCTCCGTTACTCCTGCATGCGTCATCTAATTCCGAAGATGGAAAAATTAACAGATTCTGCGGTGAAAAGCTGGTTCGATCTCGAGTCGGTCGTGGGACATTATACGACGGCGGCGATCAATATCGGACTGTGGCAGTCGGAGGAAATCGTCCTGCAGCGCGTCTTCGGACCGGGGGAGACGATACTGGAGGTGGGTTGCGGGACGGGGCGTATTTCGCTGGGACTTTGGGAACTGGGTTATCGCGGTTTATTGGGCACCGACTTTTCCCGCGACATGATCACGAAGGCGCGTGAACTGGGTCGCAAATTGGAATACTCGGTGCCGTTTCGGGTGGCCGATGCCACGCGACTGCCATTTGAAGACGGGATCTTTGACGGGGTGATTTTTGGGTTCAATGGACTGATGCAGATTCCCGGCCGACCGAATCGCCGGACCGCCTTGGCCGAAATGAACCGCGTGGTGGGGGCCGGCGGCAAGGCAGTCTTGACGACGCACGATCGCGCCACGGGCGGTCATCAGCGTTTTTGGACAGAAGAGCAGTCTCGTTGGCAGGGCGGTGAGCAAGACCGGCGCTTGATCGAGTTTGGCGACCGAATTGTCGAATCGGACCATGGTCCGGTCTACATCCACATCCCGAGTCGGGATGAGGTGCGGGATGATTTGGAGTCCGCCGGCTGGAATGTCGTCGAAGACGCGATGCGCTCCGAGATTTGCGCGGAGACGGCGGCCGTGGAGGCGTTCGCGGTGGATTGCCGATTCTGGGTCGTCGAGAAACCGGCTTAGTCGGCGGGAGGCGTTTTCCCGGTAGCCATTTCCGGGGCGACCACGATACCGCCATCGGCGTTGACGTTCTCAACCCGCCGGAAGTCATGCATGCGACGTTTGGTATCCGGCGTGCGAGCCATGTGGGAAAGCATCCGGCGTAAGACGGTTTCCTCTTCCAATTCATTTTCCTGCACGGCGCGCAATTGAACTAATCGTCGTTGTTCAGCTTCGGCGGCTTCGCGTTTCATCTTTTCGGCTGCGGCCATCTTTTCAGCGGCTTCTCGGCGAGCAATCTCGACGGCGAGGGCGGCCTGTTCGGCTTCGGCAGCGCTTCGCCGCGCTTCGCCTTGGGCGAGTTCTTTTTCGTGGCGAAGCTGGGCGAGGCGTTCCGTGGCGGCGGCGGCTTCTCGGTCCGCGACGATGCGGGCGGCTTCCGCCTCGGCCTGTTCGGCGCGGAGTTTCGCCAAGGAAGCGGCGACCGCGTCGGCCTCTTGTTGGGCTTGGAGGGCGGCTAAACGGTGGGCCTCGGCTTGGGCCTCAACGCGTCGCCATTCGTCTTCGGCGCGGTTTTCAGCCAAGCCCCGTGCGGCGGCCAATTCTTCCGCGGCGATGGCGCGATCAAATTCCGCCCGATAACTACGATACCCCAAGGTTCCCCCTAACAGGATCAAGACGAGCAAAAAAACGATGATGATGTTTTTATTCATGGCGTGTTCGACTTAGTCAGGCGAGTTTGAGCTATGTCCGTAGCGTGAGACGGAACGTGTGACATGAGCAATGCCATGCCGGTTCCCACGGGCATTTTGACTTCAAATTTAAGTGGCAAGCGGAGCTCATCGTCGGATATCCAGACCCTTATCTCGCCTCCATCTTCAAACATGCCTTTGGGATCCACGGGCATACTCGGCGTAACTAAAAGCACCTCACGTTTGCCTTGAGGGGTATTAATAGTGGTCCGTTCTTCGACCGAAATGACTAGCGGATACAGTTCGTCGTCGAAATAGACGGGCACGGCCACCTTATCGCCGAGACTGAGGTTCCATGATCGCATTTGCACCAGCGTGGTCAGGAAATCGAAGGCTTGGACCGTGGGAATATCCAGTTCCAGCGAACGGTTGGGCCGCAGGTGATCTTCGTAGCGCGCCTTCATTTGCTTATAATCGAGCGTCATGGTGGCTTTGGTCTCCTTGCTGGATGTCTCGGTCCAAGCCTCGGCTCGTAAGAGGCGTCCGGCGGTGGGCTCATAGATGAATTGTCCCCAGCCATCGAATCGGTAGAGTGCCCGGATCACCCCGCGCGTGGCGGTGTGGGTGGTGATGCGTGTGTGGTTTTCGGCCGAATCAGGATCGACCTCAGCGACGATCTCGAGCGAAGCCGCTTGGCGGAAAGGCCCCCAGGCCAAGCGATAAGTGAATTTTTCGCCGGGCTGAATTGCCAACGAAGTCGCAGGCAGAGTGGAGCTGGCGATCATAGAGCAGACTAGGGTTGAGATGAGAAGGCGTCGAAACACGTTATATTGGAAAGAAAAAGCGGCGCGGGGTCAAAGGTGGACGCAAAGGCTTCCTCTTTAGAAAAGCGCCGAGGGGTGCTTGTTCCCTCCCGGGCGGCTTAAAGCCCGAGCTCCAATTGATTGGATTTACCCAGTGCCCAAGCCTCGCGACCGCGGCGGCGCAGCTCAGTGGCAAACTCGGTTGCAAACCCGTGCACGGTGTAGACGCGCGAGGGACCCACCCGCTCTACAAAATCAAGCAACTCCGGGTAGTCGGCGTGGTCGGATAACGGAAACGCCGCGTCTGCCGCCGAGCGAAAGCGGGCTGATTCATCCATCGCCCAACCCGTCAATACGGCCACGCGCCGCGGGTGCAGCGCAGTAAATAGTTCGCTCTTCAATGCCTGTGACGGCGCGATCACCACGTGGCCAGCGGCCAGGATTGGTGCCAAGCTGGTGTAGGCGGGAAACGTGTATCCCAGTTTTTCATACGTGCGGGTCACGGCCTCGACCCGCGGATGCAACATGATCGGTAGCTGGGCTTCGTGCAAATGATGAAGGATCTCCTGGCTACGGCCCAGACTGTAGCCCAGCAGCACCGGAATATGCTCCTCCGCGATGGCATCCCGACAAAACTCAATGACCCGCGCCATGGTCGCCTCGGCGGCCGGAAAAACATAATGCGGGCGACCAAACGTCGTCTCCATAATCAACACGTCAGCGGGCGGGATCGCACAGGGTTCCGCGGTGCGAGAGGGCCGGGTTTTGAAGTCCCCGGTGTAGAGCAACCGTCCGAACTGACGGTGTTCGATCAGCACCTGGGCCGACCCTAAGACGTGACCCGCCGGCACCAGCGTGGCCGTGGCGGTCGGCGTGATTGCGACCGGTTCATGAAACTCCACCGTCCGAACTGTATCGCCGGGGGTAGCGCCGCGGGTGGCGATCAGTTGGGCCGTTTTGCTGGTGCAGATCGCTTCGTCATGGCGCGCGATGTGATCAAAGTGCGCGTGCGATATGATTGACCGCGCAGCCGGTCGGTGGGCATCGAGATGCCACTCAATTTGGGGCAGCCAAATTCCGTTGCGTTGCCGGACTTCCCACTTGGGCCCATTCACGCCGCGCCTAACACCATGAGGATGAAGCCAATCAATACCGCCAATCCCGCCGCCCACCAATACCAGGCTAGTTCGCGAGACGAGCCGCGGCCGGATGGCGATTCATCTTCGGCCCAAGCCGGGTCCGGCAAATCGACGCCATCGTAGATATCGCTCTCGCGCCAGCCGGTGCGTTCATCCGCTCCACAGTCCGGACAAGCGCGCGCGTTGGCCGGGATATCAGAGCCGCAATTGGCGCATTCTGTCGGCGAGTTAAGCATGGCCTAGGCAGTGTTTTGGCGCGCCTTAAGCGGCGAAGTATTTTTGACGAACGAGTCGCCACGCGGTCACAAAGAACGCCGTCAGTGGGATCGCTAGAATCATGCCGAGGATGCCGTTGAAAGCGGCGCCCCAGAAGAAGACCGCAAAGATGATGGTAACCGGGTGCAGACCGGTGCGCTGGCCCATGATCTTGGGCGTGAGAAACCAACCTTCGATATTCTGCACGATCACAAAAACGACCAAGGTCATCACGGCGAGAAGCCAGCCGCCTTCGGTTTGAAAAAACGCCAACGGTAAGGTGAGGCTCAAACCCACGATCGTGCCCAAATAAGGGATGATGTTCAAAATCCCCAAGGTAAGTCCCAGGATGAGGGCAAACTTGAGGCCAACCGCCCAAAAGCCGAGGGTCAGCAACAGTCCCATGATCAAGCCGATCAAAAGTTGTCCGCGGAAAAACGAAACGACGATATCGATGAAGTTCTTAACCAAGAAAACGACATCCTCGCGTACGCCTTCGCCGAGAAACGTCAGCTGACCGTAGAGGCCTTTCGTCGGATCACGATGCGACAACAGAAAGAAGAACAAATAGATCGGCACGATGGCCAGTGAGGCCACAAAGCCGAATAAGCCCAACGCGCCGGCTCCAGCAGCTTTGAGCGAGGGCAGGGCCCCCGAGACTAGTCCTCGAATCTGACCGGTCAGACCGTCGATGAGTGACTTAATCGTAGGATTCTCGGAGTAGCGTTGGGCAACCTCCACCCAGGCGGGGTAGTTTGCCTCCACAAAAACCCGAGCGCGCTCCCAACCCAAGGGCGTGAACGAAATGAAGTCCAACAACTGCTGCACCAATGCCGGGATAATCAGCAGCAGGAATCCCCCGAACGCTAAGCCCACGAGCAGGTAGAGGACAATCACGGATGCGATCCGATTCATCTTTAAGTTCTCTTCAAGCAGGGCGACGGCGGGGCGCATGACCAAAGCGGCGACGGCGGCAGCCGTGATAGGCCACAACACGCTGGAAAAGTGGCCCGCCAATCGCGCAAAGATGATGAACGAGGCCGCCGTGAGCCAGGCGATGATAGCCAGTGACAAAAATCCCAGAGCGAACGCGACCAACTTGCGCTGACGCTCAGACAGCAACCGCGACAGAGAGGAGGACGATTCGGAATCCGACATGAGGGAGAGATGAAACGCGTGCCAGTCTCCAAGTCAGCGAAAATCCGCTATCGAATCCGAGGGCTCTTCTCACGGCAAAGCCCAAGACGCGGGCGGCGATGGCGGGTCGCTGAACGGGTTCACCCGCAGGCAGTCTTCCCCGCGCCGTTGGCG
>Ga0075109_1001805_pt1 | contig 12600 bp, 7 predicted proteins | sample AntAceMetag02UKD_FD_69798 | JGI IMG/M metagenome (GOLD analysis project Ga0075109, IMG submission 69798) | Saline lake microbial communities from Ace Lake, Antarctica - Antarctic Ace Lake Metagenome 02UKD | ecosystem: Environmental > Aquatic > Non-marine Saline and Alkaline > Saline | place...
ACCCGCTTCGCGGCCTTCATGGCGGGGTTCAAGTGCTTCAGCATCGAGCTCACGCGCGGCTACGGCATCAACGAATTTCGCGAGGATTTGAAAAGCCTGTACATGCAGACCGGCATTCAGGGCACCCCTACGGTGTTTCTCTTTACCGACACCCAGATCGTCACCGAGGGGTTCGTGGAGGACATCAACAACATCCTCAATAGCGGCGAGGTGCCCGCGCTTTTCGCGCACGATGAAAAGGAGCGCATGATGAGCGACATCCGACCATACTGCGAGAAGATGGGGTTACAGATCACCAAGGACGTGCTGTACGCCACGTTCATCAACCGCGTGCGCGACAACCTGCACATCATCCTGTGCATGTCGCCCGTCGGTGAGGCCTTCCGCAGCCGGTGCCGCCAGTTCCCCTCCCTCATCAACTGCTGCACCATCGACTGGTACATGGAGTGGCCCGCCGAGGCGCTCAACTCGGTGTCGCAGCGCTTCCTGTCCTCTGTCAACCTCGGCACCGAAGAGGTGGGCAGCGCCGTCGCGGCGATGTGCGTGGACATCCACATCAGCGTCACCGAGACGTCAGACCGATTTTTCCAAGAGCTCCGCCGCAAGTTCTACACCACCCCCAAGTCGTACCTGGACCTCATCAACCTGTACATGTCGCTGCTGGCGGAGAAGCGCGAGGAGCTGGGTACGGCGCGCGACCGGCTGCTGAATGGGCTGTTCAAGCTGGACCAGACCAACCAAGTGGTGGCGGAGATGAAGGTGGAGCTGGGCGCACTGCAGCCCGTATTAGAGCAGAAGGCGGCGGCTACGGAGGTTTTGCTGGTGCAGGTTGCCAAGGATAAGGTAGACGCCGCCATCGTGGAGGAGAAGGTGTCCGAGGAGGAGGCGATTGCAACGGCGCAGGCCAAGGTGACAGAGACCATCGCCGCCGATGCCAAGGCTGACCTCCAAGAGGCCATGCCGGCGATGGAGAACGCCGTTAAGGCCCTCGATTCCCTCAATAAGGGAGACATCACCGAGGTGAAGGGGTTTCCCAAGCCCCCGCCGCTGGTGCAAATGACGATGGAGGCGGTGTGTATTTTGTTGGGCGAGAAGCCCGACTGGGACACGGCAAAAAAACTGCTGTCGGATGCCAACTTTTTGAAAAACCTGTACGACTACGACAAGGACAACATCCCTGACACTGCTCTGAAGAAGCTGAAAAAGTACATCGACAACCCCGAATACCTGCCGGATATGGTGCAGCGGCAGTCCAAGGCAGCCATGTCTCTGTGCATGTGGACGCGTGCAATGGACGTGTACTCGCGCGTGGCCAAGGTGGTGGGGCCCAAGCGGGAGGCGCTGGCGGAGGCGGAGGCGTCCCTGGCAGCCACCATGGCGCAGCTCAAGGAGAAGCAGGACCAGCTGCAGGCGGTGCAGGACAACGTGGCGGCGCTCGAGGCGTCGCTCGAGCAGGCTAAGACCGACCAGAAGGACCTGGCAGACACCGCGGTCCTGACAGAGAAGCGCCTGGGCCGCGCCGAGAAGCTCACCAGCGGACTGGCGGACGAGCAGGTTAGGTGGAAAGACACCGCCGACCAGCTGGGGCGCCAGACCGACCTGCTGGTGGGCGACGTATTCCTCTCTGCCGCGTGCATCTCCTACTTTGGCGCCTTCACCGGCGCTTACCGCGACCAGCTGGTGTCCAAGTGGGTGGCTCGGTGTAAGGAGGTCGACATCCCGGTGAGCGATGATTGCACACTGCGCGGCACCCTGGCGTCCCCCGTGGAGGTGCGCGAGTGGAACATCTGGGGGCTGCCCACCGATAACGTGTCCATCGACAATGGCATCTTGGTCACGCGCGGCAAGCGGTGGCCGCTGATGATTGACCCGCAGAACCAGGCCAACTCGTGGATCAAGGCGATGGAGATGAAGAACGTTCTCAAGGTGATCAAGCTGACGGACAGCAACTACCTGCGCACGCTAGAGTCGTCCATCCGCATCGGCAACCCCGTGCTCGTGGAGGACATCGGCGAGGCGCTGGACCCAGCACTTGAGCCCATCCTCCAAAAGGCTATCTTCACCCAAAACGGCCGCACGCTCATCCGCCTGGGCGACACGGATGTTGACTACGACCCGAACTTCAAGTTTTACCTTACCACCAAACTGCCCAACCCGCACTATTTGCCAGAAGTGTGCATCAAGGTGACCATCATCAACTTCACGGTGACGATCAAGGGCCTGGAGGACCAGCTGCTGGGCGACGTGGTGCGCAAGGAGCGGCCCGACCTGGAGGAGGCCAAGGACAGGCTGGTGGTGAGCATCAGCAACGACAAGAAGCAGCTCAAAGACTTGGAGGATAAGATTCTCAAGCTGCTGAAGGAATCCGAGGGGAACATCCTGGATGACGAGGTGTTGATCAACACGCTGAACAACTCCAAGTTGACGTCAGGGATGATCAGCGGGCGCGTCAAGGAGGCTGAGGAGACGGAGAGGAGTATCAACGAGACGCGCGAGACGTACCGCCCCGCGGCGACGCGTGGGTCGATACTTTACTTCGTCGTCGCCGACCTCGCCCTCATCGGACCCATGTACCAGTACTCCCTCACCTTTTTCATGAAGCTCTTCAACACGTGCATCGACAACTCCGATAAATCCGACCACCTCGAGCAGCGCCTCAAGAACTTGATGGATTTTACCACGCAGTTCATGTTCAACAACGTGTGCCGCGGACTGTTCGAGGAGCACAAGCTGTTGTTTAGCTTTCTGCTGTGCACGTCCATCCTCCGTGCGTGTGACACCATCGGGTCTCGCGAGTGGAACGTCTTTCTGCGCGGAAGCCCCCTGACGTTCGAGCCCGGAGAAAAGGCGGTGGATTGGCTGAGTGATTCGCAGTGGAAGAACGTCAAGTACCTGGAGACCAGCTTGCAGTCCTCGCTCGAGGGGTTCACCGAGGGCATGAAGGAAGCCTCGGATGACTTCAGGCAGTGGGCTGAGTCCGAGTTTCCCTTTGAGACAGCGCTGCCGGGCGGCTGGCAAGAGAAGGTCTCCCCCTTTATCAAGCTTGCCATGGTGAAGTTGTTCAAGGAGGAAAAGGCGGTGGCGTCCGCGCAGCAGTACGTGGGCGTGGAGCTGGGCAGCGCGTTCACTGAGGCTCCTCCATGGACCCTCGATGACGTCTTCCCAGACACCAACTCGCGCACCCCCATCATCTTCATCCTGTCCACGGGCGCGGACCCCACGGCGATGCTGCAGCGCTTTGCCACCAAGAAGGGGTGGACCCCTGGGGAGCGCCTGCACATCTGCTCGCTGGGGCAGGGTCAGGGGCCCGTCGCCGAGGCGCTCGTGGCCAGCGGCCAGAAGAGTGGGGACTGGGTGTGCCTGCAGAACTGCCACCTGGCCAAGTCCTGGATGCTGAGCCTGGAGAAGCTGGTGGAGACCATGGGGCAGTCGTCGACGCCCGTGCATGACGACTTTAGGTTGTGGCTTTCTTCCATGCCTGCGGAGGTGTTCCCCGTGATGGTGTTGCAGAACGGTATCAAGCTGACCAACGAACCGCCCAAGGGGGTGCGTGCGAACATGAAGCGCACCTTTAACGACATCTCCGACGAGCAGTGGGAGTCCTGCTCCAAGCCGCAGCCGTACAAGAAGCTCATGTACGCGCTGGCCACGTTCCACGCCATCATCCAGGAGCGCCGCAAGTTCGGGCCCCTGGGCTGGAACATCCGCTACGAGTTCCAGGGCTCGGACATCGAGTGCTCCATGCTCACGCTCAAGATGTTCTTGGAGGAGCAGGATCAGATTCCGTGGGCGGCGCTGGTGTACGTGACCGGCCAGATCAACTACGGCGGGCGCGTGACTGACGACCTGGACCGCCGCTGCCTCATGTCCATCCTCAAAAAGTACTACGTCCCGGATATCCTGGACGACGGATACACGTTCACGCCCTCGGGGACCTACTACGCCCCGCCTGAGGGAGATCTGCAGTCGTACCGGGACTACATCGACGACCTGCCATTGGTGGAGGCGCCCGAGGTGTTCGGGATGCATCCCAACGCCAACATCACCTTCCAGATGCAGGAGACCAAGAAGATGATGGACACGGTGCTGTCCATCCAGCCGCGCGCCACGTCAACGGAGGGCGGCAAGAGCCCTGACGACCTCGTGGCCGCACTGGCCGCCGAGCTCGCAGCGTCCATCGCTCCCACCCTTTCCTTCGACGAGGCCGTGGAGGGCCTATTCGACCGCACCGCGTCCGGGCAGCTCAAGTCGCTGTCGGTGGTGCTGTCGCAGGAGATAGAGCGCTTCAACCGCCTCACCAAGGTGGTCAACGCCAGCCTCAAGGAGCTGCAGAAGGCCATCAAGGGCATCGTGGTCATGAGCTTCGACCTGGAGCAGATGTACACCAACTTCCTCAACAACCAGGTGCCCGGGATCTGGGAGCGCGCAGCGTACCCTAGCCTCAAGCCCCTGGGTGGGTGGATGGAGGACTACCACAAGCGCATCGCTTTCATGCGCAACTGGCTGCAGCACGGCAACCCCAAGACGTACTGGCTGCCGGGCTTCTTTTTCCCGCAGGGGTTCATGACGGGCGTGCTGCAGACGCACGCGCGCAAGTATGCGCAGCCCATCGACTCGCTCAACTTCACGTTCGAGGTGCTGGAGGGGAAGGAGGTGGCGGAGGACGTGGCGGAGGCGGTGGCGGACGGCGTCCTCATCGACGGGTTGTTTGTGGACAATGCGCGCTGGAACCGCGAGGAGAGGTTTCTGGACGAGAGCGAGCCCGGCGTGATGTGCTCCAACCTGCCGGTGGTGCACTTCGTGCCCATCCAGCACTACAACCCGCCCCCGCTCCTCGCCCCCGCGGACCCCAAGGAATACCAGTGCCCGCTATACAAGACCTCGGTGCGCGCCGGCCTGCTGTCTACCACGGGGCAGTCCACAAACTTCGTGCTCACCGTGGGGCTGCCAATCAGGCCGGGGACCAACAGCGACTTCTGGGTGCTGCAGGGGGTGGCGCTGCTCTGCGCGCTCAACGACTGAGATAGACGCTGTTAGGTGAGCGGAAAGTCTCGTAGCGGAGAGAGCGGTGCGGCGCACTCCTGTAGTTAGTCGTCTCTCTCTTCATAGCCCTGTTGCTTCTACCCTTGATTGTTGTAGTGGGGAGACGGCGGTGACCGGGGACGTGCACTGCACTGCGTGCGGCGGGCCGTTTCTTCAAATGTAGCACTAATTAATTATATATTATATTATCATAATACTCGGACCGTCACACCGTCTCTGACTCTTCCTCCCCGCTGGAGATGCGGCGACAAACACCACCTACATTTGCTAACGTAGTACACCCTCCTCGGGTCCTCAACAGACTATGATTATGTCGATCCCTCCGGCCAAAGATAAACCAAGACAGACAACAGACACTGGACGCCAAGGAGACGCCAGCACATCTTACTCTTCGACCTTCAAACCAACGCGTGGGCGAGGCGAGGCGACCTCCTAACCGGCGGGTGCGTCCCCTGCCTGCCTGCTCTCCTGCGAGCCCCCTACGGTCCGCCCAGCACTCCCGGGGGCATGAACCCCTCCTCGCTCTCCTGCTCCGCCCACGCCGCGGCGACGACCTCCCGCGTGAGGTCACCCAGGCGCGAGTGGATACGCCGCTTTTGGTTACCCCCCCCCTGGGCGCCGTGCATGATCACCATGATAGTTTCGAACGGCGGACAGTTGTCCTGCTTGCACTTGAGTTCCGTCACCATCATCGTCACCCCCTCGGGCACCGCAGCCACCACCGAGTAGAGTCGGCGACGAGAAGAAGAAGAACTCTTGAGGTTGAGGTGAGAAGGGTGTGGACTGATCGATGGGAGCGGGGTGGAGCAAACAATTAAGAGCACGCACGGGAGTGCGTGTGTGTCGTGCATATATCTACACGTGTCGTACGTGTCAAAAGCACGGGCCGCGGTGATGAGCGAGGAGCGTGGAAGAACGAGGTGATCGGCGGGCCAGAGACGAAGAGTGTGTGGGGGGAAACAAAACGTGTGTCGGTGGGTAGATCGACTCTCTCCCCTTTGGGTGACTTCCCCCGCGCCTCTTTAATCCATCCCTTCACCTCCACGATCTTCACCTTGTTGGCTGCACCCACCGCACCCCCGCCCCCTGCTAGGCTCAGCGGTCCACCCCCGCCGAACATCCCCCTCTCACTCGTTTACAACTCGTAGGTGCTGCCGCGGCACGATGTTTAGGCCCAAAGCGATTTTACCTTTGACGAAGAACACTAGACCAGTTGCGTTCAGTTCCTGAAGGGTTGGGAGCTTCGAAGAGTTTGCGACAACGACGCCGACACAAGGGCAAGGGCGGTGTGGCTGCTTGTAGCGAGGGACTACTGTGTGTGCCCACGCAAAGTGAGCAACGTTATGAGGCTGAGGTCACCTTGCAACAAACGTGAAGGGCTCTCAACACCTCATTTTCCTGACTGGACGACTTCACGAGAGGAACCCGCTGTCGGCACCCCTCCCGCTCCCTTCTTGGACAGCTCGATGGGAAGGCGCACCCGCACGAGCAAATCTACGAACGACGTCACTCGTCACTGGCGCGCGGCCCACGAACCGGAGCGCCGCCGCATGGGTGGCGGCGGTGACGACGGTACTCCTGGCTCCATGTCGACGCCCCGCGCCCCCACCAGCCTTGTGACGCTGATCGACGGCGATTGCGCCCTGTGCAGCGGGTACGCCCAGTTCGTCAGTGCAATGGACGTGAGGGGCCGCGTGTTCTTCGAGGTGCAGCAGTCGGACGTGGGGCGGACGCTGCTACGCCGCGCCAACATGCCGATGGACCTCTCCACCATTGTCACCATCGAGTGCGGCAGCGGGAGTGGCGGCGGTAGAGCACGCGGCTTCACGAAGTCCACGGCGGTGCTGCGAACGTTCAAATTGCTCGGGATGCCGTTGGTAGGGCCTCTGTTTTTGTCACTCGCCCCTTCGTCCGTAACGTAGAGCCACCGCTTCATCCGCCTCGCCCCGGCCGCCACTGCGCGTACGCCCCACGTGACACCCTAAAGGGGCTCGTAGTTGGACTGGCGTGTAAGTGCGAAGTGGACGCGTGCGCGAGTCCCTTGGCCGCCGGCGCTGTTGTACGTGTTTGTGCTGGTGCCGCGGTGCATTCGCGACGGGGTGTACGGGTGGGTCGCACGCAACAGGCTGCGGTTGTTTGGCACCAACGGGGGCGCCTGCAGGCTACCGGATAGCGTCGTTCGCAGGAGGATGGGGAGGAGACTACCTCCAGAGCTGCTGGGCGAAGGAGGCGGGGACGCGGACGAGGGCACGTCGTGAGAGTGTGCGAGTGGCGGGTCTCTCGGCGCGGAGAACGCTGGTGACTGACATTTCTTTTTTGGAGAGGCGAGTTACAACGTGGCAGTAGAAGGTAGACGTGCTCATGGGAGTAATGTGTGGATAGCGTGCGTGCGTGCGTGCGTGCGTGCGTGGTTCTCACATAACAGAACAAGACAAGATGTGTTCGTGCTGCTGTAAACACTCCTTTGAGCCAACACATGAGCCAGACTCTTACACGTGAGCAAGACTCGTACTCTCAGCACTCGCTTTCTTCACTTTCGCCATGGTATCTTTCCCTTGTATGCAGAGCTCCTCCTGGAGTGTTTCTTGTGTAGAGGTTAGAGCTCATGGTTTAGGGTTCTCGGGGTCCACCGCCCACAAGGCGATCGCCTTGTCGACGATCACCTTTGGCTTCAACGTGGGATTCTCCTTTGAGACGACGGGCACCATCTTTTCGAGGAAGGCGTTGAAGGCGACGTCTTGCGTGGTGCGCCTAGCCATCTCCTCCGCCAAGTCACCGCAGCGCGGGTTCGCGGGGGCCACCTCCCACAGGGCGGCCACCTTTGCCACGATCACGTCGGGCTTAAGACCGGGGGTGCCCGGGCTTACCGCGGTGACCGCTCTCTCGAGGAAGTTGAAGGCGGCGTCGGGGGGGGAGCTCCCGCCCTGCAAGGAGGTGCGCTCTGCCGCCTCAGCCGCCGCTGCAGCGTAACACAGCTCACAACAGTCGTCTGGTGTGCCCCCGAGGTGCGGCTTGCGCCGGCCCGCCTTGGCCGTGAAGCCGCAGATCAGGTGTCCGCAGTGGGGGAATGTGCCCAGCGTGTCGTGTGGGAAGCCTGCGCCGCGGCACCGGGCGCACACAGCAAGCGCGCCCACACACTGGTATGGGCGGTGGGTGGCGGGCGCAGGAAGCAGGGTTTAGTAGGGTCGAGGGTCGAGGGTCGAGGGTGGAGAGTCTGCAGTGTAGCATATAGGGTTTAGGGTGTAAGGTGTAGGCTTTAGGATGTGCGGGTTAGGGGTTGGGATTAGGGGTGAGCAGCGAAGGTTGAGGGTTTAGGGTTGAAGGGTTTCTTTTTTTTAGGGATAATGATTTAGGGTGTAGGGTCCCCCCACCGAGGGTTGAGGGTTTAGAACTTTGGGTTCAGGGAATAGGAGTTTAAAGTTTAGGGTTCAGAGTTCAGGGTTCAGGGTTCAGGGTTCAGGTTCGGGGTTTATAAGAACAAACAGTTGATGAGGGTTCAGGGTTTGGGATTAAAGGTTTAGGTTTGAAGTTTTGGTTTTTGGGTTTTGGGTTTTGGGTGAAGGGATCATGGTTCAGGGTTCAGGGCTCATGCTCAAGGGTTCACGATTCAGGGATTGGGTTTTAGGGTTTAGAGCTTAGAGTTTGAGGTTAAGGGTGCGGGTGTGAGGTGTAGGGCTTTAGGGCTTAGGGCTTGGGCTTTGCGTCTAGGGTTCAAACCTGCTGAGCGCCACAGCCCTGGACGGGGTGCAGGGGGCTTGGGCCCGAGCCCAGAGGGGGGGAGGTGGGGGAGTCGGCAGCGGTGCGGTGCCCGCACAGCGATATGCCGCATCCGTCGCACGTGTCTGCCTTCATGTCCATCGCATCCATCGCGCACGCGTCACACATTGTGTATTTGCTCTTTGCTGGCGGTGGAGGGGGCTCCTTCGAGGTTGTGTGTTGTTGTGTTTTGTAGTTGAGGGAGTTGCTGCTGGACGAGCGTCTGACCGTCGTGGTTGCAAAAACGGCCAGACTGACAAGATATCCAATCTTTTACCGTCTCTTGCCACCAGCTCTCTACGTTCCCCACCAACCGCACCCCGACGCAAGGGCGCTCCTTTGGAACAACCACCGCAGCACACCGTCGACTGTTTAGCGCACACTCCGCGCCACGTGTGAATATGCCACGACCAGGTCCAACTCTAACGTTCTGTCTAGCCACAGTGGGTTGCCGTGCAGCCTTGGGTTCGACGCGGACGCAGCAGGCAATCCCGAAAGCGTTCAAAAGCGCCAACCCAGTGAGAGTCACGAGTGGCGCCCCGGTAGCTCTGTAGCCTTCACCTGCGTGCCCTGAGTCAGCTTTGCGCCGCGCAGCATGAGGGCCGGGGAACGTCAGGTCGGATTCAGCGAAGATGGCCGAGGCGAGCACGGGACCGTCGGCACTTACAATCACGCGGGCGACTGGATCTGGCAGGGGGGCTAACCTGCAGGGAGGGGTGGAACAGAACAGGACCTCCCAGGGGCGGTCGTTTGATTAAGCCTTGCCATCCGCTACCAAGAGGGAAAGGATGTGGTGCATAGGATCTACAGCATGTGGTGATGTCGCATCACAAAGGGGCAGCACACGGCGACGCCGGCGTCAGAAACAGCTGCAGCTGAGTGGGTGTCATTTACATAGGGACGCGACCCGAAACACACTACGTAGACGGCAGCAATCTGGCAATAGCGACCCGTCAGAGAAGGTTGGTTCCTCGAGACATCCAGGTTGTATACCTCTTGATCCCAGGCTGCTCTTTCGAATGGCGTCGTGAGACCTATACCTGAACAACACCGCCGCGTCACTGGCTCTCAAATCTGCTGACCAAGACGAAGAATGACCCACTCCATCTGCGTCAGCCGGGAATGTACTACATTTGATACAGGCCTTAGGTGCAGTGGAAGCAAACTGTCCCCGTCGCCCACGACGCCTACAGAAAATGTGCGTCATTGCGAGATACTTGAACGGAGAATGCCCGCGTTTGGCATGCACCAACATGGATGGCACGATATATGTACAAGCGCAGGGTGCATTTCTCCGAAACCTCGACGCCGCCAGGGATGAGACGAGGCAGCAGTCCGACTCCGCCACGAAAGCACACAACCAGCATCTATGTCCTTGGCACGCTCGACTACAGTTCACTTCTAGTTGGCTAAATACGTGGCTACGTACGAGCAGCCGGCGGTTAAGGCTTTGAAGGCTGTTCCGACTTGATGTCGTACCCCAAGTCATCCCAGGTCAGGTGAGGATTCTTCAGGATCGACAGCTTCACCGCACCCTTGGGTTGCTTCAAGAACTCATTCCACCCGCACAGCTTGTTATGCTCCACGTGTCTCATGCTCTCTTGTGGATCCGCGCTCTGCGGGTTTTTGAACAGACACTCCGAATCGTACGAGTCACACCAACACGAAACCACGTGGACGAGTCACATCAACACGAAATCACGTGGAAGCAAAGCTTGAAGCAGCAGGCGAGTTTGATGGTGCCTTCGTTCCAGGAACGGCAGCTCGCCAGATGTACGTGTTCCATCGAGCTGCGTGCCAATAGTTTGACTGGCTAGTTACTGTAGCGCTTCCACCTGACACCCCCCGGGGCAGGTTGAGTGTTCCAACTGTTTATTACCCAATCAGGTGTTCGCCCAAGGTGGTCCCGTACCTTGACATGTGTCTGATTCGCAATGAGCTCGGCGATGACCCTCTCCTCGGTGCTGAAGGAATGCACTGAGTTGCCACGTGTCCTCGCGCCCCTGCCGGTGAAGTAGTGGTACGGTGACTGGATCCCGTACGCTCTGGCGCTTCCAAAGCCGTACACCACCACCCTGTGGCACATGCGCGTGAGGAGGAAGATAGCCACGTACCTGCCAGCAGGGTGCGCACACCTTGGCGGCATCACCACTTGGCTTCATCACGGTGTTGTGTTCGTGTGGCCATCACAGTAATGCATCATCACCACTTGGCTTCATCACGGTGTTGTGTTCGTGTGGCCATCACAGTAATGCATCATCACCACTTGGCTTCATCACGGTGTTGTGTTCGTGTGGCCATCACAGTGGTGGGTGGGCAAGAGACACTGTGGTCACAGGGGGGTGCTCCCGGCGGTAGGGTCCCTGCCCGCTGGAGGGGGTGCTGCCGCCGGAGTATGGACCATGACCCGCGCGACACATCCCGATGCGGTAATCCACGAGGAGCCGCCGCGCCGAAGACACCACCCTGCTGGACAACAGGGCGGTGTGGAACCTCGCCGTGGAGTTGGCAAACCCGCCCTCGTTGTCCAGCCCCCATTCATCATCGGCGGGGGCAGCGACTGTCGCGGCCGTGGTGTTGGTGCCTTCCCTGCCGGCAAGGTCAGAATCACCATCGCTAATTTTCCCAGGGATCGTGGAATCCCCACCTCGGTTTCTACTTTGGCCCAACATGCTTCTCTGGCGGTTAAACCCAGATATGGCCGACCACTCCATCGTGGAACCATCGCCATCGCTCCCACTCCCACTCCCACCTTCGCCACTCATGTGGTGGTTCTCCTGGGCATTAGTCTCGGAGATTGCTCCGATTCCACCTGCAACGTTCGTCGCCTCCGCCTTGGCCCTCGTCGCCCTGCCTCTGGACACCTCGAGCGCCGCGCTGGTCGTGCCCGTGCCGTCGCCACCTCCATCCACGACACTCCCGCCGCCGTGACTGACGGCTCCGTCGCTGTTGCCGCATTTAGACCCTCTGGGCATTGACCCCGCCACTCCCCCAACGATTCGCATGCACTCCTCCATGCGCTGCATCTTCATGGCGTGCGCCTGCGCGTCCCTTCCCCCCGCCCGGGTTAGTACAAAGGTCACCCCGGGCTCCACCGGGAGCTGCATGGAACCCGCCCGATACGCATAGTGCGCCGCCCACAGGTTGTTGAGAAGACGAAAGGTCGTGCGGTATCCCACAAAGCGCCCACGTCGTAGGGGCAGGGGGGGACCGACGCCGCACTACTGTTACAACTCCTCGTATCCGTCACATCGTCTTACGTTTATCACCCGTACGTGGTCCCCGCATATGCTCCCGTTCTACGTATGCGTACCGTGGCACGTGGCGCGTGGCACGAGGACCGCATTCATCACCCACCCTTCAAATAAGCTTTGGACGTGCGACGCCAAGGCGAGGCAGGAAGGGCGTGAGTCGCCGGCCAGTTGGATTATCCATACCATGCCAGGGTAGATGGGTTTGGGGTCACCATCAAGTAGAGGGTTGTACGCTACACAGCACCTGGTCGGGGATGATTCCACAGCTTGAATCCGCACCCTCGGACCCACCTTTTCCTCCCCACGTGCACACCGCCCAAAAGTTCGATGTACACAGCCTCGAGCCCCCCTTACCGTAGCTGAGCGTGGGCGCCTGGTTGAGGCGGAGCACCACGTCATGACTGTCGATGGCCAGACCCATCTCCCCGAAGCGCAGCGCGCCGCTGTTTCCCACGACGGCGCACGACCTAAAGTTATGTGGGCGGGTGATGGCAGCGGAGGAACTGGGAAGCGCTCGGACCATCCGCGGCAGCAGCTGGTTTCTGCC
>Ga0075109_1001808_pt1 | contig 12572 bp, 10 predicted proteins | sample AntAceMetag02UKD_FD_69798 | JGI IMG/M metagenome (GOLD analysis project Ga0075109, IMG submission 69798) | Saline lake microbial communities from Ace Lake, Antarctica - Antarctic Ace Lake Metagenome 02UKD | ecosystem: Environmental > Aquatic > Non-marine Saline and Alkaline > Saline | place...
CGTGGACGACGCGATACGACGCGTGCGGTGACGACAACGTGCCACCCGCTCGAGTGCGGTGGGTTGCGTCACCGTCGGGGTCGCGCAGCGTAAACAACGCCTGCACCTCACTCATCCCGTACAGACCGGTCAACGTCGCTCCCGTTGCTGCGGCCCGCTCCACAATGCCGTCGAGGCTGGTATTGAAGCGTGCGTAGCCGCCGAGGCGAACCGACGACAGGTCGGTGCCATGTTCGAGCAAGCGGTGGAACATGTCGTCGCTGCCGTTCAGGCATGTCACTCGCTGAGACTCGATCAGCGCTGCCGTCCGTGCGAGGGCGAAGTCGTTCACGATGATGCGACATCCGGCCGCGACAGCTGCCATCAGCGAGGCCAGGCCGAACGTCCCACAGAGCGGCATCACCGCCATCACCGTGTCTTGTGAGTAGTAGCCGAAGCGTGTGGCCGCATCCACGGCGTGGTCGGCGATCGAGCACTGCTGCTGGAGCACCATCTTCGGACGACTCGTGGTACCCGACGTGGTGAAGACGACGAATGGATCTTCCCGCCGATTCACTCGCTCCATCGGCGTCGCCGTGTTCCACGCTGGTGGCGCGCCATCGAGCCGAGCCGCGACGTCAACCTTCCGGGCGCCTGATCGTTCAACCAAGTCGGCAGCCTCATCGTCGCTGTAGCGCGTGTTGACTGACACGGCGATGAACCCTCCGACGGCACACGCAAGCAGTAACTGCAAATATTCGATGCCGTTGGGGAGTCGGATCGGGATGCGGTCGCCGGGCTCAAGGCCCTGCTCGCTGAGCCAGGCAGCGAATCGACAACCGTCGTCCGCGAGCTCGCGCGCCGAACGGCTCGTCCCGTCATCGAAGTCGAGATGTGAATCCGATCCTTCGAACACGTCGAGAACGTCACGGTCAAGCGCTGGCACGAGAATCAGTGTCGCACGCACGCTCCGTCGGCCAGGAGGCGAAGCACGGTCTTCGTCGCGCCAGTTGGTCGGAGCGAGCCGGCGAGGCCAACGCGAATTACGCTGCGTTGATGGAGTTGACCGTCGAAGAAGTCCGCGTGCTCGGGTGCCTGATCGAAAAGGGTGCGACGACGCCGGATCATTATCCGCTGTCGACGAACGCGCTCGTCAACGCGTGCAATCAAAAGTCGAACCGTGAGCCGGTCGTCGAATACAGCGAACAGCAGACTGTTGCGGCGATGGTTGTCGTCCGCCAGAACGGGCTCGCGCGGACGAACGGGAGTGGCCGTTCCGACAAACACCGGCACATCCTCAGCGACGCGCTCGGGCTCGATCTCGACCAGCAGGCGTTACTTGCCGTGATGATGTTGCGTGGGCCGCAGTCGTCGGGCGAATTGAAGACACGGACTGATCGGTACGCAACATCGCAGGGCGCCGGCTTTGAGTCACCCGACGACATCGAAGCAGTGCTCAGGGCGATGGCCGAGAAGGCCGACCCCTACGTCGCCAACATCGGTCGCGGGTCGGGCCAAAGCCAGGATCGCTGGGCGCATCTCTTCGGCGAGACGGTGCCCGACGTCAACGACCTCGGCACGTCCCCGACTCCTGCCATGCTTGCCATGCCTGCCCGGCCGTCGCTGGCGCAGCGGGTCGAGGACTTGGAGATCCGACTGGCAGTTCTCGAGGAGGCACTCGGTATGCCTGCCACCACGCCGTACCCTCCTGCAGGTGACTGACATCGCCCCCGTTGATGACGGCTCCCAACTCTGCGTTGCCTGTGGGATCTGTTGCGACGGCATCCTGTTTGCTTCCGTCACGATTACGGACCCATCTGAAGCTGAGCATGTGCGCGCTCGTGGGATTCCAGTCCACGTGGTCGACGAACGCCATTCTTTCGATCAGCCGTGCCCGGCACTCGGAGGCAACGGTTGTTCGATCTACACCGAGCGGCCGCTCCTCTGCCACGCCTATCGATGCCTGCTCCTCAAACAGGTCGACGCTGGAACGATGCCACTCGCCGATGCGCTGCGCATCGTCGAGGCGGCCCGGCGCCGCGAGGTCGAGATCAGGGCATTGCTGAATCAGGACGTTGCGACCGATGGCACCCCGCTCGTGCGGCTGTACCGACAGTTTCGGCTCGACAACCATGACCAGCTCGACTCACCAGCGTCCCGCGAACTCATCAAGCGCTTCGAACACCATCAGGCCGAGTTGGCGGAGCACTTTGAGCCGTCGATGATCACTGCCTGAGGCAAGAGCCGCTCCCCGTCGCGCGCCACCTGTAGCTGCCCGCAATGACGACACGGCGCGGTGGGAGAACGTACGATGTGAGTACCCGACAAGAAACGAGCTCACCGTTATGTCCAAGAACGCTTACCGCGAACACATGCAGAACGTCCCGCTGCTCGCCGGACTCGATACAAAAGAGCTCGATGAAGTTATCGACATCTCGACCGACATCACCGTGCCCGCAGGCCGGGTACTCATCAAAGAGGGGTCCAGCGTTCAGGAATTGATCATTGTCATCGATGGCAACCTCGAGGTCACTCGCAACGGTCAACACGTCGCAAACATTGGGCCTGGAGGCTTTGCCGGCGAGATGGCACTCCTCACCCATTCGACGCACAACGCAACGGTCGCAGCCTCGGAGGACTCACGAGTGCTCCACATCGAGGGGGGAGCCTTCGACGTGCTGCTCAAGCGAGTACCAATTATTGCCGTGAAGATGCTGCCCATCGTGGCGTCGCGCGTCGCAAGGCCGAACGATCACTTCGAATGACGTAGCGTCGCGGCAACACAACTCCTGAACCCTGTACAACACGGACGGGAGTTCGTGTTGCACGTTCCCGTGCCGAGATTGCGCATGTGCGCTGCACCGTTGATTGCTGCAGGGTCTCTGGTGTCGTGATCGGTCGTCAGATCAGTCTCCGATGATGGCCGAGCGGAGTTGGTCGAGCGTGGGTGTCCCGGATGGGCCACCCGGTGTTTGGTATGTCCGGCACGACAAGCCAGTTCGGGCAGTCGTCGAAGTACAGCAACGTCACGTTCGTGGCTCCAACGTAAACCTTTTCCTGCCAGTCGAAGGTTCAGAGTGACGGAACAGCTGATCGACCGGAGATTTTCGGAATTTCCACCGAAGCAGAACTGAATCGGAGAAGCGTGCCGACGGCCGGGTCCAGTCCGGCACGCAGAATGCCCGAGCAGTAACTTTGCCTGCATGGATCGTGCAGAAGTCATCGCCACCGCATTCGTCCCCACACCCGCTGGGGTCGTGTCCCCTGCGACTCAGGACGCGTCAGCCGCTCGGCGATTACGCGATGCCATCGAACCGATCGCGATGCACTCGGTGTGGTGCGAAGCCACGAGTACCCGCCTCAGGGTCCTGGGCCTCGACTTCTTCGAGAGCTATGTCACCTGTCGCGCCTCGTTGCTCGGCGAACCCGAACCCGGAGTCGTCGTGTCGACCTTCGCCGTCTTCGAACCGACGGTGATCTGCGCGGTATACGAAGCAGGTCGTTCAAAGTGCGACCGCACCGAGTTGCTCGCCGCACGCGACGAGTCGACCATTGCGAGCCTGTCAGCGGCGCTCGCCGGCGTCGACACCAAACGGGTTGGCGCTGTCGCCGACGTGTTGCTCGACGCTGTGGGGAGCGCCGACGGAACTGGTCGTTCACTCTTTTCGGGTCTCCGTGACCAGCCCGTTCCCGCAGGTGCAATCGGTCGCCTCTGGCGAGCGTGTGAGTTGATTCGTGAACATCGAGGTGACAGTCACGTAGCCGTGTGCGTCGCCGCTGGGTTGAGCCCGGTTGCGATGAACGTGCTGACCGAGTTGTGGGTTGGAATGCCGATCGCCACCTACTCGGCGTCGCGCTTTTGGTCGGCACCCACGATCGAGGCGACGTGCGACGATCTTCGTTCACGCGGTTGGCTCGACGGTGACCAACTGTCCGAAAGCGGCCGCACGATGCGCGACGGCATCGAAACGACGACCGATGAACTCCAGGCGTCCGTTGTCCGAGACCTCGTCCTCGCCTGTGCGGACGGGGCTGCGGTCGACGCGCTGATCGAAGATCTCTCCGACTGGTCGCAACGATGCATCGACGCCGAGGCATTCCCTCCCGATGTCTTCAAACGCGCCGCCGGGTGATGAAACCGGGTTTGGATCGCTTCGGGCGCTACATCGAAGAGATCGCACGATGATTCAGACAACCACGATCGGGGCCTACCCCAAACCTGGCTACGTGCCAATCACCGACTGGTTTACGACTGACCACCGAGCCGGGGAGGTCGTTGACTACACGAGCGCCTACGCGGAGGAACTTGAGGCGGCGGGCGACGACGCAGAGATGCTCTTCCGGCAGGCGACGAAGGAAATCATCGACGACCAGATCGACGCCGGCATCGACATTGTGACCGACGGCGAAGTGCGCCGCGAGAACTACGTGCACGCACAATGCCGCTACCTCAGCGGATTCGACTTCAAGCATCTCGGACAACACCGGATCCGCGACACGATCGAGACACGCCTGCCAACCGTGTCCGGTCCGGTCGGCTTCGACACGTCGCCACTCGCTCGCGACTTCGAAATCGCTCAGTCGATGTCGGCCCGACCAGTGAAGGTCACACTGCCCGGACCAATGACCATCATCGACACAACGGTGGACGCTCACTACTACGACGAGCGTGCGCTCGGCGCTGATCTCGCCGTGGCATTGAACGCTCAGATCCACGACCTCGTCGCTGCGGGTTGTCGGCACATCCAAATTGATGAACCGGTGATGGCTCGCAAACCGACCGTTGCCCTCGATTACGGAATCGACCAGCTTGGGCGGTGCTTCGACAATGTGCCGGCAACCGTGACCCGGACGGTGCACTGCTGCTGCGGCTATCCAAGACGACTCGACGATACGGAGTACCCCAAGGCCGACCGTCGCACATACATCCAGCTCGCTCCGGCGCTGGATGCGGCGCCGATCGACCAAGTGAGCATCGAAGATGCCCACCGGCACAACGATCTCGCAGCACTGTTGCCGCTCTTCGCCAATACCACCGTCGTCCTCGGCGTCGTGGCCATCGCGCAGAGCCGGGTCGAAACGGTCGAAGAGATCACGGCCCGCCTCCGGGTGGCCCGCGGCTACCTTCCCGAGGACCGCCTCGTGGCCGCCCCTGACTGCGGCCTCGGCTATCTTGGCCGCGACCTCGCCCAGAAGAAGCTGCGAGCGCTCACCACGGCGGTGGCCACGCTCAACGGGTGAGCAAGCCAGCGCATGCTGAACAGACGGCAGCCTGGCGCAACCACGTCACGTCGCAGCGATAACCGGCCGCGGCAGCTCGCTCGTTCGTGCCCGCAGCATCAGCCACGCGACTGCGCTCATGATCACAGCACCACCTATCAACGTCGTCACGCCAGGTGTCTCACCAGGCCAAATCCAGACCCACACTGGTGCGAGCACGACCTCGGTCATCAGCAGCAATGGGATGCGCGCTGCGGCGACCGAACGATGTCCGAGGTTGAACAGCGGCAAGCCCACACCCAAAGCGAATCCACCGGAGATACCCGCCATCGTCAGGTCGCGACCACTGATGCCAAGCCCCGTGTCAAAAAGTGCAATCACGCCGGAGCCGAGCGTGAGAAATACTGCGGCGATCAATGTCGGGATCACCGGGTCGACCCGAGAAACCGACCGCTGAATAACGCTGTACAGCCCAACGAGCACCGGGATCAGCGCCGCAAAGAACAGTCCCATTGCCGAGCCAGCGTCGAGACCTGCTCCAACCATGATCGTCACACCGACCGCCGTGATTGCGATCGCGATTATTGTCGATCGCTCGACGCGTTCACGCAACAGCACCCAGCCGATAATCGCTGCGAAGACCGGCGCCGCGGCGAGCATGAACAGGGTTGTTGCAGCTGACGTTCGTGACAGCGCAAGGATGTACAACATCGAGGTGGTGGCCAACACCAACGCAGCCACCCATGTCCTCCACGTGACCTCAGCGAAACTCACTGGACGCCCGCTTCGGCGCACGAGGATCAGCAGCACCATGACCAAGACCGTCGAGAGCCCGCGATAGGTCAGAAACTGGAAGTCGCTGGCGCTCTCGACGCCGCGGAACGCGATGGCTGTCACGCTGAAGGCGACACCCGCCCCAGCAACCAAGACCTCACCCTGTCGCTCAGTGAGATCACCCTCACCGACGAACGCCCGACCGACGGCACGAATCACTCGATAATCCTACGACCGGTGTCCTCTGCGCGACGATGTACAGCGACGGCCCCTGGCGACTTTTTTGCACGCCGACGAACTTGGCGGGTCACCACTGTGGAGCGACAATTGGCTCGGCCGTGGCGGAGCTCATTGAGCGATTGGGGCACGTGAGCCCTTCCTCTCAAGTTGCACGTTCCGGTTGCAATTCGGGAACACGACAGAGCCGTGCGAGCAGCGCCGACTCAGGCTGCATTCAGCCCGCGGTCGGATCGGGGTGCGGATGCTCGATGGCCCAACGTACCGAGTCGACAATCATCTGATATCCGGTACAGCGGCACAGGTTTCCTTCGAGACCCTCTCGGATCTCGATGTTGGTGAGTTCCCGTTCGGAGTCCTGGACGAGCCCGGTACTGGCCATCAGCATTCCCGGTGTGCAGTACCCACATTGCAGACCATGGCACTGCCGAAAGCCCTCCTGCACAGCACTCATGCCGTTGTAGGGGCCGGTCAAGCCCTCGACCGTTGTCACTGCGCCGCCATCGGCTTGTACAGCGAGCACCGTGCAACTCTTGATCGATCGACCGTCGAGCAGGACGGTACATGCGCCGCAGTTCGACGTGTCGCAACCGACATGGGTGCCGGTGAGCCGCTCCTGTTCGCGCACATAGTGCACGAGCAAGGTTCGGGCGTCGACCGTGTGCCTCGTTCGCCGACCGTTCACCTCGACACTGACGCTGACCCAACGCTCGGCCTTCGTGTTCACGTTGTTTCTCCTTGCATGAGGGCCCACACCTTCTCAGGCGCGGCGGGCATATCAATGTGGTCAACGCCGTATTCCGAGAGTGCATCAACGATCGCGTTGATGACCGAGGGCGGCGCTCCGACGGCACCCGATTCCCCGATGCCTTTGGCGCCAAGGGGGTTATTCGGGCATGGCGTGTTGATGCGGCCGGCTTCGAACTCCGGGATGTCGGCCGCGGACGGAACGAGGTAGTCGAGCAGATTGGACGTGATCGGCTGGCCGCTCGTGGGCTCGTACTGCACGCTTTCAAACAACGCTTGCGCGATCCCTTGAGCGACGCCGCCGTGAACTTGCCCTTCTGCGAGCAACGGATTGATGACCGTGCCACAGTCATCCACAAGCGCCATCTTGATGATCTTGACGTCGCCGGTGTCTCGGTCGACTTCGACGACACACGCATACGCGCCCGACGGGTACGAAAAGTTCGGTGACTCCTGGAACAATCGCTCCTCAAGCGAGCCTGCCTGCAACTCGGGCGGGATACTCAGCGGTTGGAACGATGCCCACGCAACGTCGGCCCACGACACCTTTTTGCCCGGCGAACCTCGCACATTGAAAGCGTCGTCGACCACTTCGAGGTCGTGCTCGCTGGCTTCCAGCAGATGTGCGGCGATCTTTTTGGCCCGGTCGAGGACACGAGTCGACGCGACCTTGACAGCAGATCCGGCAGTGGCGACGCCTCGCGAGCCCATCGTGCCGATGCCCTGCAAGACGGTTGCGGTGTCGCCCATCCGGACCTGGATCTTGTCGAATGAAATGCCGAGTTCATCGCCAGCGATCTGAGCAAACACCGTTTCATGACCCTGCCCGTGCGGCGACGAGCCGGCGAACACGATGGCCGACCCATCGGGCATGACACGCACCTGCGCCGACTCCCATGACGCAAGATGACCGAAGCCTTCCAGCGAGCCATTAGGTCCGAAGCCTGCGATCTCTAACCAGCACGACAGCCCAATCCCCAACAGCTTTGCCTTGGGGTCGGCGCGCCGCTCCGCTTGTTCAGCGCGTACGGCGTCGTAGTCGATGATGCGGAGGCATTCGGCGAGTGCAGCATCGAAGTCGCCAGAGTCATAGACGACAGCTTCGTTGTGCGTTTCGTACGGGAAAGCTGATTTCGGAATGAAGTTTCGGCGACGGACCTCGGCCGGGTCCAGGCCGGTTCGTCTGGCCACGACGTCGACGATCCGCTCGACTGAGAACGTTGCCTCGGGTCGACCGGCACCCCGGTACGCGGCCACCGGCGTCGTGTTCGTCGTGACCGTACGATATGACGCCTCGACCTTTGGGATCCGATATGCCCCGGCAGCCATCCAGGTCGTCAGGACGGCAAGGCCAAGACCGGTCGGATCGGGGTAGGCGCCCAGATTCTGGCTGACGACGAGGCGCAGTGCTTTGATCTTGCCGCTGTTGTCGAATCCGACATCGATGTCATGGACCTGATCGCGGCCCGCCGCCATCTGCACCATCGCCTCGGATCGTGTCTGCGCGAACTTCACCGGTCGGCCGAGCAGCTTGGACAGGACGGGTGCAACGAACATCTCCGGGTACCAGACAATTTTCGAGCCGAATCCCCCGCCGACGTCCGGAGCAATCACCCGGCAAGTGGTCTGGGGAACATCGAGCCATGTCGCCAAGTTGTTGCGCAGGTGATGGGGTGCCTGAGTCGTCGCCCAGACGGTCAAGCCGTCTGGTTTCCAGTCGGCAAGCACCGCAACCGGCTCGATCGGCACCGCCGCACAACGCTGGTTCACGATGTGCAGGCCAGCTCGCTGATCGCACCGTTCGAACTCGCGCTCAAGATCCTCCAGCATGGGCACGACGGTGACCACATTGGAACCGTGATGCCCAAACAGCGGCGTAGCGTCGGCTGCGGTCGCGGCCTCGATCGATGTCATCACCGGCAACGGCTCGTACTCGACGTAGACAGCACTCACTGCGTCGGCTGCTGCGTATCGGTCCTCTGCGACGACAATCGCAACCGGCTCTCCGGCGAAACGGACGGTGTTGCGAGCAAGGACCGGTCGTTCGAAACCCGGCAGTCCCTGCGGCAGATCCGGGTAGTCGACGAAATCGGCAGCGGTGTACACCCCGAGCACTCCGTCGATCTTCAACGCCTCGCGCACATCGATAGATGTGATTCGCCCGTGCGCCTCGATGGACATCACGAACTCGGCGAACACCGTTCGGGCCGGAGCAAGGTCGTCGACAAACGTGCCGGTACCGGTGAGAAGCCGCGGATCTTCCTTGCGAAGCACCTTCGCGCCGACCAAGCTCATCTGATTCTCCTCGTTGTGGTGTCGTACATTGTGGGCTCTCGTTTCACTTCGGCTTGATGTGGTGGCCCTCGGCGTCCTCGGGGTCGTACCACCATTCCTGCACGTTTTCCTTGGAGCGGTCGGTCTTGGGAGTACCCCAACCGAGCAACTTGCCGAGGAAGTGCTCGGGGCCGCTCTCCTCGCGTCGCCACCACCGACGCTCGCCACCGTGGACGCTTTTTCGATAGGAAGAAAATCCAACAGCGACGATCAGTGCGACACCAAAGAACAGCGCTTCGATCCATGTCGTGCCGACACCAGCGAGTTGGAGTCCTTTGACTCCAGACTGCAAGACGAAGACGGCGAGGACGGCGCCCCACACGTTGAAACGACGTTTGAACTGAGTGGAGCCGAGGAAGGCCGCGGCAAAAGCCGGCAGGAGGTAGGGCGAACCCGATTGCGCCTGGGTCGAGCCGAACTGGGCGGCCAACATGACACCACCGATCGCGGCGAATACGGCCGACGTGACGAGCGAGCCCCAGACGTAGCGGTCAGTTTGCACCCCGGCGAGTCGAGCTGCCTCGCGGGCGCCGCCGGTGGCGAACAAGTACCGTCCGACTGCGGTGTGTTCGACAATGAACCACAACGCGAATGCCAGCACGATGGCCAGAATCACGGTCTTATTGAGGCCCCATGCAAACTCTGTAGCGAGCGACTTGAACGAGTCAGGAAATCCGAGGATGGATCGGTTGTTCGATCGCCAAACTGCAAACGCAGTCAGGATCGAACTCATCCCCAGCGTCGCAATAAAGGAATCGATACGTATTTTCACGACGAGGAACCCGTTGACATTGCCGACAACGACCCCGACCAGCAACGCTGCCGCGATCGCAACCGGATACGACCAGCCCTGTTCGACCATTCCCCAGCCAGCAACGACCGATGACGCCGAGATCGTGCCCGCGATTGACAGGTCGAACACGCCAGCGGCAAGTGGGACCAGCAGGCCGAGGGCAACAACGACCAGGATCGCGTTTGCATTGAGCACGGAACGATGCGTCAACCAGGTGAACCACGTCTCGGGCACCCACGTCATGAACACGGCCCAGATGAGCGCATAGAGGTAGACGACGCCGATGTTGCGTGGATGGAACATCTTCCACTTGATGGGCGAGCGTCGCGTGTCGAAACGGCTATCGATCTTCTTCGTCCGGTCAATGCGCTCATTGGTCACCGTGTGACGGCGGGTGACCTTGTTTTTCTTCAGGACGGGGCGATGTGTGACGTCGCCGGTGCTTTCATCAATCTTCATGAGCGTCGTGACATCTTCCTCAAGCGGCCGGTGACGTTGCGAACGAGGAGGCCGAAACGTCCGTGCGGGACGGATTGCTCGACGACGTGGTCCACCAACTCTTCGGGTAGGTCGTCGACGAACTCGCCTGGAAGGTCGTCGTCGCTGCGGATGACCGTGAATGCGACCGGCTCACGGTTGATTTTCATTGCTTTGCGGTTGGAGGTGACACCCAAGGTCTCAGCGATCAGCCGTTCTTCGGTCAGCGTCGGGCCGCTCAGTTCGGTTGCGATAGTCCCGGATCGCATCACGAGGACACGATCGCAGAGGTGCACAAGTTCTTCGGCATCAGACGACGCAACCAGCACACCCATTCCGCCCGCCGCCGCTTCGGCGACGTGCTGATAAATCGCAGCCTTTGCTCCCACATCGACGCCCTGCGTCGGCTCATCAAGCAGGAGTACTCTCGGGTCGGTTCGCAGCCATCGTGCGAGCACTGCCTTCTGCTGATTCCCGCCGCTGAACTTCTCCATGCGGCGTTCCAAAATCGGGGGCTGCACGTCGAGCCGTTCGGCCCATTCACGAGCAACCTCGTTCACCGCTCGCCGCCGGAGCAAAATGCGTCCTTGCACCGGACCCAGACGCGGAAGTGGGATGTGTTCGCTCAGCCGCTCCTGCATATCCAGGCCGACAGTCTTTCGCTCAGCAGGAACGAGAGCAACTCCGGCTCGAATGGAATCGCGGGGTGTAGCGAACACTTTGCGCTTGTGGATGAGCACTTTGCCCATGAAGCGCGGTGTGGCCCCGAACATTGCGTTCGCGATCTCTTCGCGGCCGGACCCGACGAGCCCGGCAAACCCGAGCACTTCGCCGGCGTGCAACTTGAAGCTCACATTTCGCAAAACAACGCCAGACACCATTTCGGCTTCCAGCGCTGGGCGGCCGGGCGCAGGCGTACGGCTCGGAAAGAGATCTTCGACTGGGCGACCGACGATCAGTTCGACCAGTGACCGTTCGTCGAGATCCGCCACATCGATGCCTTCGGCAACGACTTTTCCATCGCGGAGGACGGTGACGCGATCGGCCAGTTCGAGCACTTCGTCGAGCATGTGGCTCACGAACAAAACGCCGGCTCCGTGCTGTGCAACCCGTCGCACTTCGCTGAACAGCGCATCAACTTCGCCACGGTTCAGCGACGCTGTTGGTTCATCAAGCACGAGCAGACCATCTCCGGATTCGTCCCAATCCTGGAGTGCCCGCACAATCGCCACGGCGGCGCGTTCAGCTGCCGACAGCGTGGCGACAGGTTGACGCACATCGGGTGCGAGCCCGAAACGCAAGAGCAACTCTTGTGCGCGCTGCACCTCGTGTCGCCACAAAATGCGGCCTCCGAGACCCTGGGCATACCCGCGTCCAAGACCAAGATTCTCGACGGTCGAAAGCGTCGGAACGAGGCCGAGATCTTGATGGACGATACGAATCCGCTGACGGTCCTGCTGCGCGAGATGCCACAGGTCGACACGCGAGCCGGCGAGGTCGACGTCGCTGCCATGGTCGGCCTTGACATAGCCACCGAGCAGTTTGATCAGTGTCGACTTGCCCGAGCCGTTCTGTCCGACGAGGGCATGGACCTCGCCTGATCGGACCTGGAGGCGCGCGCTGTCGAGCGCGACCTGGCCCGGGTAGGTCTTGGAAAGCGAGCGAATATCAACGACCGGAGCACCACTCAAATCCGTGGTGCTCCGGTCGACAAGAAGATCGGTCATCGATGCATCATCCCATCACACATCGTGGCCGTACCCGAGCAGCGATCAGCCGGCCCAGATTGTCTCGAACTGATTCTGGAAACCAACCACACCGGGCCACAACACTGTTGGGTCCGCGATCGAGTCAGCTTCAAGAATCTGCAGTGGCAGTCCACCGGCAAGGATGTCGGGGTGGCCGTTGATCACTGCGTTCGGCGGGGTGTCGGCGCGGCCGGGACCTTCGCCAGCCAGAATGCGCGCTGCGGCGTCGATAGCACGCCAGCCCAACAGTTCCGAGGCGATGC
>Ga0075109_1001810_pt1 | contig 12562 bp, 9 predicted proteins | sample AntAceMetag02UKD_FD_69798 | JGI IMG/M metagenome (GOLD analysis project Ga0075109, IMG submission 69798) | Saline lake microbial communities from Ace Lake, Antarctica - Antarctic Ace Lake Metagenome 02UKD | ecosystem: Environmental > Aquatic > Non-marine Saline and Alkaline > Saline | place...
AACATGAATACAAATTTAATACTTGCGTAGCTATACATTTGTTTTGTGAGACCTAAAATTACATTTGGCGCATTTTTATTGGTAATGCTGTTTATTTGTCCAACATTGATTACTTCTTGTAAGTCAATCAAAAAAGATTGTGATTGCCCAACATTTGGTGAAAAAACAAAAAACAAAAGGAAAACCAGATATAAACGTCCAAAATGATTGCAGAACCTCAACTCTTAGAATTAGAGACGCATCTGCCTGCTAATTTGGCGAATGAAATTCTTGCTGTTTTAAAGAATAAAAACGTACAGCTTACTATAACTAAGAAAAGATCCACTAAACTTGGGGACTATAGACGACCAACATCTAAAGTAAAATACCACAGAATATCTGTGAATGGTTCACTTAACAAGTACTCTTTCTTAATCACTCTTGTTCATGAATTAGCTCATTTAGAGGTTTTTGAAAATTTTAAAAGCAATATCCTACCTCATGGTATAGAATGGAAAAACACTTTTGGACAAATGCTCAGAAACCTACTGGTAAGAAACATTTTCCCTGATGACATTTCAAAAGAACTCGCCAACTATGCTCAAAATCCAAAAGCAAGTAGCGTTTCAGACATAAATCTAATGCTTGCTTTAAAGAAATATGACGAAGGAAATCAACCAATTTTAAATGATCTTCCCGGGCAAGCTGTGTTTCAGATTGGGAAAAAAATATTTCAGAAAGGTCAGAAACGCCGAACTCGATTTTTATGTAAGGAATTAACAACGAATAAAATGTATGTCGTCAGCGGATTAGCAGAAATAAAATTATTGGATTCAATTAATAACATATCAGTAATTTAGTCTCATGAGCGAAAACTATTGTATAATAATGGCAGGTGGTGTTGGTTCACGATTTTGGCCCGCTAGTACCGATAAAAACCCGAAACAATTCCTTGATATTTTAGGAACAGGAAGAACGTTATTACAACAAACTTTTGATCGTTTTAAGCCTATAATCAAAGAAGAAAACATTCTCATTTTAACGAATGAGAACTATAAATATTTAGTTCAAAAGCAATTACCTAGCCTTACTCCAGACCAAATAATTTGTGAGCCTGCAAGAAGAAATACCGCTCCTTGTATTTTATATGCTGCGGTAAAAATTTGGAAAGAAAACCCAGAGGCTTCTTTTGTGATTGCGCCTGCCGATCATTTAATAACAAATACACAAGAATTTAACAACGCGATTCATTTGGGAATGGACGTTTGTCAAAATGATCCTACAAAAAGTATAACGTTAGGAATTAAGCCTTGGCATGCAGCCACAGGCTTCGGATATATAAAAAGAGGGAATATTAGCCAGGAAGGTGTTTATCAGGTCGAACAGTTTACTGAAAAACCAGCATTGAATATGGCCAAAGAAATGCTAAAATCTGGAGATTACTACTGGAACAGTGGTCTTTTCATTTGGAATGCAAAGCGACTTATGCATCTTTATGAGGACTTACAACCTAAAATGTTTAAGCTTTTCAAGGATGACTTATCGGCGTTCAATACTCCCAAAGAAAAAGAAGTTTTAAAAATACTTTATCCTAAATGTCAGGATATTTCTGTTGATTATGCAATCCTTGAGCAGGATAAAAATGTTTTTGTAATTCCAGGTGATTTTGGTTGGAGTGATTTGGGAAGTTGGAGCTCATTAAAAGACCACGTTTTGTCCGACGACCAAGACAATACAATTATAGGCTCTCAGCAAAAATTAATGAAGGATAGTTCAAATAATATTATTGTTCTTCCTAAAGAAAAAAGAACTTTAATCGCTGGATTATCAAATTTTATTGTTGTTGACACCGACGATTCTCTACTAATTTGCCCCATTGAACATGAACAAGATATCAAATCATATTTAAGAGAATTGAACGATCAATGAAGTCTTTACTCCAAGTACTTATAATTACAACGATAGTTGGTTTATCTCAAAATTTATGGAGTAGTGATGATTCAGTCTATCAGGATAGTATTGCGGCATTAATCGAAAATACCATTAGTGATTCTACAAAAACCCGCCTTTTTTATTCCATCTCTAAAAATTTAAAAAATAGCAACCCTCAATTAGCCTTAAGCTACGCTTATAATGCCTTGGAGCTGGTCGAAAACACCAATGATTCTATTTTGCAAGGCCTCGTTAATAATCGAATCGGACTCATCTATTTGCATTTAGGCTATTATGACTTAGCGGAAGAATTCATTCTAAAAAATCTACTGATACAACAAAACCGATGTGACAAAAGACGCGTAGCGGACGCATACATAAACTTAGGAATAGTATTCAAAAAACAAGAGGATTATAAAACGGCAAAATCATATTATTTAACGAGCTATAAATTATATGAACAAGCTGGGTTTGAGAGAAACCTAGGTACTCTATTTAATAATTTAGGAGTAATTTATAAGTATGAAGATAAACTAGACTCGAGCCTTTATTATTACAAATTATCTCTAGAGCAGAATAAGAAAACCGGAAATATAAATGGATTAGCAGATAATTTTATCAATCTATCAATTCTTCATCAGAAGACAAAGGACAATTTATTAGCTGAAGAATTCCTTGATAAAGCTCTGAAAATTCAAGTAAGCACCAATAATGTCTTTGGTGAATTAACCTCACTGCTTCGTTTAGCTGAATTATCGAATAGACAGGAACATTACAGTAAAGCAGATTCAGTATTAACTATCGTGCAAAAAAGGGCAAAAATAAGTGGATTTAAACTTATAGAATCAAGTGCTTTCTTTCATCTTTATAAATTATCTAAGCAATTAGGTGATTCATTAAGCGCTCTAGGGTATCTTGAATATAATAGAGCCATTGAAGACAGTCTTTCCAAGTCAGAGTCATTCTTAAAAATAAAACACCTAAACAAGGAACTTGAGCGCATTAAGGATGACAATCGATATTTGGAAATAATGAAAATTAATAACCTAAATATTGCTCTTTTAGAAAAGGACAAACAACAGTTTGTTCTGCTTTCAGCTGGTTTAACTACCCTATTTATTTTAGCCGGAATCCTTCTGTTTTTCTTTGCTAAGGAACGAAGGACGTCTAAACTTATCACAAATCAAGCAATAAAATTAGAAAGGCAAAAAAATCTTATTTCAAAAAATAATGCCGATTTACTTATTACTATTTCAGACCTTAAAGAAGCTCAGAGAGAAGAAGAAGCGCTATTAGGACTAATAGTCCATGATTTAAAAGCTCCAATAGGTCAAATTCAAAGTTTAATCGAGCTACTAACTGAAGAGATGCTACCTGAAACCCTTAAGAAAGAAGATGTGCGGGTTTATTCAAAATCAATGAATCTTTCATTTACTAGAATTGATGAACTTATTTCCTCAATAATTAATGCTCATAAGGCAGCAACTAAGCCTAATTTAAAAACACATTTAAATTCAATAATGAATAATATTATTGAGCGTAGTAAGTTTCAGGCGAGGTCCAAGCAAATTGAAATTCACTCTTCTCTTGGCAAAGATTTTATTCTGGAGAATAAGGATCCAGAAAAACTTAAGAGGATTATTGAAAATTTAATTTCAAATGCAATTAAGTTTTCAAAATCATCTTCAGAAATAAGAATTAAAACGGAGCTATTAAGCGAAGGTGTTATTATTGAGATTGGAGATCAGGGACCCGGGTTTTCGAAAAACGGAAGATTAAGTCTTTCCGATGTAATTGGCGATAATTATTCCGCTCCAACTGGCTCAGAGAAATCTGACAAGATTGGGTTGAAGGTAGTAAAAAGCTTTAGTGATGACCTAGGTATTAGAGTGATAATTAATAGCGAAAAAAAAGCCGGAACAACGTTCCAGCTTTATCTTACCAATTAATGTTCAAAACATTACAGCGAACCAATCATTTTTGATGGAATAACCCACTCGTCAAATTCTTCAGCACTTAAATAACCCAGACTTACCGCTTCTTCTTTTAACGTAGTACCGTTTTCGTAAGCTGTTTTTGCAATCTTGGCTGCTTTCTCATAGCCAATTTTTGTGTTTAATGCCGTTACTAACATCAGCGAATTATCTAAGTTCTTTTTCAAGTTCTCATAATTTGGAACTATTCCATATGCACAGTTATCCGTAAACGAAACACAAGCATCTCCTATCAACCTAGCACTTTCCAAAATGTTTCTAGCCATCATGGGTTTAAAAACATTTAGCTCATAATGTCCCGACATTCCTCCTACAGAGACCGCCACATCGTTACCCAATACCTGAGCACAAACCATGGTCAATGCTTCCGCCTGAGTTGGATTAACCTTTCCAGGCATAATTGAAGATCCCGGTTCATTTGCTGGAATTATTATTTCACCAATACCAGATCTTGGACCTGAAGCCAACATTCTTATATCGTTTGCAATTTTCATTAAGCTGACAGCAACTTGTTTAAGTGCACCATGAGATTCAACAATCGCATCATGCGCTGCAAGAGCTTCAAACTTATTTTCGGCGGTAATTAACGGTAGGTTCGTAAATTCAGCAATATACTTAGCAACCAATTCTGAATATCCTTTAGGAGTATTTATTCCTGTTCCGACAGCAGTGCCACCGAGAGCCAACTCGGACATATGGCCTAACGTTGATTTTAAAGCTCTTATTCCATGATTTAACTGTGCAACATATCCTGAAAACTCTTGACCTAAAGTAAGCGGAGTTGCATCCATCAAATGAGTTCGACCAATTTTGACCACGTCCTTAAACTCTTCAGCCTTTTTTTGTATTGTATCTCTAAGTTTTTCAATACCGGGAATGGTAGTCTCAACTATCATTTTGTAAGAAGCAATGTGCATCGCAGTAGGATATGTATCATTTGAACTCTGACTTTTATTCACATCATCATTTGGATGAACTACCCTACTAGCATCCTCTAAATTACCCCCATTTAAAACTTGACTACGATTAGACACGACCTCATTCATATTCATATTAGATTGAGTCCCGCTTCCTGTCTGCCAAACTACAAGAGGAAATTGATCATCATGTGTTCCCTCTAAAATCTCATCACACACCAATGCAATTAAATCTCTCTTTTCCGAACTTAAAACGCCCAATTCACAATTGGTAAATGCTGCCGCTTTTTTTAAGTAAGCAAAACCTTGAATTATTTCAAGGGGCATACTTCCAACGGGTCCAATTTTAAAATTATTTCTAGAACGCTCTGTTTGTGCACCCCAGTATTTATCAGCAGGTACCTGTACCTCACCCATCGTATCTTTTTCTGTTCTAAAATCCATATCACTCAATTTTTTTCAAAAATAGATGGTCAGAGAAGTAATGAATGCTTATTCTGCTAAAACTTTTGTCTAAATTTGTTTTAAATTTATTCAGAACAACATGGAAATTCTAGCAGTATTATTCTTTTTAGTAGTTGCAGGCGGTGCATTTTTTACCCTCTTATTTTTGTCTCTCTTTTTACCGTATTGGATTACAATGCAAATTATTGAAGTAATAACTAATAACCCAAAAAAGTCAGTAGAAGGTCAGTCTTAAAGCAAGTCCAAAACTTTTTCAGGTGGTCTGCCGATAATTGCTTGATTACCCTGGATCACTATTGGGCGTTCCATTAATTTTGGAAAATCAATAATTGCTTGTAAACAATCTTTTTCAGACATATCTTTTCCTTTGAAATTTTCGACATACTCAGATTCTGCTTTTCTAATCAGTTCGCAGGGAGATATTCCCAGTTTATCAATTGTGGCTTCTAGTTCTCCTGTGGAAAGGGATTCCTTTAGATATTCGGTAATTTTGATGCTCGCATCATGCTCTTGTAAAATAGCAAGAGTTTGTCTGCTTTTTGAGCAACGTGGGTTGTGATAAATAGTAAATTTTTCCATGAGTAATAAATTTAAACACAAAGGTATTTACAAGGATTTGAAAGCAACTTTTTCATGTAACTATTCTTTACTAAATTTGAAGCTTATGGTCAATGGAAGACAATTAGGTTCCAAACAAACTTTTCAATCAGTAAAATTGAATTCTTTAGTCGCTTTTTGCGCTGGGTTAGCTCTTGTAGGACTTAGCTTTAGCGGTGCTGCACAATGCAAAAAAACAGCAAGCACATGCAATCTTACTAATCTACGAAACGCTTTTACGACCAACGGTTTTCAAGAACTAGGATGCGGCGCAGACAGTTGTAGCGTTTATTTTATTTCGGGTACAGCGCAATCAAATGCACAAGCTGATTCAACAGCTAAAAGTCTTGGGGGCAACTTAGTCTCTTTTCAAAATATTATAAGTAACGATTCTGTTGTAAAATGGGCAAATGATGCTGGTTTTTCTGGGTCGGTTTGGACTGGATATAATGACAAATTAAACGAAGGGAAATTTGTTTGGACAGATGGCAAAGATACAACATTTAAAAACTGGGCAAATGGACAGCCTAATGGCGGAGGTGGCTCTGAAGATTGCGTTGTTCTTCAATTAAATGGAGCCGACTCCGGCAAATGGGCTGATACAACTTGCAACTTATTCCTTCGGTCTATTGTTCGTGTTTCTTTGTGCATGTCAGTTTCAATAAATGACACTAATATTTGCCTAGACGACTCGGTTAATCTTACTTCGTTTGTTTCATTTGGCTCTCCAGGATATCTGTTTAATTGGTCTCCTGCTTCAACAGATAGCATTTTTAAAGTCAGCCCTAGCACATCTACTACTTACAATATAACAGTTACAGATAGTTATAGTTGCACTGCAACAGACACGGCTAGAGTTAGAATTGATACTTTGCCTACGTTCGATTTTAGATCGGATTCAATTTGTAGAGGAGATTCAATTTCTTATGATCTAAGCGCCGGTTTTTCAAAATATCTCTGGTCAACAGGTGATACCTCCCAAACCATTAAAGTTAGTGATTCACTTACCTATTGGGCGAAAAGAACTAATGCCAATGGCTGTAGTTATGCTGATACCTTTAGAATAATAAATAACCCTCTACCTCTTTTTAGCCTAAGCAACGACACAACAGTTTGTTCTGGTGATACTATCATTTACAAATCTCCTTTCTCTCACTCCTCTTATACTTACAAGTGGCAAGATTTATCTACTGCGGACAGCTTAATCGTAACAGGTTCGGTAAGCGTGCAATTAGAGGTAACAGATTCAAACGGTTGCGTGTTCCAAAACGGGCCAGTAGTAACATTAAGAACTAAACCAACAATAAACCTCGGACTAGATCAAAGAATTTGTAAGGGCTCTACGTTTAGTATAAATCAAGGCCTATCCCCAAGTCTATTTGACAGATGGATACTTCATACTGACACATCTTTTAATAGTAATTACACAATAGATACTTCCGGTACTTTATATTATTTTGGTTTAGATCCTGCAAGCTGTCCAGCATATGACACCGTAAATTTCGCATTAGATACACTTCCAATTCTGGACTTAGGAAACGACACTAATCTTTGTTTTGGTGATTCTATTCAAGTTGATGCTGGTCCAGGAATGAAAAGTTACACTTGGACTAATGGTGATACTACTCAAGTCATTAAAGTAGGCGCTACTGGTTCATATAGAATATTTGCTGAGGATAACAACGGTTGCAGAGCTAATGCAAATTTCATTCTCACTATCGATTCTTTACCTGAGTTTAATCTTAGAAGAAATGGATATTTGGGTGACACTAGTATTTGTACAAATGACTCGATTTTATTGACTGTAGATACGTCGTCTACCTTTTTATATTCTTGGAATAGTAGTCCATTTGTCTCTGGCGATGACTCTAATTACGTAAATATTTCTAGTCAGAATGTTGTGATTATTAAGGACACAAACAACTGTTTGTTTAGCGACACTCTTTCTGTTTCACTTGACACTTTACCTTTGGTTAACATACGAACTGACACCACCATTTGCGCTGGCGATAGTATATTAATTAGAGTTAATAGTGACACAAATTATCTGCACGTTTGGAATGGATTTAATTTGCTAAAGTTAGATTCTATGTGGGTTAAAAAAGATACAACTTACGAAATAGAGCTTATAGATAGGAATAATACTTGTCGTCAATCCGATACTATAAAAGTTCTACACGATACCTTACCTATAATTTCACTTGGTGGAGATACTACATTTTGCGCTGGAGACACTATAAGAATAGATGCCGGCCCTAAAATGTTTTCGTACTTATGGAGTAGTGCTGATACAACTCAATTGGTAAAATACAGTTCACCAGGAGTCTATACTTTAGATGTTGTTGATTCTAATGGATGTAAAACTTCTGATACACGAAAGGTCTTTATGTCTCAACTCCCGACGCCTAACCTTGGCCCAGATAGAGAGTTTTGCGCTGGTAGCGCTGTCAATGAAGTTCTTAATGCAGGTGGCGGATATAGCCTTTACGAATGGAGCACTGGTAAAACAGGAGACTCAACTCTAGCACAAAGAGACACTGTTTTAATCCAAGACACTTACTTAGTTACTGTCACTGATAGTATTGGCTGCAAGGCTATGGATACGATTTTAATAAATGCGAATTTCTTACCATCAATAGAATTAGGTCCTGATACTTTCTTTTGTGATGGAAACAAGTTTAATTTTCTGATAGGTGCTGGGCCAGGTTATGTTAAATATGAATGGACAGATTTTACCAATTTCCCAACAATAACACCATTACCTTCAACAGGTCAAATTTTACTTATTTCAGACACCGCGGCAAACATTATTTGTAAAATAACAGACAATAAAGGTTGTACAAACGAAGACACCATTTCAATCATTAAAATGCCGGTTCCTGTTGTAGACATTGGTGTTACAAATTATTATTGCGAATCTGAAAAAGAAATCTTTATTGATTCCTTAAATGCAGATCCCGCTAATTTATATAAGTCTTATGAATGGTCTACAGGAGATACTCTTAGAGTATTATTCCCAAATGTAGCTGGCACCTATACTGTTACTGTTACAGCAAATAACGGCTGTAAAAGTACAGATGAAAAAGAAATCATTGAAATCCCATATCCAACAGTTGACTTTTCTGGAGACACTTTATATTGTCTTGGATCACCATTAACTTTAGATGCGTATATGGATGGTTACTTAAATTACTATTGGTATAAAATATCTGAAATTGCGGATGTTGATGATGTATTATTAAATCCACTATTAGAGCCAATTGATTCTTTATGGCCTGATACTACAATCAGTAAAATCTTAATTGCAGAACCCGGAAAATTTAAGGTAATCTTAAAATATGGCCAAGACCCTGGTTGCGAAGCAACTTTTGAAACAGAGATTCGACAGGATATAAACCCCGTTATTGATTTCGGAATTAGAAACTCGGATACCACTTTATGCGCTGGAGAATTGTTAACCCTTCTCCCTAATTTTAGTGGAAAAGGGTCTACTACCGAAAATATGATATTCGAGTGGCAAGATGGTAGCTCTGATAGTGTCTACCAAGTTAGATCAACAGGATTGTATCAGTTTGTCCTAACTAATGATTGCGGCGCTGATATAGATGATATTCAAGTAAACTTTGAAGACTGTAGCAATTTATGGATCGCTAATTCATTCACGCCCAATGGTGATGATGATAATGATAGATGGGGAGTGAAATCACTAGAAGGCTTCTTTGAATTTAGGTTACAAGTATTTGATAATATGGGAAGAATGGTATGGGAAACGACTTTGCCTGAAATTGAGTGGGACGGTACTCACATCACCAATGGAGAACCACAACCTATAGGAACCTATGTATATAGATTGACTTATCGGTCTAAATTCGAAATAGTTGAAGGTGTCAATAGTGCCGCTACAAAAGATGTTACTGGGCAACTACACTTGTTCCGTTAAACAAATTTCATTACCTAATCAACATTAAACTTACTGTTTCCGAATTTCATTAAGTATCCCTTTATAAACCTGCCTATATCGCCATTTAACACGCCTTGCACATCAGTAGATTCCAGGTTTGTTCTAAGATCTTTAATAAGCTTGTAAGGATGTAGAACATAATTTCGAATCTGACTACCCCATTCTACTTTCATCTTATTGCCTTCAATTACGTCACGCTCTTCTTGTCGCCTCCTTAATTCGAGCTCATAAAGTTTGGACTTCAACAGTTTCATCGCATTTTCTTTGTTTTGAAGCTGCGATCTAGACTCTGTATTTCTAATAATTATGCCCGTCGGTTTATGTTCTAGCCTAACACCTGTCTCAACTTTATTCACATTCTGCCCACCCGCTCCGCCAGATCTAAATGTTTCATAGTTGATGTCTGCGGGGCCGACTTCAACATCAATACTGTCGTCCACAACGGGATAAACAAAAACCGAGGCAAATGAAGTATGCCTCTTGGCGTTTGAATCAAAAGGTGATATTCTAACTAACCGATGGACACCATTTTCACTTTTCAAAAAGCCATACGCAAAGTTTCCAGAGATTTCAATTCTAGCAGATTTTATTCCGGCACCATCACCATCTAACTTTTCAGTAATAGTTGCATTTAAACTGTTTTTGTCGCAGTACATAACGTACATCCGTAGGAGCATTTCGGCCCAATCCTGACTTTCCGTGCCACCTGCACCCGAGTTTATTTCTAAAATCGCATCTAAGGAATCTTCTTCGCTCGAAAGCATATTTCTAAACTCAAGATCTTCAAAAGCAACAGTGAGTTTATCAAATTGACTGTTAACTTCTCGTCCGTTATCCTCTCCTTCATCAAAAAATTCTTTAAGCACCAAGAGGTCCTCGTAGAAAGCGTTTACCTCGTCAAAGGCATTTACCCAGAATTTTTTTTGATTTATTTTTTTAAGGATAAGCTCCGAGGCCTTTGGGTCATTCCAGAAATCTGGCGCGTGCGTAGCTTGTTCTTGGTCTTCGATGTGTTCACGTAATGCATCTACGTCAAAGATGCCCCCTTAGCACTTCTAAGCGCCTCTCAAATGCTTTTATTTGATCTTGGTTAATCATGTTCTTTTGAAAAATGTTCTTGAATATCTTGCCACTCGTACCCTTTTTGCAAAAGATAGCTTTTCAGTTTAGCATTTCGTTCAAATTTATTCTCCACAATAATATATTTTTCTTTCTTTACAATCAACTCTGCAATAGCAGTTTTATAATCTTCATCGGAAATTTCTGTAAGCCCTAATTTTATACATGGCTTGGAAACCCTTTTCTCAAAAAGCTTTTGCTTAATCTTAAACTTACCCCATCGTTTTAATTGAAACTTTCCTCTAGCAAAGGAGCGAGCAAAACGCTCTTCATTCAAAAAATTATATTCAATCAAATGGGATATTAAATCAGCAGCAATACTGTAAGGAATATGCCAAGATTTTAACTTTTCCTGAACTTCAAAATGACACCTTTCTTGCATCGCGCAATAAGACATAATTTTCTGCCTTGCTTCATCTTTAGAATGCTTTCTACCTTGCATAGAAACACTAAAGTAGTACTAAGACTTTATCTCAGTTCCCTGATCACCAATAAAGTGGAAGTCCATAAGTGCAAGTGAATTAGAGGATGTAATAGAAACCCATGTTTTATACTTCAACAACCATTTCAATTGATATTGAGACTTATTTGTTTTAAAATAAGCTTCAATAAATGGATGACATTTAACGGTTAATGATTTAGACAACTTTGACTCAAATATTCGAATAATCTCGTTTTCAATATCATCAATCAGCAGAATCGTAGCTCTTACTTCAATATTTCCATCTTTAGTTTGAATTACTTCAGATGTTTTTATATCCATTTCAGGACGAACTCTTTGACGTGTAATCTGAATTAAACCGAACTTACTAGGAGGTAGAATATGGTGTTTGGCCTTGTCGTTTTTCATGTACTCTTTGAAGGAGTTCAATAATTCTTTACGACTTTCTGCCTTACGTTGATCAATAAAATCAACAACTATAATTCCTCCCATATCACGCAGTCGCAATTGTCTAGCTATTTCTTCGGCCGACTCAAGGTTCACTCTCAGAGCATTGGTTTCTTGACTATCGTCTGATTTGGAAGTATTTCCACTGTTGACGTCAATTACATGTAGTGCCTCTGTATGTTCAATTACCAAATATGCACCTGATGACATCGTGACATTTCTTCCAAAAAGAGCTTTTATCTGTTTTTCGATACCATAAGTATCAAAAATTGGCTTCTTGGTAGTATGCTGTTTCAAAATCCCAACCTTCTCAGGAGCAATTGTACCGATGTAATTCTTTATTTCACCAAATAATTGAGCATCGTCAATGGCAATACTATTGAAACTCGGGCTTAAGATATCACGCAACAATGCAGCAGATTTTCCTAATTCTCCTAAGAGCTTCTTTGGAGGTCTAGCATCTTTTAAAGCCGCATGCATATCAGACCACCGCCCTACTAAATCTCTTAGATCTTGATCCAATTCAGCAACCTTTTTATCCTCAGCGACAGTACGTATTATAACTCCAAAATTCTTAGGTTTAATGCTATCGATAAGACTCTTTAATCGAGTCCTTTCAGCTTTACTCCTAATCTTTGAAGAAATATTTACCTTTTCTGAAAACGGAACTAATATCAAAAAACGTCCAGCCAAACTAACTTCGCAATTA
>Ga0075109_1001812_pt1 | contig 12561 bp, 18 predicted proteins | sample AntAceMetag02UKD_FD_69798 | JGI IMG/M metagenome (GOLD analysis project Ga0075109, IMG submission 69798) | Saline lake microbial communities from Ace Lake, Antarctica - Antarctic Ace Lake Metagenome 02UKD | ecosystem: Environmental > Aquatic > Non-marine Saline and Alkaline > Saline | place...
GAGTTATCGAATTGGTAGACCGGCAGTGGTGTTTCTCATTACAGGCCCACTGCTACTCGGGCTTTGCACAACTCCCTTTCTCTTTGATCCTGAGCTGTTTGTCCTTGACTCCAATTGGTCACGGCGGCGTGAGTGACCTTGTTGACGACATTAATTCTCGAAGCGAGTCTGCTGGATGGTCCTTCACTGATCGGCCTGCCCGTGGATTCGCGCAGAGTCTGGCTTTCGTTCTTGATTCCCCGAGCGCTGACACTGCGAGCCGGAGTTACGATGTGGCGTCGTCGATGATTTTTGGCGAAGTGCCACCGTTCGATGCGTGCGTCGAGACTGTTCGCAAGTTCGGTTATTTGCTTTGAGTACGCCATGACCATTAGCCTCGAGTAGTCAAGCGATCATCGGCGAATGGGTCACTCTGGATGCGAAACCGCAATAAAATCAGAGCGGCAACCAAATCAGGGGCAGACCCGTTGGATATGTAGCACGGTTTTAGCGCGTACTCCAGTCCACCAAATCAAAATCCCTCAAAGCACTGACGAGCACAACCGAGGATTTTGAGCGTACGAACAGAGAATCGACCCTCTCGTAATGCGTAGGTCCGGAGTTCGAATCTCCGAGGCGGCTCTACAAAAGTTCTGAGGTTAGTCATTGCCGCCGGAGCGAAGTTCGCTCAGTTGATGAATGTCGAGCAAATCTTGTTCGCGACCCGATGCTTCCTTCATGCGAATCAAGTCTTCGTATCCCACGACCCAGACAGTGACTCCTCCTGCATTCGCATGACGGGCCCTCGAACGCATTTCTTCGTAGTCCGCTGCGCCAGGAACATCATTGCGAAAATCAAGAGGACCAGCATCGGTGTCCATGGTGAACGATGCGCCGTTAGCGAGAACCTCGGGATCTGTCGGATCAATGTCTAATTTGTCTGCGTCGACTCCACGAAGTCGTGCGTTTAGTTCTGCGAGCGCCGCACCCAGGCGAATCATGTTGTTGTGATTTAGCCGCGCCACGAAATCAATATCGGCGGTTGCTCGAACGTAACCGTGAGCGATAACAGCCCATGCCTCTATTGTCAGGTAGTCAACTCCGTGTCGATCCAGCGTTTCAAATATCCGCGAAGGATCGAAGAGAGTCACTTGGAGGCCTGGCCGACGAGCTCAGATGCAAACTCAGAAAGAACGAAAGCCTGCTCCATGCGCTCGCCCGCCTCGCGAGAGAAATCTGCGTCTGATGGAATCGTTGTCACGGTGCAAGGATACGCGATCCATACTGGATCGCACCCACATGTGAAATTGACCCGACCACGCCACCCGCGCAGCCTCCTGCCGCTATCGTTTGGGCATGGCTCCCCTCGATCGCGTGACACGCTCCATCGATGTGATGGGCGGGAAGCCGTGCGTGGGTGGCACTCGCGTGAGCGTCGGCACGGTCGTTGGGCTCGTCGTGGCGGGCAAGTCCGTCGCTCAGATCCTGAACGCCTACCCCTATTTGATCGAGTAAGACGTGATGCAGGCCCTCGCGTACGCCGCGTGGCGGGTCGAGGAGATCGAGAGCCCGATCTCGGCATGAGGTTCCTCGTAGACTTGAACCTCAGCCCGAGGTGGATCGAGTCCTGACGGCAGCGGGTCACGAGTCCGTTCACTGGATCGACGTCGGTGAGCCGAATGCACCCGATCGCGTGATTCTGGAGCACGCGCATCGCAACGGTCAGGTGATCCTCACCCAGGATCTGGACTTCGGTACCCTCCTCGCCGTCGGGGGGCTTTCGACACCCAGCGTGATCCAGTTCCGCGCCCAGGCAGTGCTGCCCAGTGACGTCGGGGAGCAACTCTTGGCCGCCATTGACGTCGCCCGTTCCCACCTCGAGACCGGCGCACTTGTCACGGTGGATCCGGTTGGACATCGGGTTACGGTCCTGCCGATCAGCATGGATGGTGTTTAGGTCCAACTGGGCAGCGACCAGGATCTACGCATGCATGCCTGCCCTTTTCGTTCTCCCTGTCACGAAATTCGTTGATAGGCAACAAGCCTTAGAGGCGAATCCATGCGTAGGTGAAGTCTCGTAATGCGTGAGACCGGAGTTCGAATGTCCGAGGTGGCTCTTATCTTTTTGTATTCTTTCACCTGATCTTTACCCTCTTTTGAGGCGGTCGAATTTTGGCTATGGTATGGTGACACGAATCGTGATACGATTTATCGTATTGGAGGTCATAATGTTATCATCCGCCTTACTGCGCTCGGCTCGCGAGACACGTGGCCTCACGCAACGTGAATTGGCTAAGGCTGCCCGTATCGCGCAACCTCGAATTGCAGACATTGAGTCTGGTGCACATGACACAACTGTTGGTCGCATGGAGCAGTTACTTGCACCGCTTGGTCAACGGGTCACGATCCTGCCCACTCGTGCGCGTCCCGTGTGGGAGGCGGCGTCAGCCTTGGCCGCAGCACTGGAAGGAGGCGATGAAAAGTCGGCTTGGCGAGTGTTCATTCAATTGTCAGATGACCTCGTGCGAGCCGAGCCCGCTCTGCGCGTTGCGCTTTGCGTGGCTGAGCCGGCCCGGACGGGGGAAATTCGGTACGACGCACTGCTCGCTGGGATCGTTGATCATTGGCTAACATCAGGCCGATTGCCGGTGCCGATGTGGGTGCGAACATCGGAACGGATTTGTCGACCTTCGTGGGATGTCGAAACCCTTCCGCAATTACGTGACACCGCCCGCCGTCACACTCCACCGGGTCTTCGCAGGCACGGTGTCTACCTTGCCGCCTCGGAACTAGCGAGCGTATGACATGACCTTCTCCAGTGCAGACGTCCAAAGCCTCCTCAGAGAGCTCGCCCGACGGTTGTCACAGCAAGGAGTGAGCGGCGGTATTCGCGTGGTTGGTGGAGCGGCGATCGCTCTCATGAATCCTGACCGCGGTGCGACATACGACATTGATGCCCTTCTGACACCGTCAGATCCCATCCTCTTGGTCGCGCGGGAACTTGGCAACGAACGTGGTCTACCGGTGGATTGGCTTAATGATGCAGTAAAGGGTTATGTACCGCCGGTTGGCATGGAAGATTGGACAGAAATATTTCGTGAAGGTGATCTGTCCGTATCAGTTGGCAGTGCCGCGATGCTGCTTGCGATGAAACTCCGTGCCAATCGTGGTCGCCGAGATACTGAGGACATTGAATACTTGCTTTCTGTATGCGGCGTCACTTCCCTTGAGGAAGCCCAGGACATCTATGAGAGGTACCACGCCCAAGATGTCATTTCTGATTCCGCGGCTGCACGGATTAAAGCTTGGCTGCAGGCTTCCCCTGGAGTTTGAATCTCCAAGGAGTCTCCAGTTACGCGACGCGTAACAAGACGGTGCTTTGGTTGGCGTTTGGCCTGATCGGCGAGGTCCTTGCGATTCGTCGCTGCGATGTCGACGTCACCACGTCCCCAGCCACGCTTCGGATCCCTGGGACGATCGTGTCCCACAAGGGGCAAGGCACCCACCGGCAGTTGCATCCGAAAACCGACCGTTCCAACCGGGTGATCGCGCTGCCGTCGTTGGCCGCCGAAGCGATTCTCCCCGGCTCGCCATCATGGTCGATCGATCATCCGGTGCGCTGGTCTTCGCCAGTCGGGAGGGCAGTCCGCTAACCACCGCCAGTGTCCGCCGCCAGCTCCGTCGGGTGATGAACGGGGCTGGCATCACCGGCGTCCACCCGCACATGTTCCGCAGGACCGTAGCCACGGTCATCAACGACCAGGCCAGCGTGAACCTGGCCGCCGAGCTGCTCGGTCACACTGACCCGAAAGTGACCATCGAGCATTACATTCGCCGCAACGAGCACGTGAACCCGCCCATGGCTGAGCTCCTGGACGTAGTTTTCGGGCTCGAAGTCCCAGAGGTCGGCGGAGAGCTTGGGGAGGCGCCGTGACTTGTCTGTCACTAGTGTCACGTTTCCGTTGTACTTTTGCCATGACAACGAGGCCGTTGGCGCGCGACGAACTCTGGGATATCGCGATCACCCAGCATGGATTCGTGACCGCCCAGCAGGCCACGAAACTGGGCGTGGGCAAGGGCGCGCTCCAGATGCTGGTGGCGCGAGGCACGTTGACGCGTGCGGCGCACGGGGTCTATCGGTTCCCGCGATATCCGGTCGGCCAGTACGACGGATACATGCTCGCGGTGCTGTGGACGCGTGCGCCGGCGCCACGAACTGCACGGTAGGGGGCGGTGTCTGCGCCAATTCCAAAGCCAATGTCGTTATTGCTGCGAGTCGTTGAACGAGAAGTTAACTAGCTTGGGAGGCGCACCATAATGCTGTGCCATCAAAATCAAACCAGAGTGATTGCACGATCGAACCACGTGTCCCCGATCAGGCGACTCGAATCGGAATCTCTGCCTGTCGCAGAACTACCGACGTTTGCGGGAAGCCCCAGGGTGCGTGGCACACACTTGTTAGTCAGTGCCCTCGTCTGGACGCCGGAAAAGCAAAAACCAGACGTAGAAAACAGCTAAGGATGGGCCCAACACAATCATGAGGTAGGGGACCATTGCACCAATGCCGTCATTGATGTAAATAATTCCCTGGTAGACCAACGCAACTGCGACAGCGACGAACAATCCGGCGAGGACGAAGTTACCTACCTTCCAATTCGAGCGGTACGAATTTCTTGAGCTACCTGACACGCTTGTGGAGTCATCCTGGGCCATCGTTGATCCCTTCAACTTCGGATTTGTTATCGGTGACGTTGCCTGCCGCCAGTCAATAAAGAGCGAACGGAAAAGATACTAATCTAAAAGTCCCACGTTGATCGGGTGAGCGCGTGGTTCCCCGTGAAAGAGACCACCCGGAGAGCCCGAAAAGTCATTGGTAAACAAAAGCCACGGGTCGATGCATGTGCGCGATCCCACTTCACCACTCATCCGCAGAGAGAGCACAGAAGGTCTGCTCACCAACCGCGAAGGCGTTCTCAGTGTTACAGATCAACGTGAGGCTCGCTTGGCTCCACTACTAAACAATATGGTGTGTAGCTCAACCACGGCTAGTTCACTCGCCCAATTCGCAATTCTTCGATCGGCGCTGAACCACTGGTTGGTTTCACCATGTTGCTTTGCTGCCTTTTACTCGAAAGATTTATGGTGCACCGTTAAGTCACATGGCGACATGGCTACAGGATTGTGGAGAAAAGCAATAATCTCTATGAGCATCCGTATCTCACTGGCGGTGGAGTGAACCCGAGTTTGCGTGTGTTTAATGAATTCCGTAGGTGACGTATGCGTTGACACGCTTGGGTCCGTCCACGTCATGGTCCAACCAGAGCCGGTCATGTTGTGCCTTTAAATGTAAGGAGCGTTTACCTCCAGTCTTCAAGCTTCCCCAGTCGATAGTTCGTGTCGTGCCGTGGCGAGTGAGTGCGCATCGTCCTCGGGAGCGACTCGAGCCATTGCGAAGCTATTCCTAAATCGGTTGCTATTTGTTCACGTACTGTCCCTAGAACTCTTGGACACGGTGTTGGCACGCTATACCTCCGGTGGTGTGAGTGACGGAAAAGGACAACATCAGGCATTCCCCGGACGCCGTGGACGTACGCATGGGTCGGGTTCGCGTTGGTGAGCGCTTCAGCCGGGTCATGGGGATCTGCTGACCCCCGAGCTCTCGCGCCCACGCTGATCCGATCCCAGCGACCTAGCGGTTTGTCGAAGGACCAGCGTCGTTGCCTAATACATAATCATATGCTAATGTTTGCATGTGTCTGAAAACCTCGATCACAAACTTGAAAGTTCGGTCGAGATGTTCAAGGCGCTCGCCAACCCACTGCGCCTGCGGATACTGGTCGAGCTCATGGCGAGCCCGCAGTGCGTGCACGACTTGATAAAGGCAACCGAGGCGAGCCAGCCCTTGGTGTCCCAGCACTTGAGGGTGCTCCGACAAGCCCGCTTGGTGTCAGTTCAGAAGGCCGGACGGGAGATCGAGTATTCGATCTCCGATGACCATATCGCCCATATTGTCAGGGACGCGTTACTACACAACTCCGAGGAGAAGAAATGACCACCACCGACCATCGCACCGCCGAGACGCACGCCCATACCCACGGTCCAGCCTGCGGTCACCCCGCTGTCATCCATGAGAACCATGTCGACTACATCCACGACGGGCACGCACACCACGAGCATGACGGGCACTACGACGAGTGCAACTCGTGTGCATGCGGATCGTGCGGCGACATGTGCGCTACTTGCGTCTGCGATGACTGCACGTGCGCCACTTGCAACCACAACACGTGCTCGTGCGCCGGTTGCGCCGACACGTGCGCGAACTGCGTCTGCTTGGACTGCACCTGCTTGACCTGCAAGCACGCCGCCTAAGGGCACGTTGGCCCGCGGCAACCAACGGCTACCGACATCGGACGCTCGACTCTCTACCCGAAGACGGTTTCCTGGAGCGGCTTAAATTTACGAACTGGTTCATGGTGCAAGAGTGCATGTTCAACCCGAGTTGAATATTTCGTCGATCGTAATCGGAGCAGATCGCTTGGGCAATCGTCCTTGACGTTACCCGTTGTCCTTACTGTCCGAGAAGGACCCCTCGAGGGATCCCAGAAGGTGGTAAGCCAAGTTTTATGCGCGCTTGATTAAGACTCACGCTGAGAGAGCCAAGGACTGCAGCACGATCGCCGAGTGTGCTGGCAACTATTTTGACCGGCAATGGGGCTATCTTGTGAACGTGAGTTTGAACGCCACTGAGAATGGATGACCGAGCACCAATACTGCCACCCAAGACGATAAATGCCGGATCGACCAGCGCCACCGCGGATAGGACTGCTCGACTAATGAGTTCAATTTCACCCGTAATACAAGCCATGGCATGGCTGTCCTTCTCGGCGCTGAGGGAGAACAAATCATCGAGAGTGACCCCCCTTCGATTACTCATTTTGGTGTACTTCTTAAGCAGGCCCGCAGCTCCAGCTTGAGCTTCGAGCGCTCCCACTTCTGTCACTTTCCCCTTAAGCTCAACATCGCCGAGGGGCAAATAACCGGCTTCGCCCGCGGCGCCGTGGGCCCCTCGCAGTAAGTCACCATTCACCATAAAACCCATGCCAATTCCGGTGTCAACGAGAAGAAAGGCGAATGAGTTTTCTCCCCGCGCGATCCCAAATTCCATCTCCCCCAGGGCAGCAAGGTTCACGTCATTCTCAAAGATGACCGGGCAATCAAATTCTTCGTCAAAGCGCTGGGTCAACGCGGAGTCGTCAAGGTCTGGCACATTGGGAGCGAGTGCCCGGGTTAAGCCAAGGTTGCTGCTGATACCTGGCTCAGAAATACAGCATGACAGAAGTTTTTTATCAGTGATTCCGCTCGAGTCCAAGGCGAGGCGGAGACTGTTTTCAATAATCTCTAAGACACGAGATCCAGCCAGAAAAGGAACGCGTTCTTCGTGCAATATCTGACCGGTAATGTCGGCGAGGATCAGGATGATCTCCGATGAAGATACCGAGATGGCGCCAACGCCAGCGTAATTGGGATTCACTTCAATCACTAAAGTTGGGCGACCCACCACTCCAGTTCGCGTGCCGGCTTCGCGCAGGACTCCTTGTTGATGCAGGCCATCGATGAGGAGGTTGACGGTTGGTCGACTGAGCCCGGTTTCCTCGGATATCACAACCCGGCTGATTGGACTACTTGAATTTCCGACGGACCAAAGGACCAGCCTTTCGTTGTATTGCCGAATCAACTCATGCCGGTTTTGCTTACTTGATTTCGCCTTCATGATCTACGCATTATCCTTTCACCGCACCTTGCGTTAGCCCACTGACGAGCCTCTTTTGCATGAACGCAGTGAGAAGTGCGATGGGAATGATCGCCAAAGAGGACGCTGCCGCGAGTGGACCCCAGTCTAATTCACGGGCACTGACGAACCCTGAAATAAATACTGGGAGGGTCTTTGTTGATTCACCACCGAGCACGACCGGAATCAGAAACTCATTCCAAGCGAGTAGTCCGACAAAAAGTGAAGTCGCTGCGATCCCTGGTAAAGCCAGTGGTAGAACGATTTTGAAGAATACCTTGGTTGGGGAGGCGCCGTCGACAACAGCGGATTCTTGAAGTTCCTTTGGAATTCCTTGAAAATAAGGTGTCATAATCCAGATAGCGAATGGCAAATTAATTAATGCGTAAAGCACAATCATGGTTGGCATTTTTCCGAGTAGGCCCACATTTGCCAATATGTCGTACAACGGAACGACTAGGACAACTCCTGGCATCGCACGCATCATTATTAAGGAGACTTCCAATGGGCGGCGCCCGGGGAATGCTTGTGAATTTGCCAAACCGTAAGCGACTAATGACCCCACGGTTATTGCGAGAAGGGTTGACCCAACTGTGACCACAATCGTATTAATCATCACCTTGATGAAAGCTGAATCTTCAAATAAGGCCAAATAATTTTTCCATGTCGGTGTGAATCCGAAATAAACAGGAGGTAATTGAAATGTTTCCACCCGTGTTTTGATTGACGTGGAAATTGTCCAGAATATCGGGAACAGCATGATGATCGAGGTGACGCTCAAAAACAGCATGATTGCTAAGGACACTATTCGCGATCTCACGCCTGCTCCTGCAATTTAGCAACTTTGCGCCAGAGGAAGTAGAGCGGTAACGTCAGAAGAACTAAGACCACGCCTATGGCTGATGCACGACTTGTGGCCAGGAAGGTGAATGCAACGTTGTAGTCAAGAAGGCTGACGCTTTGAGTTGCGGTTCCCGGACCGCCGCGCGTCAGAATAAAAATAATATCAAATATTTTAAAACCGTCAATTACTCGCAGCATGAGCGTTACGAGAAGAATAGGGAGGAGCGCAGGGAAAGTTATATATCGAAAAAGTTGCCAGGACGAAGCACCGTCAACTCGAGCTGCCTCGGTCGGTGCGGTGTCCAAGGCAGAAAGACCTGCAAGGACCATAAGCACCACCAAAGAAGTAGCTTGCCAACTGTCCACGAGGGTCACGGCCACGACAGCCGGCCAGGGAGATCCCAGCCAATCAACCGGGGGTAATCCCAGTTGGGTTATCCACCAATTAATGATTCCGAGTTCGGGGTTATACATAAAACGCCACATCAGTCCGACCGCGACGGGAGTGAGCAGCATGGGAAGCAGAATGAGAGTTCTGAAGATCCCCCTGCCCCGAAAACGTCGGTGGAGTGCGAGCGCGATTGCAATTCCCAGTGGAAACTGGATGAGCAGGCCTAAAACAAGGATCACGAGCGTCTTGAAAAGTGCTTCTGCGAACGTACTCGTGAAGACATCTGTCCGGTAGTTCTCAAAACCTACGAACGAAGGCTCCACAGGCAGGCCGAGGGACTTGTCATAGAAGGAAAGTCTCAGGCTCACGGCGAGGGGTAAGAAGAAAAGAGGGGCGATCATTACCCATGCGGGGATGCTGAGTAGCATCCCTCTTTTAGCAGCGGCCTTGGCGATCCAATCAGATTGTTTGCGGCCCGCACGAGGGATGGCGGGTGCCGCTACGGCACCCGCCACCTCATTATGTTGCGCATCGAGCAATGTGATTACCTTGGTTCCTTTGCCATAACGGGCTCAAGAGCTGCTTGCATTGCATCGAGACCCTCTTGGATGGGGATATCACCCGAGAGAATCTTGGCCAAGTTGTCGGATGCAACTTTGTCAAACTCAGGCCAAACAACGATTTGAGGATAGGTGTTAACCACGACATCAGGTGCGATATTGAGCAGCGACAAGTACGGGTACTTCTCCTGAAGGGTGGGATCCTCAATAATGGAGGTGCGACCAATGGCTGCCGCCCCATTTTCAAGTAGCGTTTTGGCATTTGTCTTTCCCAGCATGTATTCGAGGAACTGCCATCCACACTCTGGGCTTGGTGCATCCGATGGAATACCGATATTCCAACCGGCCAATTCCACCGTGTTCACCGCACCTGCTGGTACCGGTGCGACTCGGATATTTGCTGCATTGCTGGAACTTTCTGGGTCGTAGATGCCCGCTGCGTAACCTGAGTATTGAACCATCTGGCCGATATCAGATCCGACGAATTGCAAAGTGACATCGTCACCGGTAGCGCCTAGGGCTCCTTGCGGGGAGAATTCCAGCAGGCTCTTGTAGTACTCGGTGGCAGCCACGGCCTCGGGAGTATTGACGGTGGGAGTGAAATCTGCGTCATAGAGGGCGCCACCAAAGCTCCACAGAACCTGCATCCACCACCATGTGGTGTTAGGCCCAAATCCCAGCATCTGTCCGTCTGCTAAACCCGACGCTTGAATCGCTTGCGCGTTCGACTTGTATTCGTCCCACGTGGTTGCGGGCTTAAGGTTGAGTTCATCGTAGATATCTCCGCGATACCATTGAATAAATGGTTCGGTTGACAGCATCAATCCATATTTGGCGCCATCAAAATCACCATAGTTTTGGAGAGATGCTGGGAAATCATTCATATCGTATTCGGCTGAGTCTGCGGCCAAAGAACTTATATCAGTGAGTGCTCCAGCCTTAGCAAATGCGGCAAGGAATGTGTTATCAAATTGGACTACATCAAAAGCGCTCTGCTCCGACGATATTGAAAGCAAGGCTTTCTGATGCGCGGTTCCATATTCAACTTCGGTGAACTCCACGTTGATTCCAGTTGCCTCAGTGAATGCTGGTGTCATGGCCTTTATTGCATCGGCACTGGGGCTGGGGATGAGGAATACGTTTACGGCCTCGCAGGTGCTGGCGGCGGCTTCAGTTGCTGTTGAATCCTCAGTAGCAGGTGATGTGGTTGCGGTTCCGGCATCATCTCCTCCTCCGGAGCAAGCTGCTAACAAAAGCGCGGCAACAGCGGTAACCGCGACAGCGGTCACGTGATTATGTCTTCTCATTTAGAACTCCTTTCGGTTCATCCCGGCACCGGTTTAGTACCGATATAAATTTATTAGTTCGTAGTATTGACTAATTAACCTAATTTGTAAATACTGTTACCATAAAGACATAAAAAAATGCGTACATCAATCTGGGAGTCGTCTCACATGTCGAATTCACAATCCGCATTTGACCATTTATCTGGCCAATCGGTGCTGGTCGTAGTCGCCCACGGCGATGATGCGGTGTTATTTCTCGGCGGGACGATTCGATTGTTAGCTAATGCTGGAGCTCATGTCCACGTTCTCAGATTTACCGATGATGCCACGGATTCCGACGGTCTCAGTGCCACGGAGACTATTTGCCGAAACGAAAACGAATTTGCGCTATCAGCAGGAATTTTGGGTGTACAGGGAGTTACTTCGTTAGGTTTTGCTTCTGATTCTTTAGGAGATCAACCAAGGGGTGTAATTCGGGAAGCGGGCATCCGAGCCATCCGGCGCCTGCGACCTTACGCGGTATTTTCTTTTGACCCCTATGCAGTTTTCGGCGAGGACAATCAGGACCACATCCGACTAGCTCAAGAAATGGACGAATCTTTTTGGACGGCGATGTTTGATAAACATCATCCGGAGCATTTCTTGGAGGGCTTGAGTCCGCACGGCATAGTTGAACGGTGGTATTTTGGTCGATCGGTCGTTTCGCCCACAATTGATATTGACGTCTCGACAGTGATTGACGCCAAAGTGAACGCAACGTTGGCGCACACAACCATGATGGGAAATTTCATGGCTCAGTTGCGTCTCATGGGTCAGACCGCTGGTATCGAAATGAACGTATTACGGGATCGATTCAACAACCAGGACGCAATCGTGTCCGAATTCGTTAACGAGCGAATTACTGAATCATTTCGCGTAGTCAGGTTTTCCGGAGCGGAACAATTATTTGTGGACCTAGAGAAAGCGAGCAAATGATGTTTCTTGCATCCAATGGATTTCCGGTCAGGTACGGACATGGAATTGCATCCGGATTTGGTGAACAACTTGGTCGCACTGTCGTTGTCGCTGATCCCGATGTGTGGTCGTGGTTCGCTAACTCATTCGGAGGTTCACCTATTACAGTAATTGATCAATACGACTTGAACCCTGACCACCTAGACCAATTGGCTCAATCTATTCCAGGTGATGTGAGCATCGTCGGAGTCGGTGGAGGTGTCGCGATGGACGTCGCCAAGTGGATTCACTGGCGCAGATCCATCCCACTGGTGCAAATACCAACGTTGCCAAGTGTCAATGCGTGTTTCACCAGGATGACAGCGCTTCGGGATTCAGGGCGTGTGCGTTACCAGGGAGACGCAGTGCCAGATGTTGTTTTAGTTGATTATCAAATTTTTCAAGACGCGCCAAGGGAGCTGATCCGAGCTGGCATCGGGGATGTTTTGTCGTGCCATACAGCTTTGTGGGACTGGCGACTCGGGGTTCTTTTCGGTCATACGATCGGATGGGATGACCCATCGGCCGGAGCATCAATGCGTTATGTTGATGGGTTGCGATCTTCGGCTATGGAAATCCGTGATGCAACAGATGATGGCATTAAATCGCTAATGGAGATGCATCGAGAGATTGGATGGCGATGCCATGAGTTACAGCATGCCCGATTTGAAGAAGGAAGCGAGCACTTCTTCGCATACTGCTTTGAGGAAGTTACCGGCC
>Ga0075109_1001814_pt1 | contig 12547 bp, 6 predicted proteins | sample AntAceMetag02UKD_FD_69798 | JGI IMG/M metagenome (GOLD analysis project Ga0075109, IMG submission 69798) | Saline lake microbial communities from Ace Lake, Antarctica - Antarctic Ace Lake Metagenome 02UKD | ecosystem: Environmental > Aquatic > Non-marine Saline and Alkaline > Saline | place...
GCCGCCGCCGCCATGACGCCGGAGAGCGCCACGGAACGCCTCACGTCCCTCTCCAACGAAAAGCTCCTGGCGCGAATAGCCGCCGCCACCTGCCCACAGCAGCATCATCAGCAGCAAAAGCGGGAACAGCTTCGGCAGCAGCAGCAGGCGACGGCGGCGGAAGGAGAGTCTGCAGCGGCGGCGGCGGCCGCCGCGAGCGCAGCATTAGCTGTCGCGCTCGCGCCGGCGCACCCTGCCGCGGCTCCCCGCCGCACAAACCCCCCGCGCGCCCACGCCCCCCCCGTCCAGCCACTGCGGCTTTCGGCCCCCAAGGCCGGTCCGCCCGCTCCGCCACCAGACCAGCCCCGCCTCGCCACCTGCCGGCGCCTCTACGTGGTGCTCCACAACATCGACGGACAGAACCTCCGCAGCCCGGAGGTGCAGGCGGTGCTGGGCGAGCTCGCCGCCATGCCCCGCGTGCACCTGATCGCGTCGGTGGACCACATCAACGCGCCGCTGCTATGGACCAAGCGAGAGGCAGCGCGGTTCAACTTCGTTTGGGAGGAAGCCACCACGTACAACCCGTACGCGCACGAGACGGCGCACATGCCGCAGAGCATGGCGAGCGGGGGGCAGGAGCGGCACCACCTCCGGGGCGCGGCGAACGTGCTGCAGACGCTCACCCCGAACTCGCGGCACATCTTCCGGCTTCTGGCGCAGCACCAGCTGGCGAGCCCGAATGCGCCCGGGATGCCCTTTTACGCCTTCTACACGCAGGTCCGCGAGCAGTTTTTGGCGACGACGGAGGCGACGCTCAGGAGCCACCTGACGGAGTTCGTGGACCACAAGCTGACCAAGACGTGGCGCCCCAAGGATGGAGAAGTGGGTGAACTCGTGCGCATACCTCTAGCCGACGACGTCCTCCGCCAGCTGCTCACCCAGTTTTGATCGGCGCGGTGCGGCGCGGCGCGGGCCCGGTCAGCTTGTGCACGGTCCCGCCGGGGGAAACGAATCGCCGCCAACAAGGGAGCGCCTCTTTTAGCTCGGTGACTGCCCGCTGAAGATAAAAAACACGTAACCCACCCAACCTTTGGTGGCTTTCATGGCCGCACAGATAGACAGACGGCCAGGAAGGGCGGCGAGGCGATTATTGAATCGTTTCCTTTCCGCAGCCTTTCGAAGAGCACGTGCACAGCACACACGCGCAGATTGTGTAGTAATAGCTCAGGAGTAACTAGCCTCCTGGTCCCAGTTGCAATGTGCAGGTCGGGAGCGTCTGTGTCATCCCGGCACCTTCTCTCACACTGGCGCCCTGGATGTGGCATGTCCGACCTGCCTGTTGATAGCTCTACCTAGTCATCCCATCTCACGCGAGATTCGTCCGGTCACACGTGCAACGCCTGCTGTGAGTACACGCGCGCGCGCAGGTCGAGACAGACTCACCGCATTTGAGCTCTGCTGGCTGGTTAAAGAATGTTGCTAAAAAAGAATGTTACTACATCTATCTATATGCATCGTCTAACGGTGCGTCCTGCTTTATTTAGTCTGCGGGCTGGGTCGGGCTGCGCTGTGCGCGCGCGAATCTAGTGTGCGCGCGAGGAACCACACCTTGGTGTAGATCCACGTGATGTCGCCAAAGTTCCCGGAAGGACCGAAAGTCATGCATAGCGCGCAGAAGAATACCACTGCCCACAGGTACGCGCTGACGATCGTCCAGCAAATCAGGAAGCAGAACTTGGTGAAGAATGTGAGGATGCACAACCCCAGGAACGACCCCGCGATGATCGTGGTGACGGCGCCTGCGGTCACGGAGATGCCCATGGTGGTCATGGCGATGCGCGTCCTCGTCTCGCGGCCGGTGGCGTCGTTCTCGATGTACGCGTTCGCCAGGTGGACGCAATAATCCACGCTGAAGCCGATGACGATGACCGATGCAATCGCCTCTGTGGTGCCCAGATCCCATTGCCTGATCCCGCCAGCGCCGATGCCGATGACAGTTGTCACGATCCCGGCGATAGTACCTGTACTGTACAACGCCAGGACCAAGTTCCCTGTGGACAGGGTGAGCACTACAAAAACCATCGGGAAGCACACCGCGATCCCGAGGTACACGTCATCCCTGAGCCTGATAGACGTGAGGGACCACAGCCAGTTGAAATTGTTGGATGTGACCGCAGCACCGCTGAAGGTGGAGGGTGCGCCGCGGTTGCTCGCATCACTGAACGCCTCCCACTGCTCCTGCACTGCCACGAAATTCGCAGGCGCGACCGGCTGGCGGATGCTCGACATCGCCTCGATCAAGATGAAGCGCGGCTTTGGCGCTGGCGTTTGGTCGCAGTCGTTGGTCATGTACCCCACATGACTCGGGTACCGCAGCTTGGCCACTTCAAGCCTGGAATACGTGCACATCTTGGCGTTGAATACGTCACCGGTGACGGGGTTGGTGACAGGGTGCGCCGCCGCGTACGCGCCCGTGGAAGCCTGGGCCCTCAACCATAGGTAAAACCCCCCCGTCACGTTGCCGGAGGCATCTGTCTCGGCAAGAATGTTCTTGACGGATGCTGTGGGGTCCACAAGCAAGCCGAAGCCGCACGCCTTGGCAGTGCAGGGTGCCCTCTTAAGCTTCTCATAGGTTTGCATGAGCCATGCCTGAGCCTTGGCGGCAGAGGGGTCGAAGCCTCCGTCGAACTTGACGGTGCCGAGGTCGGACGGGATCCACGAGTCGGTCCCCGTGTCATCCACCCCATCGATGCCCCACAGGATGTTCACGGGCAGCGTGCTGGCTGAGTCGCCTCCCTTCATCACCTTCAGGCTGCCCAGCTCCTGATACTGCTGAAACATGTGCGACTCTGGGAACCACTGCTCGGGCTCCGAGGGAACCTCGAGGTTGACCCACAGATAAACGCCAGTGGTGAAGAGTGCGGTGAAACAGACGAGGATGACGTACTTGGCCGGGCCCTTGAGGAATTTGAAGTAGTGTACGTAGAAGAACCGCTCCGTCCTTCGCATGGTCGCCGGGTTGTACTTGCTCAGGGCGATGGCGTCGGCGGTGGCAGCGGCGTCGACATCGATAGCCTTGGGAGCGGCGAGCTCCTTGACGGGGAGCTCGAGGCCGGGGTCGACGTAGGGGGCAATGGGAAAGAGCCCGCATGAGAACGCTTTGAATGACTCGATCCAACTCCGGCCCATGAGGTTACGCGCATACATTACGGTCAGTGGCGGCATCACCGCGGCATTGACGCAGAAGACGGTGATGATGACCAGGGCGGAGAAGATGCCGAAGGATCGTAGGGGCATGAGCGGGGATAGGGCCGTGGCCATGAACGCGGCAGACGTAGTGAAGGAGGTGACGAAAATAGCGTGGAGCGCGCGCCTCATCGTGTGGCTGACGCGATGCGGCAACGTTGCGGGCTTACCTTCCGCCCGCAGCTCATCCAGGGACTGGTGAAACGCATCCATGAATACGAAAACATCGTCCGCGCCGATTCCGAGCACGGCAAATATGATGAGAAAATTGATAAACTGAAAGAAGGCGATCTGGAAGATGACGCGGAAGAAGAAAAAAGCGACGAAGATGCTCAACGTCGTCATAAACATGCTGTTGACGGAGATGACGATCGAGCCGGTGTGGTAGGCGACGTATATACCCACGCTGATGAACGACAACATGGCCCAGTTTAGATCCTTGATGGTGAGCATCTCCCACTCCTCGCTCTGCATGGGATTCGACCACCAGTAAAGTTTCATGGAGCCGTCCGCGGTGTGCGCCATGGCGTTCGTCATGAACGCCGACTCAAAAAGTGTCTCCTTCAAGCCGAAGCGCTCTCTCAGGGTCGCGCTTACATCCACGATGAACGCGTCGCCATCTACCCGCTGCTCCAAACTGCGGTCCGCCGGGTTGGAGTACCCGGCCAGCGGCATTCCAAGGAAGTAAAAGGACTGGACGAAGGTCGCCTTGAGGTTGTCAGCGCTGAACGCGGTATCAAAGTAGAGAGTGGAGCCCGGAAACGTGACGTTGTCCGCCAAGACGACGGCCAGCCGCGTGTCGATTCCCACTTGGGTGTCGACATACGGTGCACCGGTGCTCGCATCGACGATGGGCGTTGCACTGTACACTGTCTGGTTGTTAACGTCACGGCTGATGGAGATGTTGTAAAAAAGGTTGACGACTGATTGCGTGCTCTCGGACGAGCACTGCGAAATGTTCGCGAGGTCGGCGACGCAGAAGGTGGCGAACTTCTTGTCGGTAAAGAACGTCTTCTCTACGGAGAGCATCTCCTTGATCAGGGCGGGCGCCAACACGCTGCCGCTCGCCGTCTTGGCCTCGTACATCTGTCGCGGTGTGGGCTCGGAGCTCAGGATTTAGGGTGTTGATGTGTGAACACAGGGCTGGGGCAGGGGACGATGAGCAGGCGGTCCCGGCGACGACGAGAGGGAAGCGCAAGCAACGGGTGGGGAATGTGGGGAATGCGGGGAAAAGGTTGGAAACAAAGGAGAAGGACCAACGGCGACGGCATAGGCGACGGGACTCACGAAGTGGACGAGTTGCTCGTTCTGCTTCACGGAGCGCTCCGCGACTTTGAGGAACATCGACGTATCCTCCTGCACCTTCTTGAGGGCATAGGAGCGAGACACGACTTTGTTATCTCTCTGTGGAGGAAGAAGAGGGAGGAGAGAGAGCGTAGGGCGTGCGCGTCAGCGTGACGACGAGAGAGCGCGCAGTCACATGGGGAGGAATTGAAGGTGACGAGAGGACGGGGGCAACGAGGAATGCGTATTTATAATCGAGCTCACCAGCAACCAGTCATAGTCTGTATCCTCTGTCATGGAGAATTGCGGCAGGCCGGCGGCGCACAACACGAGGATGATGAGCCACGCTCCAAAGAAGAGCACCCGCGGACGACGATGGCTGTGCATTGCGTACCAGCCGAACGGGTCCGACAGCAGCCGCGGCTCCATGGGTTCATCATTTGGCAGCTCCACGTCGGCAGCAGCGTTAGCTTCTGCAATTTTCAAGGCTGTCAATTCTTGCGCGGGGCCCATCGGGATTGTGGTGGTGGGGGGGGGATTGGGGAGGGTTGCGGGGTCTGCGGCTGGGCGTCGTGCACTTCTTCGGCCTCCCGGGTGAAGAGTCCGGTATACAATGTGCGTCTGTGGAGACGACCCGCACGGAGCTGTGCCTTAGGGGGTATGGCGTTATGTATACATCCGGAGAGAAAACGTCACGAAATGGTTCTTTCGATATGAAACGAAACAGTTTTGTAGTTTGCCACGCGTCGGGTGCCCACCGCCACCTGTCCGGAACTGGGTTGTGCAGGGTACACAATATAAATGTCCAACAAGGAGTTTTTCGAGTGCATCATTCTTGCTGCATCTTGCAAAAGGCGAAGTCGAAACCTCTCCTAAAGCAGCTTAAAGGTGATGGGGAGAAGCAGCGCGCGTAGCCACGTTTCGGCGCGTTCTGAGTACGGAGGGCCGTCCATGACCGCGGCGGAGGCCATATATGTACTGTTTGCTGCGACCCTGCACACGCCTGCGTCGTCGCGTAGGGTCAGACGTCCGCGTCCCGACGATCCACGGCGATCATGGGCGCAAATGGCCAAATCGAAATAACGCTCGACGATGACGCGGCTCACTCGTGCAGCATACCGGGAAACAGGCAGCAGTGCGCATCCCGTGGCATGTTGCTTTCGTCGCGGTCTTACAATCGCCCTCGTTGAACCTCTGGTACGTACGTTAGGAGCCGCAACCGCAAACCCACCCGTCGGCTGAAAACGCGTTTTTCCTGAAACGGCCGTCGGCGGGGCGTTCCTCCAGCTGAAGCTTCCCACCCGCAGCCGCACCCTCTCCAACCCTCGCCCTCCGTCCAGAACCTCAGCTCGCGGACCGCCATATAAAGATGGATTAAAATGGCAGACCAGATTATTTTCTTTAGTCAGCGGACTACGCCTGCGTGCCGACTCGAAAGTTATTTCTTCTTCCTTCTCTCACCCAAATTACCAAGTCCCGCGGAACAGGTACAGGGGGCAAAGGGAGACAGCGCCGCTCAACACCCCCCGCGAGTAGGAACAGGGGGGAAGCGACGTCGCGCGGAGGCAATGGTAGGCCCCGCGGAGGAGGACGCGGGGTCTGACTCGTGGGCACGCCAGGCTGCCGCGGTTCTGTTCGGAGGTGAGAGATCGGATCAGCAAAAACCACACTCACCCGCGGCATACAAGAGTGGCTCTTCCATGCCGAGGCTGACGTTCCGACCTCCCGAGTGCACCTCCTCTCCCATAGGTAGGAGGAAAGCGTCCCTCGATGACTCCTTGGCGCCCAGTGGCAACTCCTCCATCCACGACGACAGGTGTGCTTCGTTTTAACACGAGCAAAAATGAAAATACCCCATCGCACGTTTCGTGTGTTATTTCACCTTGTTTGTGCCCGTGCTTCTCTCCTCCCCCTCTCGTCGACTGACGCGCGCAATTAACTCGCGCCCGCGTCACCCGCTTCCACCACCGTATGTGTAGTGATAACGACGAGGAGCTCGGATCTGGCGGGCTTCAAAACGGCGACGTGGTGGCTTTCGCGGTGAGTGTTTGTTTCGGGGGCGGATTGACGCATGTTAAGTTGTATTTGGGCTTCACCTCTACTGATCTACACAAGCACGTCGTGTCAACCACCACGAGTGGGCTATCTAGCTGTGCTCCTTCTTCCCCTTACCAACTCTCCGCGTCCAAATTGTGAAGCCCCCACCAGCCTTACCTATCAGGCCATTAGTACGGTGCCCTGTGTCCCAAAACGCACACCTTGGCAGCACGGTCAACTTTACTGCATCCACGACGAATCTTCCCCCCCAACGACGAAACAACCCTCGCTCCTCTTTACGTCCCTCGAACGGACATCTCGTGGTAACTCAACCACAACTCACGACACGCAGGTGGACGGCTTGCCTTACATCATCAACGCGGCGTCCACTGGTGAGGCCGTCGAGTTCGGCCCGTCGCCGCTCGCCGCAGCCGCCTCCATCGCCGACCCAGCCACGCACCTAACAGTTGTGAGGCAGGGGCGCTTCATCGGCTTCCGCTCCGACGCTGCGGGTGGCAAGATGCTGCAGGCGCGCAAGCGCGGCGCCAGCAAGCTGTGCTTGTTCAATCTCAACTTCGGCATCAACGAACAGTGGGAGACGAACGACGAGCCGCGCGGGAGCGGGGTTGTGGGGCGCGGGGATACGTGGAGCTCGGCGACGATGCGGTTGCGGAACCGCAGGCTACCCTCCTTCGTCCTCAAGCTCGAGGTCATGCGCGTGCCCGAGGACATGCAGCAGCACCGGCGTCACCACGAGCTGGAGCTGGCGCCGGCGCCGGAGCTGGAGTTGGAGCCGGAGCGGGAGGGAGAGCGGGAGTGGAAGAGGAAGCGTGAGCAGGGGTGGGGTACAGTAGTAGGGAACGGACAGCACCCAAGTGCGCCCTCTGCGTCGGCGCCACAGAGCGAGGATGACGACGGCCCCACTGGTGACACAAACGGAACTACAAACGAGACCGCAGCCGCCACCGCCGCCGCCCAGCAGAAGGAGGAGGACCGGGCGGACAGTAATCGTCATCCGAGGCCTTCCTCGTGCAACCCAGTGCGCAGGATGGTGGCGTACCACGAGCAGACGATCGAGATGATGGAAAAAAATAACGGTAGAATCGGCGCGGTGCCAGCGCGTCCCCCCCAGCCGCAGCCCCGAATCCCGCCGCACCCGGGGCCGCGGGGCAGCTCCTCCTCCATTTCCGGGCACGGAAGCCACCGCGGGAGTCACCACGGTGCAAGTAGCTCCCCCGGGCGCCCTCCCCCGGGACACCGTCGTGACCCCGCGGGGGAGGAGCAAGGAAACGCTCTGCGCTCCATGTCTGGCGTGCTCATCAAGGAGTGGAGCGCGTTTGTGCTGAAGGAGGTGCGCGCGCGCAAGGAGGTGGAGCGCGAGATGCTGGCGCTGCAGGAGGAGATGCGGTCCATGGCGCTCCACTTGCGCGCGGAGATCAGTGGCACGCGTCAGGAGTGGGTCGGCGACGCGTCGTTCTACGGCGCCGAGGTGCGGGGGGTGTACGAGGGACAGGCGGCGCAGCGTGACAGGGTGGTGGCCTTTGCGCGAAGGTCATTCGCGCGGCAGCGGGTGATGCGCGCGATGACACAGTGGGGCGCGGTGGCGACGGCAGCCACGGTTACGCGGGTGGCGTTCAGGCGCGGGACGGCGAGGATGCTGCGCGCCCGGGAGGCAGGGACGTTCGGCACGTGGAGGCGACACGCGCTTGCCGTCGTCCGCCTACGCAGAGCACTGATCAAGATGTCGAGCATCCACTACCGACACGTGGGCATCACGGCGCTGAGGTGAGGGGGGTGACCCCCGCAGATCCCGAGGAAACCGAATGGCGGAGACCCACGTTCGACGAGCGCCTGCCCTTGCCTCAACGATGAATGGAATCTCCTCATGAGTTGGTATCGTGACCATCTGAATTTGGCCTTCGAGCCATTGCACGTGCACCCCCTCCTGCCCTTTAATCTTCAAAAAGCGAACCTCCGATGAATTGAACACGTGGTCATCCGGGTTTCTGGCTGAAGCCTTTCCAATGAACCCTAAACCCTAAACCCTAAACCCTAAACCCTAAACCCTAAACCCTAAACCCTAAACCCTAATCCCTGGTAGACCCCAAACCCTAAACCCTAAATCCTAAAGCTCTACACGTTACACCTTAACGCTACATCCTTAATCGTGAATCCCGAACCCTGGACCCTGAACCCTGAACCCTGAACCCTGAACCCTTAACCCTTAACCCTGGACCCTGAACCCTGAACCCTGAACCCTGAACCCTGAACCCTAATCTTTCGATATCAAACCTACCTGGAATGCCCGGTGCCCCAAAGACCAAACTATAGACCCCACACCCCACACCCCACACCCCACACTCCACGCCCCACCCCCCACACCCGAACCATCAAACCCTCAAACCTGAAACTCTCAAACCCTCACACCCTTTTCATGCTCGACGTAACACGCCGCTCCAAACAGGGCGTGGGGTGAGCGCACTGCACACATGTGCGCCTGCCGCGTCGACGCGCGGGAGCTGTCACTGGCGCGCACGCGGCGCACCGGTCGGCGCGCGCTCACAAGCTGGCGCCTCCACACGTCGCGCGGCCGCGGGGTCTACGTCATGCAGCGCGTCGTCTCGCATGCGGCGTCCAGGACCTACCGTCGGCAGGGGCCCGACCGACCACCCTCATGGTCTAGGGTTCAGACCAGATATCCTGCCCTCTATATTCTTAAACCCCTAGGCTCCCTACATCCTTAAATGATTAAAGCCGCGCCTCCCACTCTTACCACCCAAGCTTGCCATACACAGGTCAAGCTTTGGCGTTTAAGCCTTAAACCCTAAACCCTGAATCTTAAACCCTAAATCCTAGACCCTAGTGTCTAAACCCTAAACCCTAAATCCTAAACCTTAAACCCTAAAAACCCGGAACCCGAAACCCGGAACCCGAAACCTGAAACCCGAAACTCGAAACCCGAAACCCGAAACCCGAAACCCGAAATCCGAAACCCGAAATCCGAAACACCCGAGACACTAAACGCCAAAACAAAACACAGATTCTCTAACTCCTGCCCTTCAACTCTAATCACACACCCGCGCGCCACGCCACGTCACGTCACGTCACGCGCACACACACAGCTGGCAACCGCGCCGTGAGGTTCCAGTCTCCGTGTTCGCTACATTGTATGAAGACAACCCGCATGAATCTCACCACGCTTGCGCTCTCAGCAAGTGACGTGAGGCTGGGGGGTGGAGCGCCATAAGACCCTGCCTGCCGTTCGCTGTGCGCCGCGTTCGACAAGTGGCTGGTGGCGAAGACGTCGCAACGGCGGCTGCAGGCGCTCGCTGCGCGCGCCACCACCCGCCGCGTACGCCGCCGCCTCGATGCCTCGCTCTCGGCATGGCACGTGCTAACGCGAGGTAAGCGCCGACGCCGCCAGCGCCTGTCCTCCCTGGTGCTCCGCGTGCTGGGGCGGCAGCTGCACGCCACGTTTATTGCCTGGCACCAGGACGTGCGGCGGAGGCAGGTCCAGGAGCACGTGGTCCGCGTCATCGGCCTGCGGATCGCACGGGTTGCCCTCCGCCACGCCTTCTCGCTGTGGGCCGCGCTGTCCGGCGCGCTGCACGCCAAACGCCAGCGCGTGTACGACTTTACACGCCGCTGCGTCGCCAAATGGGCCGCAGGGGCGACGTCGCGCGCGCTCGAGCGCTGGCGATCCGATGTGGCCGTGCGGCGCAGCGTGCGGTACAAGGCGCGCTGGCTCGCCCTGCGCGCCGGGGCCCGTGTGACCGGCGCGGCGTTCACCGCCTGGGCCACTTATACCCTCACACTACTGGCCGCCAAGGATAACGCCGTACTCTTCGCCGTGCGCATGATGCGCTTCTCGGCGCACAAGGTACGGGGAAGGGTCGGGCGGGCGGAGGTGGCGGCGAACCCCCAACTCGAAGCCCTGTACCCTAAATTCTAAACCCTATGCTTTGACCCTAAGCCTATTGCCTGAATTTAAGCATGACTTCCACACAGGTGAGATAAGACTTATCTTCTAATCCCTGAACCCCAAACCTTGAGATAGCGGCCTTCAATTTCACCCTTCCACCCTAAACCCCAAACCCTAGGCCCTAGACCCTAATTCCTAACCGCTTAACCCTAACCCCTAAACGCTAAACAATAGACCTCGAACCCTAACGGACCCCAAACCCTAATCCCTAAATCCTAAATCTTAAAACCCTGAGCCCTGAGCCCTAAATCTTAAACCCTAAACTCTGAATCATAAACCCTATATCTTTCATCCTGAACCCTTAACCCTTAATCCTAAACCCTGAACCCTGAACCCTGAACCCTGAAGCCCTACAGTCTTAACCCTTAACACAAAACCCTAAACCTTTAACCTTGAAACCCTAAATCCTAAAAACTAAATCGTAAAACCTCAACCCTAAACCTTGAAACTCAAACCCTTAACCCTTCAACTTTAGCCTTGGACCCAGGATCCTTGATTCTAAACCCTAAACCTTAAACCCTTTGCCCTTTGCCCTGAACCCTAAACCCTAAACCTTTTTAGAGTCCAAACCCTTACCCCTTAACCCTTGACCCTAAATCCTACACCATAAGCCCTTAACTCCAAACCCTAAACCCTACACCCTAAGCCTCAACCCCTAAGCCCTAAACCGTGAACCCTAAACCTTGAAACCCTATACCCTCAACCCTCAACCCTGAACCCTAAACCCTCAACCCTAAACCTAAACCCTAAACCCTGAACCCTAAACCCTAAATCCAAACCATAAACCATCAACCCTAAACCCCAAACCCTAAACCCTTAACCCCTAACCCTAAACCCTAATATCTAAACCCTAAAACCTCAACTCAAACCCTAAATCGACCTAATGCGTCCCACGTTCGAAGCCGCTGCCTGACAGTATGTTTGGTTTGGTTTGGAACTCGTTCAAATTGGATTGGTATAGTTTGCTTTCTAAGCCGCCTTTTGGTGTCCTCTCAGTTTTCATTTCCAGCGACACACTGTCGTGTTCCGCACTCTACGGCGAGGCAATCCTGCAGTGGCGCGAGGCTGCGCACGACCTCCGTGTGCGTCGCATGGTGCTGACGTCCATGGCTTCGCGGCGGTCGTCGCTGCACCTGGCGACGTCCTTCGCGGGGTGGCGCAGGGGGGTGCAACGCCTTAAGGTGCGGCGCGCGCGTGTGCGGTCCCTGGTGTGGCGCATGCAGTTCTCGGCAGCGGGCGCAGCGTTCAACCGCTGGTGGGGGGGGAGTGCGTCGCCAGCTGCGGATCCGCGTTGTGACACAGGCCCGCAACTGACCCGGAGAGGCCTGCCGTCGACCCCTTGCCTCTGCTTACTAGACCTTCGCGTAGTGTACCCTCGCTTTGCTATGCTGCTTTCAACGCTTCCGGGCCTTTGCTTTTAACATTCTCTCAACCCTCTCGTCCTAGCCCCCTTCCAACCTTGGCTTGCCTGCTCTCAACACATTCACACCTTCGCTTCGGCTTTCTGCTCTCAACACATTCACCTCTTCGCTTCGGCTTTCTGCTCTCAACACATTCACCTCTTCGCTTCGGCTTTTTGCTCTCAACACATTCACCTCTTTGCTTTCGATTGCTTCGTCCGATCCTGTTAGACCCTAACGCTTTCAACGCCTCCCAGTCCGATGACAGCCCTGCCCTTGTGTTCAACGCTTCCAAGGTCCTTTGGAGCCTTTGTTCTCAAACCCACCCAACCCAAATGAACGCTCTGACAGTCGTTTCGAGTTCCTAGCCCTTGCCTTGCTTTCAACGCCCCCCAACCTAGTCAAGCCCTTGCGTGTTCTACGCCGCGGTTCGGCACGGTGCAACGGCTTACGCGAGTGCGCGAGTCTGCGATCCACGTCCGCGGCCCCATCGTGCGCCGCGCGCTCACCGCCGCGCTCAGAGGTTGGCGCGACGCGGTGGCGACGCGCAGGTGGCACGACGCGACAGCCAAGCGCGTCGAACGCCGCATGCAGCGCGTCAAGACACACGCGGCGCTCT
>Ga0075109_1001823_pt1 | contig 12495 bp, 14 predicted proteins | sample AntAceMetag02UKD_FD_69798 | JGI IMG/M metagenome (GOLD analysis project Ga0075109, IMG submission 69798) | Saline lake microbial communities from Ace Lake, Antarctica - Antarctic Ace Lake Metagenome 02UKD | ecosystem: Environmental > Aquatic > Non-marine Saline and Alkaline > Saline | place...
TTACCTTCTGTACGGCAGATTTCCAGCGAGCAACGAATTAATCCCATAACAGTTTCCAAGGCAATGCAAATTTTGGTTGACGAAGAGCTGATTGAAAAAAAGCGGGGGCTTGGAATGTATGTGGTCAAAGGCGCGAAAGATAAACTGGCAAAAAATGAACGAGCAAAATTTCTCGAAAAAGAGTGGCCTCAGATTGCTAGCAGGATTGAAAGGCTGGGTTTTACCCTTGATGAACTTCTTAGGCGCGGCAAAGCTTAATCGAGCTAAAGCTATAGGAATCAGCTATGACTAATATTGTAGAAGCGCGATCCCTTTTTAAATCCTACGGGGGTTTTGTTGCACTCGATAATATTGATCTCTGTATTCCACAGGGTGCCATTAGTGGGCTGATTGGTCCGAATGGCGCCGGTAAGACGACTGCCTTAAAATCATTGATAGGGCTTTGCGATGTTGAAGGGGATATAAATGTTGCAGGCCGTGACCCACGCGTAGCCCGTCATAAATTAATGGAAGACGTTTGTTTTATTGCCGATGTCGGAATCCTGCCTAAATGGCTAAAGGTGTCACAAGTTCTTGAATACGTTGAGGCAGTTCACCCTCAATTCGATCGCAGTAAAGCTGAAAGGTTTCTCAGTACGACTGAGATCCCTAGCAACAAAAGAATTAAAAACCTGTCAAAGGGGATGGTAACCCAACTCCATCTAGCAATAGTTATGGCGATAGAGGTTAGTCTCTTAGTTCTAGATGAGCCTACGCTAGGTTTAGATATTATTTACCGCAAAGAATTCTATGATCGATTACTTAACGACTACTATGATGGTAATCGAACCATTCTGATAAGTACCCATCAGGTGGAAGAGATAGAGACCTTACTGTCTCATTTGATTTTTATAGATAAAGGCAAAATTGTTCTTAATGCCAACATGGCGGAGATCGCTGACATTTACGCTGAGGTGCTTGTTGATAGCGATAAAATCGCACAAGCAGACGCACTCAAGCCAATTCATATTAGAAACCTGCTAGGTAAAAAGTCTTATACCTTTGAATCTGTTCCAAGGGCTTATCTAGAGTCATTGGGGGACGTACACACACCGTCAGTTGCCGATCTGTTTGTGGCGAAAATGAGGGGACAGAGAAATGAATCAGTTTAGAGTGTTGCAATTTTTTGCGCTTTTAAGGAAAGAGTTTTGGGAAAATAGAAACTTAATGATTGGTGCGCCGGCAGTGCTGGCAATAGTCCTTTTTGTTGTCAATTTTCTGGTGGCATCACAGCTCAGTGATGAACAACTGAGTACGGTGCTGGGCTATGTTGGTGAGTGGTTCGACGTCCAGAACCCGTTTTATACTGCACCGGTGTTAACGCTATTGTCCTTGCCTTTTGTTGTCGTGTACTTTTTTTGCAGCGTTATTTATCTCCTTAACGCTTTGTACCATGACCGAAAAGATATGAGTATTCTGTTTTGGCAATCTATGCCGATTTCGAATCTACAGACTGTTATATCAAAAATAGTGACAATAGTTATAGTTAGCCCACTCTTTACTGTCGCGGCGATGGCTGTGTTGTACAGTTTATCAATTTTTTATTTGACGGTTGTCGGCTACGGTTTGGGATCGCAGCTGTCTGGATTTTCTTATATGCTTGCCGCGATGGCGGTGAACTTAAGTCTAATTTATTTTTTCCTGGCAACGTCAGTCCTGTGGCTGTTGCCGCTTGCCGGTTGGTTGCTTTTGTTTTCTGGATTCGCGAGAAGAGCACCAATGCTTTGGGCAATAGGAGTTTATTTTCTACTGGGCTTTTTTGAAGAGTTTATATTTAACACTAGATTTCTTTCCAATTGGGCGCAAACTCGATTTGATCCGGACAATTTTATAATCGTCGATTTCTCTGGAATTTTTGATCGTCTGCTTAGTTACGATATGTTTATTGGCTGGGTAGTTGGGGCACTTTTAATTACTGGCTCAGTTTATATGCGCCGCCACGCGGAATAAAAATTGACTTGTTGTTGATTAATAGCTTAAGGAAAATGATGAAAAAAATCATCTTTAAAAACAGGTTTACATTGTTGACCACAACAATACTGGCTTATGTTTTATTGCTAGTAATTGAGGGGATGGTGACGAGCCGGGAACCTGCGCTGCTGCGCTTTGATAATTCTCTTTTTGAATTAAATTTAGAGGAGTTAAATGAGATCAGTGAACGATTCTTGTAGGCGTGCTGTTGGTAGGCTGCGTTCTAACAATTAAATAGAGGTTCTTAGTCACCAAAAAAATAATCATCAAGAAACTAAAGATGACTCAACTTTGAGCTACGTCTAATCCCCCTAATTTTTTCAGTTAACTTCATGTTAACTGATTCTTTATTAGCAATAAGTCCCTCTGCCATTGCCATTGCCATTGCCGCTGCCCGCTGTGCCACGCGCGTGATGTGCTCAGACCGGAGACCTTGGTTTAGCTGATTAGTTTATAAACAATAAAAACCCCCTGATGCCTTCCGCTTTAGGGGTTTTTTTCTGAAAAAAAGGTGCCGCGCATTGAATGCTAGAAAATTACAACAGATAGTTTTTGACTCATTGCCTGCATTGTAAGAGGTTGTTACCGAGTCAACAACATTAGGTGGCTATGCGATTGGTGTTTATGATTGGGTGACCGATAGCGGCTACTGATGCAAAGGCCTCGCAACCTGTCTATTAAAACCTCAAGAACGGTTGGGACAAAAAGAACACGGAAAAATACGCCCCCTTCAAGTTGAATCTGCAAACGCGGTTGCCTTGGGGCTAAATCATAACTCTAGCTTTATAGCAAAAAATAATTATAGGTATCGATTTGGCGGTTAAAGCGGCTGCGCAGAACAACATGAACCCTATAGAGACAGGAGGTAGGTTTAGCGCTACATTTTGTGATCGAATACCGTTGGTGATTGAGACGAGTCTGGGAATCTCAGTTTCGGACAGTGATGATAGACTGTCTTTGGATTTTAGATCAGGCTGTGGTGTTATCTGTCTGGGCCATTCTCACCCGATTATTATTGACGCACTAATTGCTCAAAGCACTAAGAATAAGCAAACCCCTAATGCGGACTTTGCTTATTCGCTTGCTAGAGCAACTGCACTGTTGGAGTTAAGTAATATGCTGCCTAAAAATATTGACAAAAGCTATTTTGTAAATAACGGGGCCCAAGCAATTGATGCTGCAATTAAACTCGCTCGAAAAATCTATGGGGGAAATAAGGTCATATCCACGTCAAATTTATTCCATGGCAGCATTTTTAATACGCCACCGGCTTCTATTGATAAGAGAATAGTGTTCTCTATTTGCCTATTACAAACAATACTTTTTTTGTTGAATTTGGCAATATCGACGAGATTGACTCGTCAACCGCAGCAGTTATATTAGAGACTATTAAATGAGAGGGTGGCGTGCAAGTGGCGCCGGATTGTTGTCTTTTTAGGGTGTCGGATTTACGTAAGCTACATGGCGCTTACCCAATCATTTATGAAGTTAAAACTGGCTTTGCTGAACAGATAAGTTTTTCGCAATAGAACAAAGTGACAAAAATATCGAAGCTGACTTCATTCCTATAGGTAAGGGGCTAGCAGGGGGATTTCCAATCGCCACCTTTGCAATGTCGAAGACTCTAAGCGTTTCAATTGAGAAAGGTGGCCATGGTGGCACTTATCGTAGCAATCCTTTGGGTTGTGAGGTTGTTGCTGCCACTGTGTTACATCTTATTGAAAATAAATTCAGTGAGAAAGTTGCGCGTAAAGGACAGATAATAGAGGCTAGCCTACGTGGATTAGCGGAAAAGTATTCAGGTCTGATTAAAGAGGTCAGGGGTCGCGGTTTTCTTCGGGGTATTCAATTATATCAACAATCTCAGGTTACACACTTAACAGTATTTACGATGCAAAAAGGGTTGTTAGTAGTTCCGACAAGAAACTCCGTTGTATGATTAATTTCGCCTTTGGGGGCTAGTGAAAGTGAGCTGATTCAAGGTATCTCAAGCTTGGGCTCGGCACTGCAAGAACTCGACTTACAAGCGGCAGGGCGCCACATGAAGTCCCTGTCCAGCTTCGCTGATGTAAGGTAGACTCCAAAATTGATCTTAAACTTATAGTAGAATTTTCATCTATCAATAGCAAAGGTAATATCTAAGCGACAGTTCAAACTATAACCAAAACTATAACTCAACCTGTGACCATACTATGACCCAGAATAACCGTGTAGTTCTTGCAAAACGCCCTATTGGGGAACCAACCGATGATTGTTTTAAAATGGAGCAGGTAGATATTCCTGAGCTTGAAGACAATCAGGTATTAATTCAAGTCTGTTGGCTTTCTCTTGATCCTTATATGCGCGGCAGGATGAACGATATGAAGTCATATGCAGCGCCGCTGGGAATCGGAGACGTAATGACCGGCGAGTCATCTGGAGTAGTAATCAAGTCTACTTCAAAGAACTTTGCTGTGGGTGATTTAGTCGCGGCACATATGGGGTGGCAGTCTCACATAGTCGCCATGGACGATGATCCGCGCTTAATGAAGGTCAATCCGGCCAATGGGACACTGTCTGAGCACCTTGGCGTTGTCGGTATGACTGGCCGGACTGCTTACTTCGGGCTTAAAGATGTTGGCAAACCGCAAGTAGGAGAAACTTTGGTCGTAGCTGCGGCTTCTGGCGCGGTTGGCTCGGTGGTAGGTCAAATGGCTAAAATTCTTGGTTTGCGCGCAGTAGGCATCGCCGGAGGACCGGAAAAGTGTAAATACGTGAAGGAAGTCCTAGGTTTTGACGCTTGTATCGACTACAAAGTCGGGAGTCTAGCGGAAGAACTTAAACAAGCTTGTCCTGATGGCATCGATATTTATTTCGAAAATGTCGGTGGTGATGTTACTAGAGCAGTAGCACCGTTGCTTAACGTCGGTGCTCGAGTACCAATTTGTGGTTATGTCTCAAATTATAATGATGAAGATATTACTCAGTCAGAAACACCTTTTCACATTTTGAAAAAGCTTGATGAAGTGCCGGAACACCGGTTCTTTGTTGTCACTGAGTGGAAAGATAGCTGGCTTGAAGCGACAGAGCAGCTAGGGGTTTGGGTCAGGGAAGGTAAGTTGATTCACAGAGAATGCATTGGTGAAGGTTTGGAAAATGCCCCGGAGCTATTTAGAGGACTCCTAAAAGGTCGAAATTTTGGCAAACAATTAGTCAAGATTTCTCAAGAGCCATAATTCATATGAGTCTGGACAGGAGTTCAAGCAACAGTTTCAAAATCGCAGACTTATTTTCGATCGAAGGTAAAACAGCTTTGGTCACCGGTGGCAGCAGCGGCCTTGGTTTAATAATGGCAAAGGGTCTGCTTGATAATGGCGCTCGAGTCATTATAGCGTCGCGAAGTGCGGACAAATGTAACGAGGCGCTTAGCGAGCTTAAAGCTTTTGGTGATGTGGCAGCAGTAACCGCTGACGTCACCAATGCCGAGCAGCGACTAGAGCTTGTAAAGTTCGTTACTGATAGATTCGGGAGTCTTTCTATTTTGCTTAATAATGCCGGTGCAAATTGGGGCTCTAAGCTTGAAGACTACCCCGATGATGGCTTTGAAAAGGTGGTGAGTACCAATCTTAACGGCGTGTTTTCTTTGACTCGCGATTGTGTAGACCTATTAGCGTTAGCGGGCACCGCTGAAGATCCTGCCCGGGTAATAAATATTGGTTCGATGGACGGCATTCACGTGCCAATCGTGCAAAGAGTCCCCACTTTTGCATATTCCGCGAGCAAAGCGGCGCTTCATCATCTAACTAAAGTTCTTGCTGTCGATTTGGCTTCTAAGAATATTACGGTTAATGCTATTGCGCCGGGCTTTTTCGAATCTCGAATGACCGATTATGTGTTTGAACATTATCTCAATGATATTGAAGATGACTGCCCTTTGCATAGAGTTGGTCAGCCTCAGGAAATGGTTGGTATCGTTACGTATCTCGCCTCTAAGGCGGGGGCCTACACCAACGGGACAGTTATCCCGGTTGACGGGGGCACCAGTATTTCCAAAGGCAGGCGTGATTGGACAGAATAGCCATATCAACAGTGGGTTTTTAAAGTGAAATTCCTTGTCCTTGCGCGTCCTGCTTGCTAATTTAACGTCCGGTTTTCATTGTTCCAAAAAACTGACAGCGGCTTACCGCATTAGCAGTGCACATATTTACTACCTGCTTGAAAAGAACTAGTTTAATACTGAAGATAACTGGGAGAATAAATGAGTCTTTTTAGCCTCGAAGATAAAGTAGTCCTCATCACTGGCTCTACCAAAGGCATTGGCAAAGCGATTGCCATGCGGATGGCAGAACAAGGCGCAAAAGTAGTCATTTCTAGCCGCAATCAGGACGCCTGCGATGAAGTCGCCGGCGAAATTAAGGCCGCTGGATATCAAGCCATCGCTATAGCTTGTAATATCAACTACAAAGAGCAGTTGCAAGCGTTGGTAGAGAAGACAGAAGCGCAGCTAGGCAAGATTAACGTCTTGGTTTGCAATGCCGCACTGAACCCTTATTTTGGTAAATCTCAAGATATACCTGATGAAGCCTTTGACAAGGTGATGCGGGCAAACATTGGCAGTGTACATAAGCTTTGCCAATTGGCTATACCCGGGATGGCAGAGACTGGCGGTGGCGCGGTTATTATTATTTCTTCGATAGGCGGACTCAAAGGAACTGATGCCTTAGGTGCCTATGCTATATCTAAAGCGGCGGACATGCAGATAGCGCGCAACTTGGCTGTAGAATGGGGCCCCCAAAATATTCGGGTCAATTGTATAGCGCCTGGACTGATTCGTACCGATTTTGCTAAAGCACTTTGGGAAAACCCAGAAATATATGAAGCGACAGTGTCTAAGTATCCACTTAGACGCATCGGCGAGCCTGATGAAATCGCGGGCGCAGCAGTGTTCTTAGCGTCCAGCGCAGGCAGTTTTACTACAGGACAAACAATCGTAATTGACGGTGGCGGCACAATCGCCAGCTAAAGTTTCATTGCAACTAACACGCCGATTTACATGCTGGCGTATTCGATTCACTATTTAAGACAGCTGTATTAGAGGATATAAAGAGATGATGGATTTAGGACTATCAGAAGAACTGGTTTTAGTGCGGGAAAAAATTCGCAAATTCGTAAACGAAGAAGTAGAGCCGGTAGAAGAGGAATATCATGAGGAAGTGAGTGTTGGTGAACGTTGGTCACACACCCCGCGTCAAGATGAGATCCTGCAGAACCTTAAAGATAAAGCCAAGGAATTGGGTTTGTGGAATTTTTTCCTTCCTACGAGCCAGGGTGGAGCGGGTATTTCGAATTTAGAATATGCTCACCTCGCAGAAATTATGGGTAGAAGCAGACTAGCCTCAGAGTCTTTCAATTGCAGTGCGCCTGATACTGGCAATATGGAAGTGTTGGAGAGATACGGCTCCGAAGAGCAAAAGGAGCAATGGCTGAAGCCGCTTCTAGCCGGAACGATTCGATCTGCATTCGCTATGACAGAGCCCGGTGTAGCTTCATCAGACGCAACTAACATTGCTACAAAAGCTGTTTTAGATGGCGATGAGTGGGTAATTAGTGGTGAGAAATTTTACATCTCTGGCGCTGGCGATTCACGTTGTAAAATAATGATAGTGATGGTTCAAACTGATCCAGAGGCACCAAAGCATACACGCCAGTCACAAATACTTGTGCCAATGGATGCTGAAGGGGTTGAAGTTGTAAGACCTATGCATGTCTTTGGTCGTGACGATGCGCCTCATGGGCATATGCATATCAAATTCCACAACGTGAGAGTGCCTGAAAGTAATATAATTTTAGGCCGCGGTCGTGGTTTTGAAATCTCGCAAGGGCGCCTAGGCCCTGGTCGTATTCATCACTGCATGCGCTCAATTGGTGCTGCAGAAAAGGCACTAGACCTTATGTGTATACGAGCAACTAGTCGTGAAGCATTTGGTAAGCCGCTGTCAGAGCTTGGCGGTAACTATGACGTTATTGCTGATAGCCGGATTGAAATTGAAATGTGCAGACTGTTAACATTTAAAGCTGCTTGGCTGATGGACACCATTGGCAATAAGGCTGCTCGCGATGCTATTTCTCAGATCAAAGTCGCTGTGCCTAATATGGCGTTACGTGTTATTGATAGATCAATTCAGATGCACGGTGCAGCCGGTATCGGTCAGGATTTCCCGCTAGCGACAATGTGGACTAGTCAAAGAACCCTGCGTCTGGCAGACGGTCCAGACGAAGTTCATCGCCGCGTTATAGCGAGGAAAGAGCTAGCTAAATACGCTTAAAATGCTCTATTTTTGCTAAATGAAAATGGGAACTTAGGTTCCCATTTTTGTTTGCAGAAAAAATAGAATCGCTGATCTTTACTTTTGGAGTTTGGATTGAAATCCATTTCGGTAGTGATACCAACTTATAATAGGCAGCATACGCTCGCCAGAGCGATAGACTCTGTATTAGATCAAACCTCAGCTGTCGATGAAATCATTGTTGTCGATGATGGGTCCACGGACCAGACGAGAAATTTCTTATCTGAAAAGTACCCCAGCGTTGATTACTATTACCAACCGAATGCTGGTGTTAGTGCTGCTCGAAATAAAGGGGTGTTGGCCGCCAAAAGTGACTGGATTGCATTTCTTGATTCGGATGATCAATGGCTTGAAAAGAAAATATCGATGCAACGTCAGGCATGGAACGAGTCGCCAAAACATCGCATAGTACATAGTGATGAAATTTGGATTCGTCACGGTGTTAGAGTAAATAAAAAGAATAAATATGCCAAAAGCGGCGGTCGGATATTTAAAGAATGCTTGGCACTTTGTGCGATTTCTCCATCGTCGGTAGTCTTGGAAAAAACATTACTTGGCGAAATGGGAGGCTTTGATGAATCCCTTGCCGTATGCGAAGACTATGATTTATGGTTGAAAATATGCAGTGCGTATTCAGTATTGTTAGTGGATGTGGAGCTTTTAAAAAAGTACGGTGGTGACATGGATCAACTTTCAGCTATTCACTGGGGACTAGATAGATTCAGAGTAATTGCTTTGAACAGGTTGCTGAATTCGCTTCACGCGAAGATGCTCAGTCCGCACGAGAGCGACTACGCTAAAACTGTGCTTCGTGAAAAATGTACGATCCTGGCAAACGGGGCAAATAAACGGGGCAACCAAGATGCCGCCGTCTATTATCAATCACTCTTGATGTAGCTACCGATGCCTGACTTCTCAGGATAAGGTTCTCAAGGGGAAAAGTGCTGGAGGGAAAAGAACTAATGAAAAAAGCAACCATGGAAGACTTCAGCTCCCCAGTTAACTTAGTTGTCGCTCATGCGATTGAGGCAAAGCCGATCATTCAACAGCTTGGTCTTAAGTCGGTTAATGGCGGTGCTTTTCGGCGATATCAAGCACAAGGCGTTAATCTTGTGGTCAGTGGAATGGGGAGAGTTAATGCGGCTGCCGCAACAGCTTACTTATCCGCTGTCACGCTAGATGACTCAATGTATGATCCTATCTGGATTAATGCGGGGATTGCAGGGCACAAAACTTTCGAGTTAGGGGTCTCGGTCATAATTCGTAAAATAACTGATCCGGTGACTAACCGCAGTTACTATCCCTTGCCCATCGCGTCTTCTTTGCTCTCATCGAACCTTGTAACGGTTGACGTGCCGGAGGAGGAATATTCTCAGAACGCGGCTTTTGATATGGAGGGTTCGGCTTTTTGGGCCATAGCCACCAAGTTCTCACCAATTGAATTTGTGCAATTACTAAAGGTGATTTCGGACAATCCAGAAAATGGTATTAGTACGCTTAGTAAGGATAAAATCGAAAACTTTATGGATGAGCTTGCAGCAGGGTTACAATTGCTCATTACAGAGTTGCAGGCGCTAGCATCGCAGCACAATTGTGCCATAACTTTGCCTGCGGCTTATGAAAAAATGCTTCAATGTTTTAATTTTACCGTCACACAGTCTAGCCAGTTACGAAGGGCTTGCCAGCAGTTTAAGGCCGCCGGGTTAGAACTAAAACTCGAGGAAATATCTACCTTGAAATTTCACTCTGCAAAGCAATTGCTTGCCGAAATAAATGCCGGCTTAGAGCGGTTCACCATTTAACCTAATTGATAAGAGCTAGCCATGTTTGCCGCTATCTATGTTGAGAAAGAAATTAAGGAACATCCGCGTACGCAAGAGATTCTGGATCGATTCTCAGATTTGCCGGTGATTGATTGTGAGCGCTATGGTGAGGTGTTCAATCGTAATGCTCAAAACTTTCGAATCCAGAAACAGCTGCCTTCTCTAATCCTCGCAAAAAAATATGGAAACTTGGTATTACCAACCCCTGAAGGATATGGGTTTGAAGGGCAGGGCAGTTATTATTTTTCGCATATGATGAACTGTGTTTATGATTGCCGTTACTGTTTTTTGCAGGGTATGTACAGATCTGCTAACACAGTGCTTTTTGTAAATTATGAGGATTTCTATTCCGGTTTAGAACGCTATATTAAAAATACCAATGATGCGGGCAACTATTACAGTGGATATGATTGCGATAGTCTGGCGCTGGAACCGGTAAGTCATTTTTGTCAGTTCTTTTTACCGCTGTTTCGTAAATATCCGAATGCGATGCTGGAAATCCGAACTAAGAGTACTCAGGTTCGTGGCTTGTTAGAGGCCAAGGCGTTGAAAAATGTGATTGTGGCAATGAGCTTCGCTAGCGAAGCGGCCACTGCTCGATGGGAGCATAAAGTACCCTCTTTGAAAAAACGTCTAGAGGCGCTAGTAAAACTGCAAAACAGTGGCTGGCCTGTAGCATTGCGGTTTGAACCTATAATTTACACTGAAACGTTGCTTGAAGAATACGCGGCCCTTTTTAAATTGGTTTTCTCGAGTTTGGATACTGAAAAAATCCATTCAGTGTCATTGGGCGAATTTCGAATGCCGACGGAATTTTATAAGAATATTTCGAAGCTATATCCTGATGAAGCCTTATATGCTCAACCAATTAATGTGCAAGAAGGTGAGGTGTCACTGAAAGATAATTCAGACGGGGCAACTATAGAGAAGCTCGAGGCTATGCTTAACGAGTTTATTGGTCCTACACAATACTACCGATGTGCTTAGCGGCGGAGCAGTTTACGTTAGAGATGTGGCATAAAGACTGATGAGTGCTCAAGAGCATTATTTAATCGGCTAGATTTTGGTGAACACTATGAGTGAAAAAACACAAGGAACAGTCATCCTCACCGGCTGTTCTTCAGGTATTGGCTGGGCAATGACAGCAGAGTTATTGGCTGCGGGATATTCGGTTCTCGGTATCGACAAAAATGAGACGGGTGCGCTTGCCGCATTTGGCAAACAATCGAATTTTAATTTCACTCAAATCGACCTTGCGGACGTCGACAAGTTACCTTCGGAAATTGCTGATTTGTCTAAAACAATAAAGGGGTCTATTAAGGCTTTGGTAAGTAATGCAGGCATAGGTAAAATGGGTTATTTGGAACAGCTATCCATTGCTGACGTAAAGTTAGTTATGGACACTAATTTTTTAAGCCATGTGATTCTTACTAAGTGCCTATTGCCGCGGCTTAAGCAGCAGCAGACGCCGAGCGATATCGTGTACACTGGTTCTGAAGCGTCACTAAAAGGAGCGCGACAAGGCAGCATTTATTGTGCAAGCAAGTTTGCCATTCGAGGGTTTTCACAAGCGCTTAGAGATGAATGCGGAAAATCAGGAGTAAGAGTTACGCTATTGAATCCAGGTGCGGTTCGTACCCCATTTTTCGAGGACTTACATTTTGAGCCCGGTGCGCAGCCAGAGAACGCAATTGAGGCAAAAGATGTCGCACAAGCTCTCCTAATGGTACTGCAGGCAAGGCCCGGCACTGTCTTTGAGGAGATTAATATGTCCCCCTTAACCCATGTTTGGCAGATCAAGAAATGAAAACTAAAGGCAGAACAGAACAGTAGGATTGAGCAAACAGTAAGCAAGCAACACACTCTGCGACAATTTGTCGCAACACTAAGGCCTTCAATGCTCTGTGTTCGTGAGATAATCTGACTATAAGTGAACTTAAAACAAGGTATTTGATATGAGAATTAACACTTTAGCGAAATCTCTAGCTTGCATAGCGACGGCGGTTGTTTTTCAGCTGGCGGTCAGCGCCCACACCGGCTTGAGAGAAACAACACCTGATAATGGCGCGGTAGTTAAGGTAGCGCCAACTGAAATCAATCTATCATTCTCAGGCGACGTTAAATTAATTAGGCTTGAGTTGATGGGAGTTGGTCATGAAATGCCCACCTCATTTGAGCCAAATGCAACTGCTCAAGCTAGCTTTACTTTTGCTACTCCGGGCATGCATCCCGGTAAATTTACGGTTAATTGGGCTGCAATTGGTGCTGATGGTCATACCCTAACCGATTCTTTTGAATTTGAAGTTGATCCTACAAGTACAGCTTCTGTTTCGCCT
>Ga0075109_1001866_pt1 | contig 12300 bp, 16 predicted proteins | sample AntAceMetag02UKD_FD_69798 | JGI IMG/M metagenome (GOLD analysis project Ga0075109, IMG submission 69798) | Saline lake microbial communities from Ace Lake, Antarctica - Antarctic Ace Lake Metagenome 02UKD | ecosystem: Environmental > Aquatic > Non-marine Saline and Alkaline > Saline | place...
CAGAGCTATCGTGTGCAAAACCTGGAATTTTCGACCCGCAGCAAAATAATTGCGGAATTGGTTAGCGATACGATCCCTCAGGCGGTGACGGCCTGTGGTTATTAGCGCCTGCATTTTGTCATTCATTCCCTAGGTGGGATCATGGTGCGGGCTTATTTGGTTTCGGCTAAACCGAAGAAACTCGGCCATGCGGTGATGTTGGGTTCGCCTTATAAAGGCTCCAAGGTGGTGGATGTCATGCAGGCTTTGGCTGGGTTCGAACGGGTCAGCAGCCCAGCTGACCGCCAGCTGAGCACGGACCCAAAAAGCCAGCCCAATCAATTGCCGTCGATCACCTTCTCGCTGGAGATTATCTCTGGGCGGGTGAGCTTTAACCCTTTGTACTCAAATTTTATTTAGGTACCTGATGATGGCAAGGTGTTGGTGGAAAACACCCGCGTAGAGGGCATGCATGATCATCTGGTGCTACCGATGAGCCATACATTTATAATGAACAATCCATTGGTGATAGCCCAATTGCAAGCCTATCTAAAGCATGGGGCGTTGGACCGCAGTTTGACTCTGTGTGATACGAGTTTAGTAGTCTTGTAAAAGGCATTGAGACGCAATGAGGTCAGGCGTTAACTGCGAAAGTTGACATGACCCATCTTGCGGCCAGGTTTGACCTCTAACTTGCCATAGAGATGCAGGGCTGCATTGGTTTTGCGCAGCTCGGGTAGGCGGTCCATATCGTCACCGATTAGGTTTTCCATCCGGATATCACTGTGGCGCGCTCCATCACCCAAGGGCCACCCGGCCACGGCCCTGATATGTTGCTCAAATTGGCAAATGTCACAGCCATTTTGTGTCCAATGGCCTGAATTGTGCACGCGGGGGGCAATCTCGTTGACGATGAAGCCGTCTGCGGTGACGAACAGCTCAACCCCCATAATTCCCACATAATTCAACTTATTCAGGATCTTAGCGGCTATCAAAACCGCATCCATGCGCTGCGATGTGGTGAGATTGGCCGGGACGGTTGTGGTGTGTAAAATTCCATCGCGGTGCACGTTTTCACCGGGGTCAAAGCACGCTACTTGGCCGTCGCTGGCCCTTGCCGCAATCACTGAGACTTCATGACTGAAATCGATGAAGCCTTCCAAGACGGAGGCGGAGCCGGCCATAGCCTGCCAGGCGGCTGGCATATCTGACGCCTGTTTGAGGCGCATCTGACCTTTGCCGTCATAGCCCATACAGCGGGTTTTTAGGATCGATGGCGCGCCGATACGCTTGACGGCAACGTCGGCCTGTTCGGCGTTTGTCACATCAGCATAGGGCGCGACTTTGAGGCCCAATCCCGTGAGAAACTCTTTTTCGCTCAAACGATCCTGAGACACGGCAAGTGCCTGACGGCCGGGATGGATTGGGCAGATATCTTCAATGATATCTAGGGCCGACATCGGGATGTTTTCAAATTCATAGGTGATGACGTCAACAGATTGTGCAAAGGCTCGCAGGGCCTCGCTATCGTCATAAGAGGCCATTGTCACCCACTGGGCCACTTGGCCCGCTGGTGGATTGGCGCCTGGTTCAAAAATATGCGTGTTCAGCCCAAGACGGCTTGCAGCCACGGAGAGCATTCTGCCCAATTGGCCGCCGCCCAAAATCCCAATCGTGGCCCCTTGGGGCAATGGGTTATTCATCAACAGGCTCCTGCGGAATAGAAGCCGAGAGCGCCGCGCGCCACGCGTCAAGCCGGGCCGCAATCTCAGGGTCCTGCGTGGCCAGCATGCCCGCAGCCATCAAGCCTGCATTTGCAGCACCTGCAGGACCAATTGCCATTGTGGCCACCGGGTAGCCTTTTGGCATTTGCAGAATGGAATACAGGCTGTCGATACCCGAGAGCGCTTTGGTTTGTACAGGAACACCAACAACCGGAATACGGGTTTTTGAAGCCACCATGCCGGGCAAATGCGCAGCGCCTCCAGCGCCGGCAATGATCACTTTTAAACCACGCTCAATTGCGCTTGTGCTATAGTCCCAAAGCCGGTCGGGGGTGCGATGTGCCGATACGATTTTGCTTTCGTAGAGAATGTCCAAGGCGTCGAGTATATCGGCGGCGTGTTTCATTGTGGGCCAATCTGACTGGCTGCCCATTATTATTCCGACATGCACCATAGTTTTGCCCCGTATTTTGCCGCTAGAGAAAGCTCAAATTAACCTATCGCGGAAGATTAGGCAATAATATCGGGCGTGAGTTCGTCTTCGCATCTGGCAATTTGATCCTTGAGGAGCAATTTTTTCTTTTTAAGCCGTTTTACTGCCAGCTGGTCGATGCCTTTTTCGGCCAATACTGAAATGGCCAAGTCGAGATCGCGATGCTCTTGACGCAGTACTTCAAGCTGGATTGCCAATACCTCGATATGGTTTAGTTGGCTGCCGGCTTGCATGGGAGACCTCTCGCATATTTCTCCCTCTTGTAGTGGTTTTAAGTCGAATTGAGAAGCAGGCACTTGCGCATGTAACCATTGATCACCATATCTTTTAACGAAGATTGCCTCTTGAGGGATCTTTGAGACCGTCGCTTTATAAAGGACCATGATATGTCGAAATTGACCCTCGGAACCCACCCCTTTTTGCTGGGATTTGATCAGCTTGAACGGTTGGTCGAGCGCACGGCGAAAACTGGTAATGAGGGTTATCCTCCTTATAATATAGAACAAACCTCCGAGAACTCTTACCGGATCACCTTGGCTGTGGCAGGCTTTGGAGATCATGATTTGTCAATCACCGTTGAAGATAGCCAGTTGGTTATTCTTGGCCGTCAAGCAGATGAAACAGCGGATCGGGTGTATTTGCACAGAGGAATCGCCGCGCGGCAATTCCAGCGGACATTCCTGTTGGCCGATGGAGTCGAGGTGGGCGAGGCCATAATGGAACATGGGCTGTTGCATGTCGACCTAAAGCGCGCTCTACCAGAGACAGTGATTCAGAAGATTAAGATCAAAAGAGGATAAGCAAATGAAAGATCAATTTGGCGTTTTAGCAGATCGCATTGTTTACCTTAAACCCATTGATAAGGCTGATTTGCCTGATGAGGTGATCGAAGAAACCAGAGATATCGACCAACTTTGGTCCGTTCACAATTCTGAGGGTGAGCAATTGGCATTGGTTGGCGATTTGGATCAAGCCTATGATATGGCGCGTGAGTTTAGCTACTCACCGATGACCGTGCATTAATATATTGAGATTCGGACTGAACCGCTGGCTTTGGTGATAGAGTATGTGGTGACAATCGGTGCGCGGGTCAGCTGAATGTGATCCGCGCGGCGTTCTTATGGGCCAATCAAGCCCATGCTTTCCAGCTTCAGCAAGACCTGATGCGCGCAGTTGTCGACTTCCACATACTCAGTTTCAAGGCGCAATTCAGGCGTCTTGGGAACATCATAGGGGTCTGAAATTCCTGTGAACTCCTTGATTTTTCCGGCACGGGCGAGCTTGTAGAGACCCTTACGGTCCCGACGCTCGCATTCATCTATCGAGGTGGCGACATGTACCTCAACAAAGGCCCCAAAGGCCTCCACGTCCTCGCGCACGGCATGCCGGGTCGTGGAATAGGGGGCGATGGGGGCGCAGATGGCGATGCCACCGTTTTTGGTGATTTCGGAGGCGACATAGCCAATACGGCGAATGTTTAAATCGCGGTGCTCTTTGGAAAAACCAAGCTCTGACGATAGGTTTTTGCGCACAATGTCACCATCAAGAAGGGTGACAGGCCGCCCACCCATTTCCATCAATTTGATCATCAAGGCATTGGCAATGGTCGATTTTCCGGATCCAGAAAATCCTGTGAAAAACACTGTAAAACCCTGTTTGTCACGCGGGGGTCGTGATTTACGGAGCTCACTAACCACCTGTGGAAAGCTGAACCATTCGGGGATTTCCAAACCTTCGGACAGCCTGCGGCGCAGTTCGGTGCCAGAGATGTTCAAAACTGTGAAACCTTTTTCCACCTCATCGGCGGGCTCATATTGTGCGCGCTCTTGCACATAAACCATATGTTTGAAATCAACCATTTCAACGCCGATTTCAGATTCAAAGCTGCGGAACAACTCCTGTGCATCGTAGGGGCCGTAAAAATCTTCGCCGACGGAGTTTTTCCCCGGCCCGGCGTGGTCACGTCCCACGATGAAATGGGTGCAGCCATGATTGGCGCGGATCAACCCATGCCAAACGGCTTCGCGTGGCCCGGCCATACGCATTGCCAAGTTCAAAAGCGACATGGCTGTTGTCGACGATGGGTATTGGTCCAGCACTGCCTCATAGCAGCGCACGCGGGTAAAGTGATCGACATCGCCGGGTTTGGTCATGCCCACCACCGGGTGGATTAATAGATTAGCCTGTGCCTCCTTAGCGGCGCGAAAGGTTAACTCTTGATGGGCACGGTGCAAGGGGTTGCGGGTTTGAAATGCCACCACCCTGTGCCACCCCATTTTGTGAAAATAAGCGCGCAGCTCGTTTGGTGTGTCACGGCGGCCGCGAAAATCATAATGTACCGGCTGCTGGATCCCGGTCACGGGGCCGCCCAGATAGACCGCTCCAGCCTGATTGTGCAGATAGTTTACCGCTGGATGCGCCAGATCATCTGAGCCGAAAACCATCTCAGCCTCCCGCGCCTTATTGGGCAGCCAGCTGTCGGTTACAGTGATGGTGGCGAGGATCACTCCCTCTTGATCGCGCAATGCGATATCTTGGCCAAGCTCAACGCTGTCTGCAAATCCTTGCGATACATCAAGGGTGATGGGTATGGGCCAAAGCGCGTCATCTACAAGGCGCATATTTTCCACAACGCAGTTGTAATCTGCTTGGCTTAAAAAGCCCTTGAGAGGATTAAACCCGCCGTTCATCAGCAATTCCAGATCGCAAATTTGTCGGGGTGTCAGGTCCCAAGAGACCAGTTCTGCCGCCTCCATCTTTATTTTCTGGACGCTGTCATAGCTTACGTAAAGTTCGGGGACCGGTGCTAAATTTTTTTGCATAATAAGTGTCTCGTTGGCTGAGCTGCAGTTATGTTCGTCAACATATCATTATGGCAAGAAACACGTACAGAGTGTGAATTAGGTTCAGAGAAAAATGGCCTTAGATGTTTCTCCGCTGTGGATATAATAGATTAATTTTTCTCACGGTTACTAGGGGGGGGTAAAAATAAGGACAGAGTACAGAGGCTGTTAAATTTGTGGATGATTTGTTCTTTTGTCCAAGTGTTAAAAAATACTATCCGTGTTAATTGAAGTCTTTGAAAATTCTGTTCAAGCCGTGAATGTGGTTTTGAGTGGGATTAAATTAACCCTGCTCAAAACCCTATGATATTATACTTGTTCAGCAATAAAGCGTTCTGCTTCCAGCGCCGCCATGCAACCCATGCCAGCACTTGTAACTGCTTGGCGATATTTATGGTCGGTCAAATCACCGGCTGCAAAAACCCCTGGGATTGAGGTTTCGGTGCTGTCTGGTTTGGTGACAACATAGCCACCCATATGGGTTTCCAACACATCTTTGACCAATTCATTGGCCGGAGCGTGACCGATGGCTACGAATACACCTTTGCAAGGGATGTCGGTAATCTCGCCGGTTTTGGTATGCTTTACTTTCACACCCTCCACGCCAAGAGGCAGATCTGTGCCATAAACTTCGTCGATCTCGTGAAACCACAGGGGCACAATTTTTTCGTTCTTCATTAATCGATCAATCAAAATACGTTCGGCGCGCAGCTCGTCGCGACGGTGGATTAATGTGACTTTTGACGCAAAATTGGTGAGAAACAGTGCCTCTTCAACAGCGGTGTTGCCGCCGCCCACAACCACAATCTCTTGCCCACGGTAGAAAAAACCGTCGCAAGTGGCGCAGGCCGAAACGCCAAAGCCTTTGAATTTTTCTTCGCTTTCAAGGCCAATCCATTTGGCCCGCGCGCCGGTGGCCAAGATCACCGCGTCGCAGGTGTAGAGTGTGCCGCTGTCACCCTGCGCTTTGAAAGGGCGTTCGGAGACGTCAAGATTAGTAATGATATCGCCGATGATCTCAGCGCCCATAGCTTTTGCATGCTCTTGCATCCGGATCATTAAATCGGGGCCTTGTACTTCGGAATCACCGGGCCAGTTTTCCACTTCGGTGGTGGTGGTTAGCTGCCCGCCGGGCTCGATTCCTTGCACCAAAATTGGCTCCAACATTGCGCGACTAGCGTAAACCCCGGCGGTGTAGCCCGCGGGGCCGGAGCCGATGATCAATACTTTGGTGTGGCGCGTGTTAGACATGGGAATTCCTACGATTAAACTTTGAGGCGTCATATATACGCGCCAGCCGTCAGGCAAAAGCCCAAACCGAGATCTTTCCCCTTGGAAGGGGGTTCGCGAATTATTGTTGCGCAATGTTGAAATATTATTGCGTTTGGTGGGCAATTTCGGTATGTTTTACGAGTATTGTAGAAAGGTATGAGCTGTATGCACCGTTTGGATGACATTGATCGCATGATTTTGGCTGAACTTCAGGCTGATGGTCGGATGACGAATGTTGAGCTGGCCAAACGTGTTGGGATATCAGCGCCGCCATGTTTGCGCCGGGTGCGCACTCTGGAAGAGACTGGCTATATAGGCGGCTATCACGCGGATATTGATGCTCGGAAATTGGGATTTGAAGTACAGGTCTTCGCTATGGTAGGGCTGCAAAGCCAAGCTGAAGCGGATCTGTCTGCATTTGAGGCCCGCTGCGTGGGCTGGCCCTTGGTGCGCGAGTGCCACATGCTCAACGGCGAAGTCGATTTCGTGTTGAAATGCGTGGCGCCCGACCTGTCGACTTTCCAATCTTTTCTCACAGAAGAGCTGACTTCTGCGGATAACGTGGCCTCGGTTAAAACGTCTTTGGTGATCCGTGGTGCAAAAGATCAGCCTGGAGTGCCATTTGAGGTATTGGAAGAGCGGTTGTCAAAACGCCCATAGGCCTCATTCATAGGCTTATGCAGGCAATCAAGCGACCATAGTCAGCTGCGTTGTGATGCACACAATGGCGATAGGAAAAGAATCGGTCTGGATCGGCATAGGTACAATGTCCGGTCCATTCCACCTGTTTTAATCCCGCGCCACGCAAAATCGATAAACCGTAGCCCGGTAAATCAAATTGATATCGATCACCTTGGCCTTGAGCGAAAAACCGAAGCGCCTCTGGGTCATCGCAACATATGTCGTCTAAAAAATCAGGCCCAACCTCATAGGCTTTTTGGCTGATGCTTGGGCCGATGGCCGCGCAGATCGCGTTGCGATTCGCGCCCAGTTCTTCCATAGCTGCAACGGTATTTTGCAATACGCCGGCCTTTGCGCCTTTAGATCCCGCATGGGCCGCCCCGATGACTTGTGCCTCCGGATCGTAAAACAAGACAGGCTGACAATCCGCCGTGAGAATGCCCAAAATCACGCTGGGGGTGGCAGTGACCATGGCATCTGCTTTTGTACTGTCAGGGGATATGGCGCTCAAAGTCACGACGTCAGTTGAATGAATTTGATGCAGCGATTGCAGCTGTGACTCTGCAGCGCCAAAATATTCGGCAACGGCGGCTCTATTTTTTTGCACATCGTCCGGCCTGTCTTGAGAACTGCGGCCACAGTTCAATCCTTGGTATATCCCGCGAGATGTACCGCCTAGACGGGTAAAAAATCCGTGTTTTGCACCAAAAAGAAGGTCTGATTTGATAGGGTTAAGGGTCATACCTCTAACCCCGGCGGCAGCTCCTGAGAAGTGGCAGCCAGTCCCATCACTTTGAATAAATTTCCCATTTCATCTGGGTGTGTGAGCCTGCGGTGGGCTGCTATATGCGTATCTAGGGCGGTGCCGGTCAGCTTTTGCGCCAATGCTTGCGCCCTTTGGGTGATACCCAACCGCTCCAAAAACACCCCTTGAGTGGTCAGGCGTGATGCTATAGCGGGTGCCGCGCTGTTGAAGATGGCCTCAAAGTCGGTGTGGGCGGTGAGGTCGGTCATGCCCGGGGCTGTCAACGGGTTGACCATTTTGTGATCTCCAATGGCCTGCAACGTATCCCCTTGTGAGCGCCAATCCCCATAATCGACAATCAGCGCCGCACCGCCATGCACTGAGATTCGCTCTGAAATTTCCACTATGATGGGCGTTAATGCCGGACAACACTCTACGATGTCGCCGGGCTGAGTATCGTCGAGGCGGTGGGTTAAAAAATCAAACAGCTGCGGCGCAGCACGGCCAAAATTCAACGCTCCACCGCGCGCACCGATCAAGATTTCTTCCCAAGCGGCTGTGGTTCGGCAAAATTGTCGGATGGGAAGTGCGTCAAAAAACTCGTTGGCAATTAAAAACAGAGGAACTTGGGGCAGCGTGCTAATATCCCTGTGATGAATCACACCAGGAATGGCCTCAGCCTGAATGTCGCGCAGCTTTGGCGCGCTCTCCAGCATATGCACGGGCAGTTGATCGAAGCCTGAAATCGCTGGGGCAATCCGGCGTAAATCGCGCATCAATGTGCCCTTGCCGGGCCCTAACTCCACAACTATCGCATTCTTGGAGCTTCCCTGCGCCTTCCAAGCGGATCCCAGCGCCAGGCCAATCATCTCGCCGAACATTTGACTGATCTCTGGCGCCGTTACAAAATCGCCTTGACGGCCAAACACCTCTTGATGGGTGTAATAGCCATGTTCGGGATGCATTAAGCAATCGGCCATATAATCGGCCACGGTGATTGGACCATCAGCCGCAATGCGTTCGCGCAATATGTCACAAAGCGGGGTCACGTCTTGCGCGCCTTGGCCATCAGCCAAAGCCCCACAATCAGCATCGGCAGTGACAGCATTTGCCCCATGGTCAGCCCCCATGAGCCGAGTTGCAGCGCATAGCCAATTGGATTTTGCAGAGTTTGAAAATGCGCATCCGGTTGGCGCACCATCTCAACCAAAAAGCGTGTTAGCCCGTAGCCAGAGATAAATAATCCAGTCAAAAGTCCGGTGCGGCGCAGAGCCTTGGTTCTAAATAACAGGTAAAGGAGCGCCACGCTCAAAATCAGCCCTTCCCCCAAAGCCTCATAAAGCTGTGAGGGATGTCTCGCACATAGTCCCATAACCGCATCAGAGCAGGTTTGTGCCTCATATCCGGGGAAAACAACACCCCAAGGCAGGGTTGTCTCTCGGCCCCAAAGCTCCGCGTTGATGAAATTGGCCAAACGACCAAACAGCAATCCCGCAGGGGCAGAGACAGCCATGACGTCGGCGGCGCGCAGCATGGGGATTTGATATTTGCGGCAAAATAGGATGCCGGCCATCACAACGCCTAAGAATCCGCCATGGAACGACATGCCGCCATCATAAATGCGCAGCGCGGCCATGGGGTCTTCAAGATAGTAGAGTGGCTTGTAAAACAAGACATAGCCCAAGCGGCCGCCCACAATGATACCGATGATCAGCCATGTGATTAAATCGTCAAGGTTTTTCTCGCTGAATGCTACTTTGTCTTCTGGCCAGAGGTTTGGCCTGCGGATTGCCAGTCGCATCAGCCAGCCTGCGACTAAGATGCCTAAGATATAGGCCAAGGCATACCAGCGGATTGCCAGCTCGAAGCCGCCAAGGCTGAAATCAGTGTCTCCGATGGTGAAGTGCCACTGCGGAATATTCAGTGCAAAAAGCACTGGGGAGATGTCGGGAAATGGAATCGAAGCTAACATACTCTTTCATTCCCAGCGCAGCGGGTTAAGTCAAGCTTGAGAATTCTTATTGTAGCCCCCATATAGGGATAAAGCGCGATATCGCCACCAAGGAGACAGATTATGCAAAGCAAGAATAAGTTTATGGATGACATTGGCCAAATGATGACTAATGCGATGGGTGTGGCCCAAGGCGCAAAAGATGAGGCTGAGACAGCGATGAAAAGCTTGATGGATCGCTGGCTGGCTGATCGAGATTTTGTGACGCGTGAGGAATTTGATGCAGTGCGTGCCATGGCGCAAAAAGCCCGTGAAGAGAATGAGGCTTTGAAAATCCGGCTTGACGCGTTGGAAGCGGCTGGGCCGAAGAAAAAGACAACGACAAAGAAATAACCCCTAAGTGAGGTTATGTGAAAGGCCGTCCATTATGGGCGGCCTTTTTCGTTTTGGGGAGCATTTTGTTGGCAATTTTTAATCTTCTCCACAGATAAATGACTTATCCCCAGATATTTTACTGGACAGGGTAGTGTCTTGAAGACACCATACTTGGTAGAAAAAGGTGGGGGATCCGCAAAATATTGGGACTAGTACAATATTTTGTGGCGGCTCGCTGGCTTAAATATTTCCCAGAAGGGGGCCGTTATGGGACTGTCTAACCACGCGTTTGATTTTGAAGATCTGCACCCAATCGATATGGTGCAAGACATCGCCGCCAACCAAGAGTGGGAATTTAATCGGATCGCTGATGATCAAATCTCAATGGAAATTGCAGGCCAATGGCGCAGCTATTCGATCACTTTGGCTTGGTCAGGGGCGGATGAAACCCTGCGGTTGATCTGCACATTCGATATGGAACCGCCAGCGCATCGCATGAACGAGCTCTATGCGGCGCTGAATGCGGTGAATGACAACTGTTGGGCGGGCAGCTTTACCTATTGGGAAGCTCAAAAGCTGATGGTTTTCCGCTACGGTTTGATTTTGTCCGGCGGGCAAGCCGCTAGCCCGGGTCAAATTGACACCATGATTTCAGCGGCGGTTGTATCGGCCGAGCGCTATTACCCAGCCTTCCAATTGGTCACTTGGGGTAAAGAAGACTTAGAGACCGCGATGCAGGTGGCCATTGCAGAGGTCCACGGCCACGCGTAATACTAGCTAAAATGAAACATTTGTGGATCATGTGAAATGATTTCTAAGAATATTTCTGACCGTGGCCTAGTGCTGCTTGGGTGTGGCAAAATGGGATCGGCCCTTTTGTCTGGTTGGCTCGAGCAAGGGATAGACCCTAAATCTGTGTGGATCTTGGATCCAAAGCCCAGCGAATGGATCCTGTCGATTGGGGTGCGCGTGAATGAAATGCTGCCCGATGATCCTGCTGTTGTAATGGTTGCCGTCAAACCTCAGATGATGGGCGAAGCTTTGCCACGCTTGCAACGATTCGGATCTGCCACCACCCTGTTCATCTCTGTCGCCGCGGGCACGCCCATGTCGGCGTTTGAGGAGGTCTTGGGGCGGTCCACACCGATTGTGCGCGCGATGCCCAATACACCGGCGGCGGTTGGCCAAGGAATTACTGCTTTGATTGGCAACGGTCGCGCCACAGAAAAAGACCTCTCCGAGGCGCAAAATTTGATGGCGGCTGTAGGTCTAACGATTGTGTTGCAGGATGAAGGCCAGATGGATGCCGTTACAGGTGTCTCTGGCTCAGGGCCTGCTTATGTGTTCCATATGATTGAGACTTTGGCGCAGGCTGGTGTTAAACAAGGTCTGCCCGCTGACATGGCCATGCAATTGGCGAAGGCTACTGTGGCTGGGGCAGGGGCTTTGGCCATGCAGTCTGATGAGAGTGCAGAGCAACTTCGCGTCAACGTTACAAGTCCAAATGGCACTACGCAAGCGGCCTTAGATGTTTTGATGCGAGACAAGACAGGGTTGCAATCGCTGATGACCAAAGCCGTGAAAGCGGCCACCAAACGCTCGCAAGAACTCTCCAATGGCTGAGATAGTTTTTGACGATTTTATGAAGCTCGACATCCGAGTGGGTGTGGTGACACGCGCGGAGCCCTATCCCGAAGCCCGTAGGCCTGCGATCAAGCTTTGGGTCGATTTTGGGGGAACGTTGGGTGAGAGAAAGTCATCGGCACAGCTCACAGCTCATTACACTCCTGAAACTTTGATCGGTACCAGTGTGATGGCCGTTGTTAATTTCCCACCCCGCCAAATTGGCAAATTCATGTCTGAAATTCTGGTGCTTGGTGTTCCGGATGCGGCGGGCGAAGTTGTGTTGATACGTCCTGATATGGATGTACCTATCGGTGGAAGTTTATTTTAATGCGAGTTCTGATCAGTCGTGAAATGCCCTTAGAAGTTGTCCGGCTTGTGGAAGCTAAATTTGACGTAACGCGGCGCCAGAGTGATTTTCCGATGACGGCCCTCGAAGCGCAAGCGGCTATGGCCGAGTACGACGCGATACTTGCCACATTTTGTGATGATTTTTCCGCCACCGCTTTTGAAGGCTTGCACGATGCGCCCTGCAAATTGGTGGCCAACTTTGGTGTGGGTATCAATCATATTGATGTCGCGGCTGCGCAACGTGCAGGGATACGTGTGACCAA